>JGI25616J43925_10000831_pt1 | contig 11667 bp, 10 predicted proteins | sample GraSoi2013_100cm_FD_43925 | JGI IMG/M metagenome (IMG submission 43925) | reverse complement strand
GCGCCAGGGCGCCGTGGCCGCTGCACGCACCGCGACCGGTGGCCGTGGAAGTGGTGCCGTCCTTGCAGGTGGTGGCTGTCCCCGACGCCGCGGGGGCCGCAGGAGCGGAGGCCGCAGGCGCCGCGGGGGCCGCTGTGGCCTTGGCGGCCTTTTGGACGCCGCCGTGGCCGCTGCACGCGCCCCGCCCGGTAGCCGTGGAGGTGGTACCGTCCTTGCAGGTGGTGGGGGTGCCGGAATCCGCGGCGCGAGTGGGCAGCGCCAAACTGAACACCATCAAAGGTACTGCCAGCAATCCGACAAGTTTCGTATTTCTCATGACTCACTCCCTGGTTTGAGTTCGGGTGTACCGTTGAATTGTAGACCGATTCGGGTCAAAACCAATCTCGAGCCTTAAGTCTTCAGTGCCCGGTCGAGATGGGCAAAATCGTAGTCACATTCATCACGAACGGCGTGTGCTGGCGGCCTGATCCCGCCTGAAACAGGACGCCATCGACGCTGACATGTGAATTCTCGATGACGTTCTGCGGAAATTCCGCCACACCGACCAACTGCACATCGTTCGCCGGCAAGCAATGATGGCTCTGGGCCGGGGCGTATATATAGGCAGTCCTATCCAGCGCCAACACCGGCACATTGTCCACGCCATCGGCAGTCGGGTAGTCGCGAAAGTGAACACGCCCGGTCAGGTTGTTCTTGAACGGCTGCTGGAACAGGCAGGGACCATAGCCTACGACGCAGCCGGACAGTCCAAGGCACACGCCAATGAACGACCATCGCCAATTTCTCATGAATGCGGTTCCATACCTTGCGGCTCTATGCAGGATCTGTACACATGAGCGCGAGTTTACTCCCGCGGAACTCCAACATTGCCGCGGAACTGCAACATTGCTGGCATCGGCACCGAATGCTATACACGCGGATCTGTTTTATTGCCTTTTTGCTCGCGCGGCGAGCAACTACCAGACGGGGTCGCTTCGACCCCGTTGATAACTGCGCGTAGCGCATGGAAGACTATGGATCGAAATTGGCTGAAGCAATACCCGCCCGGGGTGCCGGCGGACATCGACCCCGACCGCTACTCCTCGCTGCGGGATATTTTCGAGGAGGCGTGCGCCGCCCATGGACACTCGCCCGCGTTCACCAACATGGGCGCGACCTTGAGCTATGTCCAGCTCGACGAGCTCAGCCGAGCGTTTGCGGCCTGGCTGCAGAAAAAGTCCGGTTTGGTGCCGGGCGACCGTATCGCGCTCATGATGCCCAATATCCTGCAGTACCCGATCGCGCTGTTCGGCGCGCTGCGTGCCGGCATGGTGGTCGTCAACACCAACCCCCTCTATACCGCCCGCGAGCTCGAGCATCAGCTGAAGGACTCCGGTGCGAAGGCCATAGTCATCGTCGAGAACTTCGTGCATGTGCTGCAGCAAGTGCTGCCGCGGACGGATCTGAAGAAGGTGCTCGTCACCCGTGTCGGCGATTTGCTGGGAATCCCGCGCGGTCTGATCGTGAATTTCGTGCTGAAGTACGTGCGGAAACAGATTCCGGAATGGAAGATGCCGGGGACGACGGCATTCAAGAGCGCCCTGGGCAGCGGTCTCGGACTCAAGCTCGAACCGGTGCCGCTGGCCGGGGAGGATCTAGCCTTCCTGCAATACACCGGCGGCACTACCGGCGTCGCCAAGGCCGCGGTTCTCACCCACCGCAACATGGTGGCGAATGTTTTGCAATCTGCCGCGTGGATAACTCCTTCGCTCAAGGCCAATGAAGCGCGCGTCATCATCACCGCGCTGCCGCTGTACCATATCTTCGCGCTCACGACCAATTGCCTGGCCTTCCTCCCCTTGGGCGCCCGCAATGTGCTGATCACGAATCCGCGCGATTTCAAGGCGTTCGTCGCCGAACTGAAAAAGTACAAGTTCAATTTCATCAGCGGCGTCAATACGCTCTTCAACGCGCTGCTGCACACGCCGGGCTTCGAGGCCGTGGACTTCAGCGCGCTGCAAGTGACCTTCGCCGGCGGCATGGCCCTGCAAGGGGTCGTGGCCGCTCGTTGGAAACAAGTGACGGGTTGCATAGTGACCCAGGGCTGGGGATTGACCGAAACCTCACCGGTCGCCACCGCCAATCCGACCGGCTTGGATTTCAACGGGTCCATCGGCCTGCCCATTCCCTCGACCGACATCTCGATCCGCGACGATGCCGGCAAGGAGCTGGCGGTGAACGACATCGGAGAAATCTGCGTCTTCGGACCGCAGGTCATGCGCGGTTATTGGAATCGGCCGGACGAGACCGAGAAAGTGATGTTCGGCGACTGGCTGCGCACCGGCGACATCGGCCGCATGGATGCCGCCGGCTTCGTTTATATCGAGGACAGAAAAAAGGACATGATTCTGGTGTCCGGCTTCAATGTATACCCGAATGAGGTCGAAAGCGTCGCCGCCGAGCACCCGGGCGTGCTGGAAGTCGCCGCGGTCGCGCAGCCGGACGAGAATTCCGGCGAAGTGGTCGCGCTATTCGTGGTCAAGAAGGATCCCAACCTCACCGCGGAAGCCTTGATAGCCTATTGCCGCACGGAATTGACGGGCTACAAAGTGCCGAAGCATGTGTACTTTCGCAGCGAGCTCCCCAAGACCAACGTCGGCAAGATCCTGCGCCGCGCGCTGCGCGACGAACTACGCGCCGCCGCCGCCCACGCAACTACGGCGAACGCCTAGTGCCTCGTTGCCTTCCGGCTGCCTATCCCCCCAGGCCGTGCTACCCGGCAGAGTAGCTCTGTACGGTGTCGATCAGCACCGCGACGCGCTCGGGGTCGACGTCGGGCGTGATCCCGTGACCCAAATTGAACACATGCCCGACGCCTTCACCGTAGCTCGCCAGCACCCGCAAAGTTTCCGCACGCAAGATCTCCGGCGTTGCGAACAGAGCCGCCGGGTCCAGGTTCCCCTGCAAGGCCACGCGGCCATCGACCGCTTCCCGCGCCGCCGCGAGGTCCGTGGTCCAATCGATGCCGACGGCGTCGCAGCCGATGGCGGCGATTTTCTTGACCCAGGCGCCGCCGCCCTTGGTGAACACGATATTGGGTACCCGGCGGCCCTCGGCCTTGCGAGTCAGTGCGTCGATCACCTCGGCCATGTAGCGCAGGGAGAATTCCTCGTATTGCGCCGGCGTCAGCACGCCGCCCCAGGTGTCGAACAACATCACCGCCTGCGCCCCGGCGGCAATCTGCGCATTCAGATACAGGATGGTGGCCTTGGCCAGCACTTCGAGCAGCCGATGAAGATCTCGCGGCGCTTCGTACATCATGCGCTTGATCTGGCCGAAGGTCTTGCTGCCGCCCCCTTCCACCATGTAGGTCGCCACCGTCCACGGACTGCCTGCGAAGCCGATGAGCGGTATTCTGCCCCCCAATTCGCGACGGACCAGCGCCACGGCATCGATCACGTACTTGAGCTCCCGGCCCGGGTCCGGCACCCCGAGTTTGGCGATGTCCGCCGCAGTGCGCACCGGACGTTCGAACGTGGGGCCCTCACCGGCCTCGAACTCCAGCCCTAAATTCATCGCATGCGGGATCGTGAGAATGTCCGAGAACAGAATGGCGGCGTCCAGAGGATATCGGTCGACGGGCTGCAGCGTGACTTCGCAGGCGATATCAGGATTGGTGCACATGGCCAGGAAACTATTCCCGGCCCGCGCGCGCGTTGCGCGGTACTCAGGCAAATAGCGGCCCGCCTGACGCATCAGCCAAATCGGCCGGCGCGGCGTAGGTTCCCGCAGCAGGGCGCGCAGCAACAAGTCGTTCTTGAGTATCTCGCTCATGTTGGGGCGCTCACGTTCGTTCACCCGGATCGAACAGCCGGCGATGTTCGAGAATGGCATAGCGATCGGTCATGCCCGCAATGTAGTCCGCCACCGCGCGCGCGCGTCCCGCCGGGCCCTGAACCAATTCCAGCCGCGAACCCGTCGCCTCGTGCTCGTCCGGCATCAAGGCGGCATCGTTGAAAAATGCGTCGAAAAGCTCGCGTATGACGCGGCGCGCCTTGGCCGTCATGCGCCGCACCTTGTAGTGCTTGTAGACATGTTCGCGCAGGAACGTCTTCAGAGTGTAATTGAGCTCGCGCGTGCCGTCGCTGAAGCCGATCAGCGGCCCCGGATACGATCTTACTTCGGCTATCGAGCGCACGCCGGACGCGCCGAGACGCGCCGCTGAAGAATCGATCAAATCGGTGACGAGGTGATTGATCATGCGCCGCAGAATCTCGTACACCTGCCGGCGGCCCGCGAGCGTCGGGTACTTCGCCTGCACTTCCTCGTGATATCCGCGGAACAGCGGCACCACCAGCAATTGTTCCACGGTGATGAGGCCGGCGCGAATGCCGTCTTCCACATCGTGATTGTTGTAGGCGATTTCGTCGGCGAAGTTGGCAAGCTGCGCCTCCAATCCGGGCTGTTGACGGTTGATGAAACGCTCGCCCAATTCCCCGAGCTGAATCGCATTGTTGTACGAACAATGCTTCAGGATTCCTTCGCGGCATTCGAAGCTCAAGTTCAATCCGTCAAAATCCGCGTAGTGCTCCTCGAGCTCATCGACCACCCGCAGGGACTGCAGATTGTGCTCGAAGCCGCCGAAATCAATCATGCATTCGTTCAATGCATCCTGTCCGGCATGCCCGAACGGCGTATGGCCGAGATCATGCGCGAGGCAAATCGCTTCGGACAGCTCTTCGTTGAGGCGCAGGGCGCGCGCTATCGTGCGCGCGATCTGCGCCACCTCGAGCGAATGCGTCAGCCGCGTCCTGTACAAATCCCCCTCGTGATTGACGAATACCTGGGTCTTGTAGACCAGCCGGCGGAACGCGGTCGAATGCACGATGCGATCGCGGTCCCGTTGATATTCCGATCGGTAAGAAGGTTTCGGTTCCGGATAACGGCGCCCGCGCGTGTGCTCGTCGAGAGCGGCGTAGGCCGCGAGAGCGCTCAAGCGAAATACTCCGCCACCGTGGCATCGAGCGCGGCCTGGGTGTAGTCGCCCGTCACGATGGCCCGTCCCAGTTTTTCCAGCAGCACCAGACGTACCGTGCCGGCGAGCACTTTCTTGTCCATGTGCATCAGTTCCAGGGCCCTGAGGGCGCCGATGCGCGGCGCCTCGATGGGCAAGCCGGCTTTTCTCAGGATCTCGCGGACGCGCTCCTTGAGACCCGAGTCGATCAGCCCGAGGCGGTGGGACAAATCGACGGCGATCAGCATCCCCAAGCCCACCGCTTCGCCATGCAAATAAGTCTCGTAGGCGGTGGCCGCCTCGATGGCGTGACCGAAGGTGTGGCCGAAGTTCAAGATTGCGCGCAAGTTCTGTTCGCGTTCGTCCCTGGCGACCACGGTCGCCTTGATTTCGCAGGACCTCGCGATGGTATAGGTCAGCGCATCGACGTCGCGCGCGAGCAGCTTGGCCATGTTGTTATCCAGCCAATCGAACAGCAGCGGATCCCACACGCAGCCATACTTGATCACCTCGGCAAGGCCGGCGCGCAATTCCCGGTCGGGGAGCGTGGCGAGCGTGTCGGTGTCGGCGATCACCGCCAGGGGCTGATAGAACGCACCGATCAAATTCTTGCCGCCTGCATGATTGACCCCGGTCTTGCCGCCGACGGACGAATCGACTTGGGCGAGCAGCGTCGTGGGAATCTGCACATAACCCACGCCCCGCTGATAGCACGCCGCCGCGAACCCCGCGATGTCGCCGACCACCCCGCCTCCCAGGGCCAGGACCGTGGCATCGCGATTCATTTTCTTGCCCACCAGCGCATCGAACACCCAACCGGCGGTCTGCATCGTCTTGTGCTGCTCGCCGTCCGGCAAGATGCATTCGGAGACTCTTTTTCCGGCCAGACTGTCCGTCAATGTCGCGAGGTACAGGCGCGCGACGGTCGTATTGGTCACGATCAGCAAATCCCGGCCGCGAATGCGGGCTTCCAGCAACTCGCGATTCACCAGCAACCCCGATCCGATCGAGATGGGATAGCGCGAATGCCCGACGTCTACCTGAAGCGTTTGCACGAGGTCGATTATACGAAGCTTAGGGGCTCCGCGCCCGCCGAAGCGCGTGATGAATTTCTTCCGCCACGAGCTGCACCCGCCGGCCATCGGTGGAAACGGTGAAATCGGCTATCTGGGCGTAGAGAATGGCCCGGCGTTGCATCAACTCATGGAGCTTTTGCTCCGGGTCGGTGTCGTTCAACAGGGGCCGATGCCGCCCATGCCGCGTACGCTCGAGCTGCTGATCGATCGAGGTCGCGAGGTACACCACCACGCCGCGCTCGGCGAGCACGCGGCGGTTGTCCTCCTCGATCACGGCGCCGCCCCCGGTCGCCAGCACGATCGAGTCCAGGCTCGTCAGGCGTTCGATGGACTCCTTTTCGCGGACCCTGAAGCCGGCCTCGCCCTCCTTCTCGAAAATGAACGCGATATCCACGCCGGTTCTAGCCTCGATGTCGGCGTCGCTGTCGTAAAAGGTAAAGCGCAGCATGCGCGCGAGATGCCGCCCGACGGCGGTCTTGCCCGAACCCATGGGGCCGATGAGGAAGACGTTTCCCTTGGCTAGCATGTGGGCATTTTGAATGAAAAAACCGCCCGAAGGCGGTTTTCTCAGCCGATGGTCCTGCGCCGGCGATCAGTAGAGATTCGATCCCTCGCGCAGGATCTTCGGCGTGATGAAGATCAGCAATTCGGTCTTGTTGTTGATGTTCGTCGTGCTCTTGAACAGATTGCCCAGCACGGGGATGTCGCCCAGCCAGGGGACCTTGTTGGCGGATCTCGTCTTGGTCGTGTCGAGAATGCCGCCGAGCACCACGGTCTGGCCGTCGTTGACCAGCACCTGGGTGATGATTTCCCGGGTGTCGATCGACGGCACGCTGCCGCCGGTGGCGCTCGTCACCTGCTGGCCGACCGAATCGTCGGCCACATCGAGATCGAGGACTACGCGGTTATCGGGTGTGATCAACGGCGTCACCTTGAGCGACAGCACCGCGTTCTTGAACTGAGTGGTCGTGGCGCCGCTCGAGGCCGATTCCTGATACGGGATCTCGACACCCTGCATGATGGTGGCTTGCTTCTGGTTGGCCGTGATGATGCGGGGCGAGGAGATCGTTTCGCTCTTGCCTTCGTTCTGCGCCGCCGACAGCTCCAGGTCGAGCACATGCTTGCCGGCGAGCACCGACAGGCCGATGCTGCCGTTGGTGTGGGCCGCAGGCAGATTCACCTGGTAGCGGTTGTTCAGCGTGGGAAAGTTCACGAATCCCGAAGGTTTCGTGGTCGACGCCGGAAACGCCGAACTCAGCATGGAGTCAGTGCCCACATTGGTGCCCGATACCGTCACGAGGCTGCCGGGTCCGGCAGTGGTGAAGCCTGAGATACCTAGGCGGGCGCCCAAATCGCGCTCGAAGGTATCGCTCACGATCACGATGCGCGCTTCGATCAGCACCTGCTTGACGGGCACGTCGAGGGTTTGCACCAGACGCCGGATGTCGGCCAGCTTATCCGACGTGTCCTGCACCAGCAGGGTATTGGTGCGCTCATCGATGGATAAGGTGCCGCGCGGAGACAACATGGAATCCTTGGCATTCGCGGCCTTGATGAGCTTCGCAAGATCGATGACCTTCGCGTAATTGACCTGCATGAATTCGGTGTGCGTGGGCGAGAGCTCCTGCACTTCTTTGTGCGCGGCGAGCTCGGCCTTCTCGCGCGACGCGAGCTCTTCGGTCGGACCGATGATGATGACATTGTCGTGCCGGCGCTTGTCCAGCCCCTTGGTGCGCAACACGATATCGAGCGCCTGATCCCAGGGGACGTTCTGCAGACGGAGCGTCAGGTTCCCCGTGACCGAATCACTGACCACGATATTCTGGCCGCTGGTGTCCGCCAGCAGCTGCAGCACAGACCGCACATCGATATCTTGGAAATTCAATGTCAGACGCTCGCCGGTGTACTCCTTCTTTTCGTCGGCGGCGGCCCGCTTGAGCGACGGCTTGATCTCGATGGTGTACTGATTGTCGGATTGGTAGGCCAGCTGTTCGAAGTCGCCCTGGGCGCTGATCACCAAACGCGAGCTACCCTCCACCCGCAGCGCGTCGACGGTTTGCACCGGCGTCGCGAAATCTATGACGTCGTAGCGGCGCATGAGATTCTTCGGCATCAGCGTGCCGGCAAAGTCGACGACGATTTGATTGGCTTCCTGACGCACGTTGACCGGAGTGCGCGGATCCGTCAGCTGCACGATCACCCGGCCGGTGCCGTCGGCGCCGCGCCGGAAATCGATGGTGCGGATGGCGCGTTCGACCGCCGTTGCGCCTTGACCTGCGCCCGCGCGAGCCATGGCGGCCTGCTTGGCTGCCTCTCCGGGCTGGCTGCCCAGAGTGACGATGATGTTGTCGCCGTCGACCTTGGTGGTGTACGGCATCAAGTTCTCAACGTTCACGACCAGGCGGGTGCGGCCGTTGGCCTCGGCCGCGAGCACGGTATCCACGCCTCCGGAGCGCACGTCGATCCGTCGCGATGCCAGGCCAAGCGCCGTGTTCGGCAAGTCGAACGCGATGCGCGCCGGCTTGTCGATGGTGAACGGCAGCGGTTCGGGAGCCGGGCCGTTCAGGTGCAGTTTGAGCTGCACCTGTTGACCCGACAGGGTTTGAACGTCGATTGACTCGAGCTTGAGCGGATCCGCGGCTTGCACCGTGAAGCTGATTGCGCCCAATGCGAGGAGCGCCATCGCGCCGATCATCGCCGTTCGTATCTTGAATCTACTCATGCTTTCTTCTCCCTGTGGCCTCGATCGGGCAGTGTCAGTCGGACAATGCCAACGAGGCCGGTCGCTCAATATAGCCGCCGAGACCATCCGGTATGATTTCGACGAGAGTAATCTTTCCGCCGGTAATTCCCGTCACTTTGCCGTCGTTCTGCCCGAGGTAGTTGCCGGGCTGGACCTTGTGCACGAGGCCGTCCTTGGATTGGACGAGCCCATAAAAGCTATTGCCCACCTTGAAGGTGCCGACCATTCGGAGAGTGTCGAGCGAAAACCCTTCGAGAAATTCGCGGTTGCGCCGCGAACTCGGACGAAGGCCTGCCTGGCCGTTGGCCGAACCCGCGCCCTGCGGCTGGAAGGGCGAGCGCATCTTCGTGGCGCTGTACGCATAGGTTTCGTAGGGCTTCACTTCCGGCAGCGCCTGAATGCGTCCGCCGGGCTTCTTCTTGGTGGCCTCGATCCATTTCTGCAGATCCGATTGGCCGCCGGAGCAGCCGGCCGCGACCAGGCCGGCAAGTACGGCGCCGATGACGCCCGCGTTGCGTGTATTTCTCACGTCGCCCCTCCCGCCTTTTTCTTTCCCTGGCGCGAGCCGCCTTCATCTTCGATGTAGCGGTAGGTCTTGGCGGTCACGTCCATGGTCAAATTATCGTAGCCGCCCTTGGCATCCACCGGCGTGATCTGGATATCGTGCAGCGTGACGATGCGCGGCAATGCGGCGATGCCGCTCACGAAATTACCGAAGTCGTGATACGTGCCCACCAGTTTGATTCTGATCGGCAGCTCGGCGTAAAAGCCGTTGCCTTTCTCGCCGCCCGGTTGAAAGAGCTTTTCCTGCAGCCCCGAGGCGAGACCGGTTTGGGAGATATCCACCAGAAGATTCGGCACCTCGGTCTTGCCCGGCAATTGCCGCAGCATGGCGCCGAAGCTGCGCTCCATTTCCTGGAGCTGGGTCTTGTACGCTTCGAGGTTGGCGGCGCGTTGCTGTTTGTTTTCGAATTGGCTGCGCAGATCCAGCTCGTCCGCTTCCGCTTTCTGCAGGATGGGACGATCGTCGTTCCACACGAACATGTACCATCCGAAGGCCGCGAATACGGCGAAAATGACCGCAATGAAGAAACCGCGCACCGCCAGCGGCCAGCGGCCGACGTCGCGTGGATCGAGGCTACGGAGCTGATCGAAAAGTTTCATTTCGCAGCAACCTTCTTGACCGTTGTTTCGCCGCCGCCCTCGAGGTCCACGCCGATCACATCGCTGGTCAGCGTGAAATTCGAACCGCCCGTCGGGGAGTCGCGGGAGGACTCGACCACCTGCAGCACCGGGTTATCCATCCACACCGACGAATCGATGTTGCGCATGAACGTCGAGACGCGCGTGCTCGACTGTGCGACGCCGTGAATCTCGAGCTTGTTGCCGGTCTGCTTGATCGTCGTCAGGTAGATGCCGTCGGGCACTGTTTTCACGATTTCATCGAAGAGATGCACGATCTCGGGCCGCTTGCGCTGCAGTTTCTCGATGATTTCCATACGCGCAACCAGGCGTTGCTTGCGATTCTCGAGATCTTGAATATCGGCAATCTGCGCGTCGAGCTTGACTATCTCTTTCTTCAGCAGATTGTTCTTCTCGTTCTGCGCATCCGTCCAGCTCGAGTACAGAAGCTTGCCGCCCAGAATGAAGATGACGGAGGCGAATATGGCGCCGCCGGCGGCGACCATGAACTCGCGACGTCGGATTTTGCGTTCTTGTTCGCGCCAGGGGAGTAGATTGATACGCGGCATGGCTGCTCTTTAGTCGAAGCTTCGCAGCGCGAGGCCGCAGGCTGTGAGTAAGGCGGTGGCATCTCGGCCCACTGCTTGTGCTTTGGCTTTCGACGACACCTTCATGTTGCCGAGCGGATCACCTTTGTCCGCAGGCACGCCAACGCGGCTCGAGATGACATCCGCCACGCCGGGTATGTTGGCGCAGCCGCCGCAGATCAATATCTGATCGGGCTGTGAACGACCGCTGCCGGAAGCCAGGTAGAACTGCAATGAACGGCTGACCTGCTGGGTCATGTCGTCGATGAAAGGATCGAGCACTTCCGGCTGATAGTTGCTGGGCAGGCCGCCTTCTTTCTTGGCGCGGCCGGCCTCTTCCATCGACAGCCCGTAGGTGCGCATGATTTCTTCGGTGAGTTGCTGTCCGCCGAAGGCAAAGTCGCGCGTATAGATGACTCTCATGTCGCGCAGCACGCTGAATGTGGTGCTGCTGGCGCCGAAATCCACCACCGCGACGGTGCGGTCGAGCCCGCCGTCCGGCATCTGATGACGCATCAGGGCGCAGGCATTTTCGAGCGCGAAGGCCTCCACGTCGACGAGGTGAGCGGTCAAGCCCGAGGCCTGCACCGCCGCCTGGCGCTGCTCGACGTTTTCGGTGCGAGTCGCGACCAGAAGAACGTCCAGCATCTCCGGGTCCTTCTCCGACGGACCCACGACCTGATAGTCGTAGCTGACTTCCTCCATCGGGAACGGAATGTATTGGTCGGCCTGCATCTCGACCTGACCCTCGAGTTCGTTCTCGCCGAGATTCTTCGGCATCTGAATCACTTTCGTGATCGCTGCGTCACCGCTGATCGCGATTGCGGCGAGCCGGCTCTTGGCGCCGGAGCGCTTCACTGCGCGCCGGATCGCCTCGCCGACCGCCTCTGCATCCACGATGGCCTTTTCATTGATGGCGTTATGCGGCGTGGGCTCTGCCGCGTAGGACTCAACACGATACTGGCCGCCCGACATCGAAAGCTCTATGAGCTTCACCGATGAGGTGGTTATGTCAAGTCCCAAAAGCGGACGATATCTTTTGCCAAACGACCACACAGCGTTTTTTCCTTTTTCGCTCAGTACCTT
>JGI25616J43925_10000829_pt1 | contig 11673 bp, 10 predicted proteins | sample GraSoi2013_100cm_FD_43925 | JGI IMG/M metagenome (IMG submission 43925) | reverse complement strand
GAGAAGTGTGGTGTTCCGGCGGGAAAGTTTTCCCAGCCGGGATTGCGTGTCGAGTCTCCCTGAGGTGTTGCATTCCGATCTTCAGCTGTGGCAACGGCAAACGCGAGATCGGTTCCGGCCGGTCTATTGGCATCCACCCGCACACGATGCCAGCGGCAGCGTGGAATCCCGCTGTCGAACGGCCCTGTGAGCAACTGGCCTTTCGGCTGCACCTGCGGTGGCTTAGGAGCAGCGATTGCACCTTCTCCGAGTTGGTAACCACACCAGGAAAAACAGGATGTGATTGCCTGACCATCGGCCGCGGTTTCCGCGAAACAAAAACCTTGCTCTGATGCTGCGACAATTCCGGTGAGTGGAAAAGCGTCTTTCAGTTCATCGGCGCTGGCTGATACGAACTCGCCATCGTCTCGATCAGCTCGCCACAATTTCCAAGAATCTTCGGTGCTACCTGTGACGATCCAAACACGATTCTTGCTGTCAACGGCGATTCGGTTCGGAGTTTCCCGCGGAGTCGCGCTCCACCAACCACGCAAGATACCGTCGAGGCCATACAAAGCAATTTTCAAGTTGTCGGCTGAAGTCACCAACAGCTCGCCTCGCGGGCTGAAGGCGATGACGCCAGGTTGGTTGACTTGAATGGTTGCGATCAGCCTCTCTCCGGACTGGGTCCAGATCAGAACCTGATTGGTTCCGCGGTCAGCCACCGCTATCCAGCGTCTCCAGGTTGCGACTGCCACAGCGTTATTCAGGATTTCTGAAAATCGGGGATCACTCCAAACCGGATGCCACTGCCGATGGCAGGCATCGCGTCGTAACAAGCGGGAGCGGGGAGGCTTTGGAGTCAGCAAGTACCATTCACAAGCGCCGCATCCGCGTGCCAGTCGTGGCGGCGGCAAATAGGCCAGCACTGTCGCAGGGTCCACAGCGCCTGGATTGACCAATTCCAGATGAACACCTGCCGGTTCGTCGAGACCCATCAGGTAGGAAATCGAAGCAGCCTTGTCATCCACTCCCCACCCAACGTACGCATCGAGCAGGCGGAAATTGGGTTTGCCGGCGCCGCAGCTCATGATTGCCCTCCCGGCGCAAGCGCGAGCACCTGGTGTTCGGCAGGCCAGACCAACGAGTTCGCCGAAATTGAGAAGTCAGCACAAGTCGCGCCTCGCACCCCATCCACCACGAAGGCGAGTCTGGGCACTGCAGTGATCTCGTCACTCAGCCTCGTGACAAGGCTTTTCACCAGCGATACATATGACAGGGTTCCGCCAAAAGGCCAGCCTTGCTCGTTATCGCCCCCGGTGATCGGATCCAAGAAATAATTGAGCTGCCTCAGCACATCACGGACAGCATCACCGCGACTCACTGTCGCTTTGATCACGACACTGGTTTCGACGCGAACGTGGTGATAGACCGGGGCAGCGGTGACGATTTCGACGCCGGCAGGCGCAAGCTGCGAGCTAAGGTAATCGGAGACCGCGCGCAACGTTCCTTCGTCAGGAACCGGTGGACCGGTTGGTCTTTCCATGGGCACCACGAACACACAAACCACGCCGGGAATCGGTGTCCCCGGAAATGAAGGATGAAAACCAGCGACGGCATGCGCGCGGGCGACCTGTGCGCCCGTCGATCGGAGGGCGAGGATCTCATAGTCGGCGAGCGCTACCGCCCGGCCACGAGCGCGAATCTCGCGCGGACCACGCTGCTTCGCTTGGTCTTGCGTCTCCGCGTCAGTGCCTCCGGAAGCCGGCCACGGATTGGTAACGCCGGAGATGAAGGGCAAGGAATTCACCGGACTAGTAATTTTGTTAGCGCCAACTGCTCCTCCCGCGCCGCCACCCACCTGGTAACTTACTGCAATGATGTTGCGAAACCCGGGCGGTGCTGCTTTGCCGTGAGTACCATCACCGAAGGCGACCAATCCAGCGCTCGCCTCCAGAACGAAGACTTCGTCCTCTTCATTGAATTCAGAAAGATCATCAACTTCTTTCCATAGCCGTGTTGCAGGCGCAGCAGAGCCAAGAGAAAAAGACAAGTCGGCAGTGTCGTCCACCGAAAGCTGCAACTTTCCCGGAAGCACCGGTGTGTGACTCAGCGACATCACCGAGCCTCCGGTTCCCGGAACTGGGGTCAAGACTTCATTGCGGAAGGTTTGAACCGCCGTGGCCGGCACCATGTTCAGCTTCACTGACAACAGGGTAGGCGGAACCAAATATGTCCCGTATTGGATCTGCAATCGCAACCAGAGCAGTGGCGCCGTGTCAGGCGCACCCTGCGGAATCCCAGGCTGCCAGCTTTCCGGCAAGCTCAGCCTGATCACGCCGCTTTGCAATAGTCCAGCGGTGTCGTCTGCGACGACGAGTTGCTGGTAATTTACTCCGTCAAGCGCGTCCCATCGCAGCAGTGGGGCAAGCGGCGCAGGCAGCGGGACAATGCCTCCCGTCGAAACCGGAGGCGGCTGGCCTGCGACGCCCTGCACCTGAATGCCAAGGGAGAGCTGAGGACCGAGAATGACATCGGGGTTGGCGGAAATGCCGATGAAGAATGCCAGGCCGGGCCGCGGCTTCGCGCCAAATGGCTGGAATGGCACGTCGTCTTTTGTGGCATCAATAGCTCGATAAAATCCCTTTTCCAGCGCGTACAATTCCTGAATCTTTCCCGGCACGGCGTAGAGATCTACATCGGTTTCGAAGATCACTATATCTCCGCCACCAGCCGGACTTGCGCCGACCTGAAAGCCCTGTGGCACGGGAACCGACCGGGGAGCGCTGTCGGAAACCGTGAATTGCAGGACGGCTTCCGCGGGTGTTGGAGGAAGCGGCTTGACGCCGGCGGTTCGGAGAAACTCGATGTAAGACTTGTCAGGCAGTTCATTTGCCCGCTGCAGAACCGGTTCGATCTCTTCCGAGAACAGACGCATCAAGGCGTCGCCGGGATCTCCGGGCGTGTGGTGGGTCCAATCGAGCGTGTAGGAGCCGATGCGGCCATTCACTTCCTGGAACACGGAGTCGCGAGTCGCCAGGACGAGTACAGGCTCGTCTGCAGGCACACCACTGCGGAGTCCAATGCCTTTCCTTTGATCCGGCGACGCCTCCTTGCCCCACCAGGGAATGGTCATCGCAGTCCTCCGGCTTTGGGCGTTCTGCGCTGGAAGCGCAGGCTTACGTCTTCGAGCTTGATAAGCTGATGCGGCAGGATCTTTACATCGAGACAGCTTTCGCCCGGACCTGGGCTATCGAGACAAATGGAAACTCTCAGAACATCACCGGCATTTCCCAGAACCGCCTGCGCCACCCTTAATAAAGAAGAGGGCCGTAAGGGATCCCCGAAAGGCCAACCTGTACCGTCATCTCCCCCAACCAGAGGATCGAGAAATGTCTGGAGTCGAGTTACGATTTGGTTGCGCAACTCGGGAGCCGGCTGCGAGTCGGTGCCAATGTCGAGGCCCAAGTAAACCGAGCGATAGGCGGGCGGCTCAACGTACACTTCGCTGCCTACGAGCCGTCCGGAATCAAGCCGGTTGCGAGCTGCCGCAAGCGCGCCTGCGTCCGGCACTGGTGCGGGTACGAAGAACTCCTTCGCGAAATCTCCATCGGTCTCTACTCGCGGAGCGTAAGGCACCACGAAGACCGTGACCACACCGGGCATGGTTGCGCACGGAAACAGCGGATGATATCCGACAGCAGCATAGGCGCGGCGAAAGGCAACACCGGGCGTTGACTGCACCAAGTTCACATAGTCGTCTCTGGATACTGCGCGGTTTCGCTCGTTGAGCGATGCCTGGGCGCGTTGCGCGGCCGCATCCAGCGTCTCCGATTCCTTGCCTCCTTCCGCGGGCACGAGGTTGGTGGCGCTGTAAAACAACTTTGGATCAGACGTGCTGGATGCGATCGCTTCCCAGGACAAACCCTTCCCAACGTTTCCCGTGACACCGCCGCCGGCTTGATAACTGACCTCGACAGTTGGGTTGCCATTCTGCTTAGGGATCGGCAGTCTGCCAGTCAAGCCATCGCCAAAGTTGATTCTGGAGTGCGGCCGGTCAACGGAAAATGCGCGGTCGGCTGGACCAGAGACAGAAAAGTCTCGCACCGCTTGCCACTGGTTCTCGCCATCGCGCTCCGTAATTTTCACCGTTACGCTGTCTTCGATCGGCGGAAACTCCGCGAGGATTGAGTCGCTGGAGATGTCGGGCAAGGAGATCATGTTCCCCGGCAGCAGAAGCCAGTTTGTGGTACTAGGGTGTTTAGTTCTTTGCCAGACGTGACTGGCCAGCGCGGTATTCGGGAGCACGCGAATCAACCTGGGTGTGGCCGTGTAGGTTGCATTCGAGATTTGCAGCGAGACGGTGTAAGCAAACGTTCCAGTATCTGCGACTGGATCGTTAGTCCAGTCTTTCGGCAGCGCAAGCCTCACCAGTCCGGACCGGCGCAAGCCACCGGTGCCGTCATCCACCTGGTTCGCCGAGAATGGAAACAGCGTCCCGGCTGTGTTCCGGTAAGACCACGTCAAGACAGCAGGAGGTGGCACATCGGCAACGGCCTCTGCGGTCCACTGCGGAGGAACATCCCCCGGCGTCTCGAGTTCGAACATTAAAGAAAAGAATTGACCTGCCAATCCGGCATCAATTGGTTTGCTCAGAGCAACGGTGATTTGAACTTCGGAGGAACTTGTGTCTGGCGGGAGGAGCGGAACGGGCTGCCGGTTAAAGAGATCTTTGGTGCGGTCCAAGCCCTTCACGTTCACACTCACATCGGGAACTTTGAGAGGCAGCACAGTCAGGTCCTGACCGGTACTGAAAATTATGGGTGGGTTGGAATCTCCCAGGCGCATCGCCGTGGCTGCAGGGATGGACAGGAAACCAGCATCGGATGACTGAAACTGCAGAACTGTGCTGGCAGGATAAGCAGCCTTTGGTGATTCGCCGAGCAACGAAAGTAGGGCGCGGACCAGATCATCCGGGATTTGATCCATCCAATAAATGCGTTGATCCAGCAGCCAGGCAAACAGCTCGAGCAGCGTTACTCCGGGATCTACGGGAGCGTGCAGGGTCCATTGCTTGCGCGAATCTGCAATAATCCGCGTGCGGATGGCGGAGACCATCTGGTCCCAATTCAGCGTGTCGAGTTGGACTGCTTCCAACGGCATTAGAGCGCCTGCACCGTTCCCAGGTAATATGGAAACACCAGATTGTTCTTCGAGTTCGTTTGCCGCACGGTGTAGCTGATGGACACGGTTACCATGTATTCGTTGTCCGGATTGGCTTCGGCAAGAACATCATCCAGATCAACGCGTGCTTCCCAATCCCTAACTGCTTCGCGAATAGTGTTCTCGAGCAGCCGCAGGTATTGCGTGCTTCCGGGCGCAAAAACCAGGCGCGGAGCCTGGGTGCCAAAATCCGAACGCATGACTCGCTCCCCTAGTTGCGTCAGCAACAAGATATGAAGTGACTGCTCGACATTGTCGTCACCATCCACGTAGCCCAGGCTGCCTGTGCTGTCCGGCAACAGTGGGAAGCGCCATCCTCGTCCTAGAAATTTCGGGCCCATATCAGAGCGTCTTCGAAACCGTTGAGAGCAACAAATTCGTCATTGGTGGCACCGGCGGCCCGCTCGGCGTGCCCGGCGCAGTGCAATTATGGGTATGCAGGTTGAACAGGGCCATAAACGCGTCTCCCCAGATCAATGACTGACTGGCGCCACTCCCGCCGAGCTTCACCCCAGTGCCCTGCAACACGATATTTGTGCCTGAAAGCGTGATATTTCCCGAAGACCCATCAACGGTGACTGACTTTCCGTTGGTATTGAGCGTGATGGTTTTCGCGGAATCATCCACTACCACGGTTTGACCGCCGCTGCTCTCGAAACTGATCTTCTTGTCTACGTCGCTTAGGTCTGCAGTGTGGCCGCCGTGCGTATGAATGCGGACCCGTTGTTTGTTGGGACTGTCATCGAACAAGAGCTCGTGGCCACCTTTGGTGCGGATCATCTTCTGGTCCTGGTCCTTCGAGCGATAGGAAGGAGGCTTGTCTTTTCCGTTGTAGAGGCCTCCCAGGATCACTGGCAGCCGCATGTCCCCGTGAATGAAAGCCACCAGCACTTCATCTCCAGCTTCGGGGACAAAGAATGCGCCGTAGCCGTTGCCGGCATAGAATTGGCGTACCCGGCACCACTCGGTTTCCATCTGATCATCGAACCAGGGGAACTGAACTTTCACGCGGCCTTCCTTACCGTCTTTGTCTTCGACTTCGGTCACGATTCCCTGTACCACGCCGTAGAAGCGCTTGTCGGTAGAACGCGAGCGAGAGACCGCGGCGGTGCTCATGACTTGGTGCCTCCGTCCACGTAATTACGGACATCGAAGCTGGTCATGTAGCCAGAACCGCCCAGCGTGTGCTCAACTTTGGTTACGTAGTACTTTCCGCTGAAACGTTTCCCTAAACCGGTGAGCTGGACGTTGTCTCCCGGGCGCAAGTCAGGAAGTCCGATGACTTGGCCATTGCCGGTGATGTAGCTGTATGCGCGCTCGCGCAGCAGGGCGCGGGCCAAGTCGCGCGCTTCTTGCTGGCTGGTGACCGGTTGATCCACGACGATGTCCTCACGGTCTGACAAGCGGGTTTGGATGGCCTTCGGGCCGCTGTCCCCACCACCCGACGTCGGCAGATCGTCAGGCCCAGCGGTGTACTTGATGATTGACTTGGTGGCCGTGTCCCAACCCTTCACGGTGACTTTCCCCACCTGCTTGTTGAGTGAAAGCGTGGGATTGAAATGGATCAGGTTCTTGCCGAATTCGAATTCATATACGCGCACCGTCTTGCCATCACGCGCATCCGACGGACTGTTGAAGTACAAAGCGTCCTTACCGGAATCGGGATCAATCGCGATATAGCAATCGAAGTCGATTCGCTTGGCGCGCTCCATGAGGAAGGTGGCATCGTCCTGGTTCTTCTGCACCACGATGTCGTGGGTCACGGTCTGATCGTTGACTTTAGGGACCAGTCCGTTCCGCTTGGCGATCTCGCGCGCGATCGCGCCGTCGGTCATGTTCACAAATTTCTTTTTCTCGCCATCTTTCGGCTTGCGGTCCTTGAGTTTGACCATACTGTCCTCGCCACCCACCGCAAGCGTCGGCGGACCAGATTCAGGAAAGCGAGGCGTGAGGCTGGTGATGATTCCTTGCACCATGGACAGTACTTGTCCGGCGTAGCCCATCTTGACGTGGACCCGGTTGCCAACGTCGAACGTGCTGGTGTCGCTGTATTTGAAACTGAGATGTTTGTCATCCCAGTTATTGACCGAGAGGTCGAAGTGCGTCATGTTGTTCAAGTCCATGGTCACTTTCACTTCCAGTACGTCTCCCTTTGACTCGGGATCCAATTCCTTACCTTCCACTTCGATCCGGTAGTCGGGCGCGTAATAGTCTGTGGGCAATCCCGGAGCATGAAAGGAGCGTGCTGCCGCCACAGTTCAAGCTCCCTGTGGCAGGCTCGGCAGCTCCAATACCTGTCCTGGATTTAGAGTTCGCGGATCCTTGATCTGGTTGTAGCTGGCGATGTCGCGCCACACAGCAGGATCGCGATAGTTGGCGAAGGCGATTCCACTCAGCGTGTCGCCACGTTTTACGACGTAGTGCTTGTCCACATCTGGCGAGTTTTTCTGGGTCTCCTTAACTTGGATTTCCACCGGACGGTATTCCTTAAGCGCCAGGCTCAGCTTGGCGCGCATCGGAATGCCCGCTGCGGTGAACAAAACGTAGGTCACGTTCATGCTCTCGAGAACGCCGCGGAAAATCTCCTTGTCCCAAACGAAACGCACGATCGGCGGAGCATGCAGACTAGGATTGATGTTCAACAAACCGCGCAATCTATTGACATACTTTATGCGCACGTCTTCGAGGGTGTCCGAGGTATCCACTAGGACTTCAGCGGTCAATTTTTCGCTGGCGCCGCGGATGTATTGGATCGGCGGCGACTCCAACCCAGGAATTGGAATCTCAGCAAAAGTATTTCCTTTCTGTAGTTGGTATTCGGTGGGATTGAACCGCAAAGGGATAATCGGGTCCGCGATTCTGGGCGCCACAATTTCCAGGTGGGCCTGGATCAGGCTCTGCCCGGCGAGTTGAATTGGACTTGCCATCGCTATCCTTCGTGTGGCGAATGGTCACCCAGCGAGCGGTGTGCTTCGGCCATCTTGTGCCTTGCCTTGGCTTCTTCCGCCAGCCGGTTCCACAGGCGAATGTATTTATCGAACAACTTTGCGAACACAGCTTCGTCGCCTTCGCCTTCTACGTCCAGCCGCACGTCGAGATGTTCGATCTTCAGCATGGCTAGGGCGTTCCTGGCGGCGAAAGCATCACGGGAATAAGTCCTTCATGGGCGATTTCCAGTGCTTCCACCGCGATTGAACCCTGCATGGCAGTGAGTTCGGGCCCTACCCACTTCGCCGCCAGGCCAGCGTGAAACATCCAACTCATCGCCATGGTGCCGCCCGGAGTCAGCAGAATCACGGCGCCATCGCGACGGGCGCCCAGCGACTGCGTCAGTCCTGCGATGTACCACGACCACAAACCCGGATCGCGTATCACGCCGCGGCGCAGCGAAATTCGCGTCCAAGTGTGCCGCACAGGAAGCAAGTGCACGTGATCGTTAACTCCGCCTTCGGGATAGGAGGTAACCTCCAGGTCCGCGCCCAAGCCCTTCACTTCCTGAAACTCGCCGCCCGGCAGGAGTGGAAGCAACACCGCTTGCGCGGGAGGAAGGTATGCATCCCCAGGCTGCAACGTGACCAGGAACCGATATGACGGGAGGGGATCTTCGATCATGATTCAAAGACCTCCAATTTTCCTTCTTTGCTTGCGGAAACGCGCAGCAGAATGAATTCCATGGGCACCGCCGGCGCTACCTGGATTTCGCAAACTACTATTCCTGAATCAATATTCTCCTGGGGATTGGTGGTGGCATCGCAAGTCACTTGAAATGCCTGGTTGGGGGCGTCTCCTTTAAGAGCTCCCGCGCGATAGGCTTCCAAAAGAACTGAGGTAATGCTGCGCACGAACTTCAGCCAAAGCTCTGGGCCATTGGTATCGAAAACCAGCGGCTCCGCCACTCGCCGGATCGCGCGCACCAGCAGGTGGATCAACCGACGATGCGCGACCGCACCACCGAGAGGAATTGAGGAGCTCGGCTTTTCTGCTTTCGCAAGCCGTTGCCCCAACACGCGTCCACCCCATACCAGCAGACCGCGGCTGGGCGAGCACTTCAGAAGGTTGATGCCATCGTTGTAGAGAAGCAGTTGCTCGTTAGCTTTGAGAGTCCGCGACAAGTCAACCGCTTCATCAATCTCAGCGTTGGCGGGGGTGAAATATGCGCCCTGCTGATCGTCCAGCCGGCTGATCACGCCTGCCACCAAACCTGAGCAGGGCACACAACGCAAGGGCGCGGAGACTCCTCCCAGCGGATCGGGGACAAGCAAGCGCGGATGATATACGGCGCCGTTGCGGAGCCGCTTTTCGTCTCGCAGGTCTGGAGATTCGCGCAGTCGTTGTTCAACCCACTGCACTGCGTCAATGGGATCGGCTTGCTCTGACGGCACGTCAATAATCACAAGCCGGTCATGCAATTGCTCGGCCTGGATCAGCAATGTGGAAAGGACGTCGGTTTGATCTTGGGCAAGAGCATCTTTTTGTGCGCTTTGTGTGAGATCCGAATAATGTTGGGCGAGATCAGGATAAAGATCCGGACACGCCACGAGCGCTACTTCCGGCTTGTCGCCCAAGACCTGTACCGCATCCAGATAATCCTGCTTGCTGGGCGCAAAACTGGTTCCGCCGGTGAGCTTGAAAGCCGGCCACTCCAAATAACGCGGACCGGGAGGCGCGTTCAATTGCGCTGGTAGCAAGCCGGCCGGGAGATCATTAGGAATGAGCTGAACATAAGCCGAGCGATTGTTCACTTCCTCGGCGATGTTCTCCGGCGCAATTGCACTGAGTAATTCGGGAGGCTCATCGGGAGGAATGATCTCCAGTTCGACCTCGGGTTTACCTGAAGCTCCGGCCGCCCAATAACGCACGGTGATGGTGGTGTCGTTGGCCCAGTCTCCGGGTGTATTGGCTGCGAACGAATATCCAATTGCCTGGAAGTGACCCGCGCCTGGCCAATCGGGATTGAGTTTTCCCGAAGTAAACGTGCCAACCTGCCATGAGCCGCTGGCAACTTTGGCGGCTTCCTGAGTGTTTGGGTCCTGTCCTAGCAGACGGATTACGTGCGCCACCTGCCCGCCGTTGTCGAAGTATCCGCGCAGGGCGTACGGTGTCATTGCGTCTTTAACGAGACCACCGAAAAGGCGCTCGTACTCGCGCCACCCTTCTACACGAATCGCAATCGGATGGGTTGGCGGTTTGGGGGCAAGGTGGTTAGGGTCGCGCACCTCGTCGCTTGAGGTCGGCCCGCGCAACGTGCGTCCTAAGAACCCCGCAACATCGGTGCGCAGCGGTGACGACTCCGAGGGTGGGCGCACGAAGGAGTAATACAAACCCGGGATGGTTGTTGCAACGCTCATGCTTGACCGTCAATCTCCAGACCCTCGTGGCAGATTTCCAAAGTCTCCATGGCGATTTCGTTGTTCTTTGCGTTCAGCCCTGGTCCNGTCCANTTGCACGGCCAGCCNCGCTTGAAGTTCCAGCGCATCACTTCCTGGCGATTTTCGTTGAGCATGATTACCGAACCCTCGGTGCGGTGCACCAGCCCATTCATTCCCTCGACGATCCAGTTCCACAGCGCCAGGTCCCCGGTGATTCCCCATTTCAAGGTGATATTGGTGAATTTTTTTAAGCCGGGGATCTTGCGCATGGTGATGTCTTCGCTCCCGTTGCGATACTCGATCGGCGGAACTTCCACCCCGAGTCCTCCAACTTCCATGAACGAGCCCTTCACGGCTTTTCCGTCGTCGCTGATTCCCGTGACTACCAGCTCAAACGCATATGAAGGGTAAGGGTCATCGCGATAAATTGGCGGCATTGTCGTCCTCTTTTCTCAGAGCTACTAACTGCTCTTAATCTCCAAAGTCTTCTGCTGTATGCGGAAGATCACGAATTCAGCCGGCTTCACCGGGGCGATGCCGATTACGCAAATCAACCGCCCATTGTCGATATCGTCCTGGGTCATGGTGGTGTAGTCGCACTTCACAAAAAAAGCTTCATCCGGCTTAGTTCCCTGGAGCGCTCCACTGCGCCAGGTGCTGGTCAGGAAGTTTGAGATTGTCTGCCGGACGCGCGCCCACAACGGCTCATCATTAGGTTCGAAAACCACCCATTGCGTGCCGTTGTCAATCGAATGTTCCACGTAGATGAAGAGACGACGGACGTTGATGTACTTCCACGAAGAGTCGGAGGATACGGTCCGCGCTCCCCAAACCCGGTTGCCGCGATTGGGGAAGAAGCGCAGCGCGTTAATGCCCACAGGATTCAGAACGTCTTGCTCACGTTTGCTGATGTCCTGTGAGATCTTGGTGATGGATTCAATGACTTCGTTGGCCGGCGCCTTGTGCACGCCTCGCTCCACATCAACGCGCGCGTATATGCCCGCCATGTGAGCGGAAGGCGCAACCTGCACGTTACGTTGGACCGATGGATCGCGTACTTCGAGCCAGGGGTGATACAGAGCGGCGTACTTGGTGTCGAGAG
>JGI25616J43925_10000827_pt1 | contig 11674 bp, 13 predicted proteins | sample GraSoi2013_100cm_FD_43925 | JGI IMG/M metagenome (IMG submission 43925) | reverse complement strand
GGCGCAGGCGGGGCCTTATGGGCCGGTGCTCAGCCAGGAAGAGTTTGCCGCCAATCCTTTCTGGGAAAAAGGCAATGAGCTGGTGGTGCCGTTGCATTCCACGCGCGGCGCCTGTGTAGGCTGGATCTCGCTGGACGATCCGCGCGACGTCACCCGCGTAAGCGCGGAAGAGATGTCGAAGATCGAGCTGCTGGCCAACGATCTGGCGGTGACGGTCGACAACGGCGCGCTCCACCGGCAGCTGGCGCGTTCGGAAAAATTAGCGGCTATAGGACAGCTGGTGGCCGGCGTGGCGCATGAGCTGAATAATCCTCTGGCCTCCGTTGTGGGATANGCGGAACTGCTGACNGACGACATNGCCGGCGGNCCCCAGCGGCAAAAGCTGGATAAGCTTGTCCGCGAAGCCCACCGGATGCGCCGCATCATCGAAAACCTGCTCCGCTTCGCGCGCCAAAACAGCCCGGAAAAGAAGTGCGCTGACCTGAACGTGCTGCTGCAAGACGTGCTCGCGCTGCGTGAATACCACCTGCGCAACCACGACGTTCAAGTCATCGTCGAAATCCAGCCCGATCTGCCGAGCGTNGCGCTCGATGAAGACCAGTTCAAGCAGATCCTGCTGAACCTTCTGAACAACTCCGTTGACGCCCTGGACCATGCGTCCGAGAAGCGCATCCGCATTGAAGCCGTACATGATCAGGGACGGGTTATCATGCGCTTTGACGATACCGGGCCGGGCTTCAGCGANCCNAGCCGCGTCTTTGATCCTTTCTACACCACCAAGCCGATAGGCAAAGGCACGGGACTGGGCCTGAGCATCTGCTATGGGATCGCAAAAGAGCATGGCGGCGACATCTACGCGCTCAACCTTGAGCCTAGCGGCGCTCGCGTGGTGCTGGAGCTGCCGGCCTACCATCCTTTGGAGTCCGTGGCGACGGCTGCCGCCGGACAACGCGTCCAATAATCCGGCTTACTGACGCAAAAAACCAGAACACTTTCCGTTCCCCGACTGTCCTTCTATTCAGGAAGCCAAAAATGGCCGGACTGGCAATTCCAGGAGACGCGATTCTGCAATCAACTCACGCCGTAGAAGCTGAGGTCCCGGCAACAGTAGAGAGCCTGGCCCGGCAGCACGGTGTGCTGGTCTTCCGCATCGCTTACTCCATCCTGCGCAATCATCATGACGCTGAAGACGCAGCGCAGGAATGCTTCTTGCGCGTCTTGAAGTATGGCCGTGAGCTGGCGCATGTCCGCAACACCAAGACGTGGCTGGCACGGATCGCGTGGACGGTGGCGCTGGACCGGCGTCCGCGGCGAACAACGCTCAGCGGGCAGCAGACGTCGGATGCGGATAACGAGTCGCTGCTCGACCAGCTTCCCGGCCACGCGTTGCCGGCGGACGAGCAGCTCGCCGGCAAACAGATGCAGAAGATTCTGGAGCGCACGATCGCGACGTTGCCAAACGATCTCCGGCAGACGCTCGAGCTCTCGACCGTACAAGAACTGAACTCGGCCGAGATCGCCGAAGTATTGGAAATTCCGGAAGGCTCCGTACGCACGCGCCTGATGCGCGCGCGCAAGCTGCTCAAAGAAAAACTTTCCCGCCTGCTGGAGGTAAAGAAACATGGCTGAACCTGAGAAAGACCAACATCTCGACAAAATGCTCGATTCGCTGCTCGCAGATTACTCCAGCGCGGAGCCGCGTCCAGGGTTTGAAACCAGGATTCTGGCCTGGGTGCAACAGCGGCAGAGACGCAAGCTGACGCTCGGTTGGATTTTCGCCGGCGGGCTCACAACAGCAGGCGCGGTGCTCGCCATTACATTGAATCAGCGGACAACGTTACCGGAACCACCGGCAATCATCACGTCCGCAACGTCTGTGCCTGCGGTTGTCCGGCCCGCGAGGGAAGCTGTTCGCGGCGCCGCAGGCGTCAAGCTGCGTGCACCGGAAGCTCCCACTCCAGTGGTGGCAGAGGTCAAACAGGAAGTCTTTCCCTCGCCAACACCGTTGACCGAACAGGAGAAAATGCTGCTGCAATATCTGCGGGCAACGCCGCGTGAGGAGGTTGTCGCGCAGAGTCATCCGGACAAGCCCGTGGAAGTACTCGATCCGAATGATGACCAGACCTATTCGCCGATGTTCAGACCAGCAACCCAGCAAGTCAGCAATACTAAATAGGAGATCACCAAATGAAGAAAGCCAGGTTTTTCGTTCTGTTAGTCGCCCTGTTCGCGGTCCTTCCGATCATGCAAGCGCAGGACACGTCTTCGAGCCAGTCCACGCCCAAGAAGGAAGCGCCCAGGAAGACTGCTTACAAAGTGGATTTCAAGCTATACGAACTTGAAGACGGTAAACGTATCAACCAGCGCGAGTACAGCTTGGTGCTGACCGCTGCGGTCGGGCACCGCAGCGCCCCCAGCAGCATCAAGGTCGGGACACGTGTGCCAGTCAGCTATGAAGAGAAGAAGGAAACCTACATGAATGTCGGGCTCGACCTGAGCTGCACTCTATGGCAGGAGGATGACAAGCTCTGGGGCTGGTTCGATGTGGAGATCAGCACTTTCGCCCTCCCCGAGCAGGGCGTCGACCCACGCCAGGGCGGCATGCCGGTCCTGAGAAACTCGCACCAGCAAGTGGAGACATCACTCACTCCGGGAAAATCCCAGGTCCTCACCACCATCGATGACTTGAACAGCAAGAAGCGCACTCTGATAGAGGTAATAGCCACGCGGATCGACTAAGCGCAGTGTTATTTAACGAGGCGTCGTCCCTGCGGCGCCTCAGTGGTTCTGACGAAGTCGCATTCGATGTACCATGCGGTTAGCGCAAGATTCGTAGCGCGCAGCGTTCTTGAACTAACGGACAGCCCCGATGCCTCTTTTCGCTCTCCTGATTCTTGTCAGTCTTGCCCAGACGCCAGAGCCGTCAGCGGCGCAGACTCTTCTCAACCAGGCCAAATTCCAAGAGGCAGTAACGGCATACAAGGCAATTCTTTCGCACGACCAGTCTTCAGCACTAGCGCACGCCGGACTGGTGCAGACTTTTTTGAAGCTCGATGACGTCGCTGCGGCCGATGCTGCTTCGCAAAGCGCTCTGGAGTTGCTGCCGCAATCGCCGCTTGTCCATGCCGCGCGAGGTGACGTTTATTTCCGTCGCGGCTTTATGCTTTTAGCGGAGCGCGAATACAAGACGGCCCTTGACGCCGATCCGAAATGCCCGCGCGCCATCCTGGGCCTCGGCCGAATCTATTCGGCGGAGAGCAAACGCCGTCTTGCGAAAGAGATGTTCGCCAAGGCACACGAACTTGATGCCACCGACGGTGACGCGCTTTACTACTGGGCCATCACTCTTCCCTATCCGCAAAACATTGAAGCGCTGGCCAAGCATCTTGCCGAGTTTCGCGATGATCCTGACAAAGAGCGGCGGGAACGCGAGTATCTGGACTTCATCACCGCGCTGGCCGGCAAGAACATATGGGTCCTGGTCAGCAATGTTCCCCGGACGCAACTCAAGCTGGAAACGTTTCTCGCGCCGCCTCCGCGAGGCAGTAGCCAGGATGCGCAGCGGCCTCTCGCGCTTGCGGGCGTGTCCATGGTCCCGCGAGGTGTTGGTCTGCGCGTACAACTCAATGACTCGACGGTAAAGACTTTCCTGCTTGATACCGGCGCTTCCGGCGTGACCATCCGGAAGAAGCTCGCGGAAAAAATTGGCGCGCGGCGGCTCACTGAACATTCGCTCGAAGGTATAGGAAACTCCGGACCGGCCAGCGGCTACACGGCCTGGGTGGACAAGGTTGTGATTGGCGAACTCGAGTTCCACGATTGCATTGTCCGCGTTTCGGAAAAAGACATCATGGGTGACGCTGACGGGCTGATCGGAACCGACATCTTCGAGCATTATCTGGTCACAATTGATTTTCCCGGACACATGCTCCGGCTCGATTCCCTGCCTCCGCCTTCGCAGCGCGAAGACTCGGCTGCCGATCAAGCCAAGTCGCTCACCGGCGTCTTCAGCTTCGGACATCTCCTCCTGATACCCACACACGCAGGCCAAAATCCCGACGCGAATGGCCTTTTCGCCATCGATACCGGCGCTTACTCAGATTTCATTTCACCGGCGCTGGCCCGGCAGGCAGGAGCGGTGCGCGACTCCGACGCGAATGTGCAAGGCGCCAGCGGGCGCGTGAACAACGTCAAGACAGCGGGAAAAACGGCGTTGCAATTCGCGCGCTACAATCAGCCGTCTGACGAGATGCTGACCATTGACCTGCACGCGCAAAGCAAGGCTCTGGGAACGGAGGTCTCCGGGTTCCTGGGCTTTCCCACTCTGCGCAAGCTCAAGGTGATTATTGACTACCGCGATGGCCTGGTCGATTTCGAGTACAAACCTTGAGCCCACCGGCAGTCACGATCATTGCGGGACGCGCTAACTTCTTGGCGGAGCGCTTAGCTCAGGCGCTCCGCGAGTCAACTCCGGCAACCCAGGTCAACCTTTCGGCGATTGAAGATTTTCCCGCTTCTGCGACAGACTGCGTGTATCTGCCGTCCACCACACGTCCGGGGAACATGTTGCCGGATCTCTCTGAGGCGCAAATCGTATTCGAAAAACTCAAACAACATCCGCACCGGACCATCTTGATTTCCAGTGCGCAGGTATATGGCGCGTGGCCGGGAAGGCCGGCTATGGTCACGGAAGAGTTCACCGGTCGCAGCAAGTCGAGCGACAGCGTTTCCGCGGGCTGGCGGCAGCTTGAATCCCTGGCTGGCCAGCAGTTGGACCAATGCGCTCTGACGATTCTGCGGCCAGTGACCGTGCTTCCCTCGCCGACGTCACTTGGGCGCAATCTGTTGCGCCGCTTCGTCGTTACACTCCCGGGACATGATCCGGTTCTGCAATTCCTCGATGTTTCAGACCTGGCGCAGGCAATTCTTGGCGCGCTTCGACAGAGTCAGGCAGGCATATTCAACGTTGCGCCCGATGACGTTGTGCCGCTCCATGAGGCCGTCCGTCGGGCTGGAAACTTTCGCATGCCAGTGCCGCGCACGTTACAACGCTTGTTCCGGTCTGCGGACAGCCTGGATTACCTCCGCTATCCCTGGACTGTCTCCAACCAGAAGCTGAAGAGCGTCTGCGGATTCGTTCCCCGGAAATCGAGCCTTGCCGCGCTCGAGGAGTTGTCCGTGACTAAGCGCTCAGACCCGAAACCGCTGTACGACGACTTCGGCATGGACCGCAAATACATCGCGGCTTACGAAACCCTTTTCCGCTTTCTTTCCCGATATTACTGGCGCATTGAGGCCCGGGGCTTGGAGCATCTTCCGCGCCAAGGGCCGGCGGTGCTGGTGGGAACGCATCGCGGCTTCATGCCCTGGGACGGCGTTATGGCCCTTCATCTAATCGCACAAACAACCGGCAGAATCCCCCGCTTTCTCACTCATCCAGGGTTGCTGAAGTTTCCTTTTGTAGCCGAGTTTATTACCAAGATGGGCGGGGTTCCGGCCTGGAAGGAAAACGCGGAGCGCATCCTCAAGAATGGCGAGATTCTCGGCGTCTTTCCCGAAGGAACGCGCGGCGCGTTCGCGCTCTATCGCGACGCATACAAGCTCCAGTCCTTCGGCCGCGACAGTTTTATCAAGCTGGCGCTACGTTACCGTGTACCCGTCATCCCTTTCGTCACGGTCGGCAGCGCGGAGATATTTCCGGTCTTCGCGCAAATCAAGTCCCGCCGCTGGACGCGCTATTCCGACTGGCCCTGCTTTCCCATATCAACATTTCCGTTTTGTCCGGTGCCCCTGCCATCCAAATGGCACGTGCAGTTTCTCGCCCCAATTAACGTCGGAAAGGAATACGCTCCGGAAGCCGCCGATGACCCTTCCGTTGTAAGGACAATCGGGCTTGAAGTGCGCAAGCAAATGCAAAGCGCGATGGACGATATGCGGGCAAGGCGTCCCTCAATCTTCTTCGGCTCGGTTTGGATTTAAAGTGGAGCGCAGGCGCTCCACGCTTGTCTTAGGGACGAAAACATTGTTAACCGGGAGACCCGCACTCAATAGTTGCTCATCTCGAAGCTCTAAGAGGAATAAGGTTCAACCTTCGTGGTTACATGCGCGGGAACAGAGCCAGGTCTCTTGCGCTTCTCGGCCTTCTTAAGCCCCAAAGCGATGTCGGCCAGGTCCAGAAAGCGCGCCCCGCTGTCGGCCGTCAGGTTTCCCGCGCGGTCCCAGGCGCGATTGCCGTCTTTTCCCCTGAGGTTGAAACGCGGCGAGACCCAAAGGTCCTTTGAGCCGTCGTTTGCGCCGTTGTCCGCGAATTTTTTGCGCTTTCCCGCCATACAAGAATAATTTTAGATGCTCCATCAACCAGCGTGGCTGGTTTTTAAGCCTTACAGAAATGACGCATCATGGCGCACCCTGGCTCCTTGACTTTTGCGAATGGGGGAGTGGGGAATTTTTGTTCGTGTTATCAGAAAACATTGAAACGCTTCCTGTGTTTTCGACACTCGTTAGATAGAGCAAGCATAGCTTCCGCGGTCGGGCCGCAATCTCGTCGCTTGTTAAAGGGAGATTACAGATGATTGTTTCTAGAAGCAAAACCCTGCTTTTTGTGGGCTCTGCCGTAGTGGCTATCACAATGTTCGCTGGCCCCGGCCGTGGACAAGTTGTTACTCCAGTCCCGGCGCCGGTCGCTCATCCAATTCCAGTTAGTCCCCCGCCGCTGCCGGCTATTCCTCGGCTCCCGGCTCCGCTCCCGCCTGCTCCGTTACCGGCCGCTCCTGTGTCTCCGGCCCCTGCTCCGATCAAGGCTGCTCCTCCAGCTCGGGCTGCCGGTGGTGGAGGTTGTTCTTCATACCTGGACTGCCAGATCGAAGAGCATCGTCACGCTCATCCGGCTCACGAGAAGGACTGTGATAAGCCGGAGAACCTCGGAAAAATAGCCTGCCGGTGGGACAGAGGCTATACCTGGGCAAAAACATGGGACGTCAAGTCCATAGCCACATGTCAACGGGGCTCAACGCTGGCGGAAGTTGTTGCCGGATGTGTTGCCTACGTCAAGGACAATCACTAAGAACACGCGGGTGAAGCTCGTCCCCACGGGTGCGAAATAAACATCCTTCGAACCACGCTTTCGCAAACACCGCGAAAAGGCCGGGACCCACACTCGGGAAGCTGCCGTCAGTTAGACGAGAAAAGCCTGTCCACTCGGCGACTACACGATCATCGACCGTAAGCGTGAGAGCAACACACCTGCGATGCACGCAGCGAAAATGTTCGAATCCTTGGCTTGGCGGATCCATGCAAATCAAGGGCATATCGCGAGCACAGTCCCGCATCCAATACACTCAATGAGGCGTATAGGCTCCCGGGCCCTTTTCATTCTTGTTTCTTATGCCGGCACAATGTTCGTGCCAAGCCTTGCGCGCGCGCAGAACTCCGACACCGGCCTGCCTGATGGTCGGTCGGTGAAGGCGCCCGCGGCGCAGGACAGCCCTTCGCCGGACTCGCAAACCGCTGACAAGCCCTCACCGCACTCGCACTCGGCGGCCGACTATCCCGACGCAGCGTCGCGTCGCGAAGTGACCTGGCGAAGTCTGCCCAAAGACTTTCTGCACGATCAAAAAGACATCTGGCTGTTCCCAACGCAACTGGCGAAAGGGAATCATTGGGTGCCGACGCTTGCTGTTACCGGAGCAACCGCCGGGCTGATCGTTGCCGATCCTCATGTGATGCCTTACTTCCAGACACACACCAGGAACCTGGACAAACTCAACGACGTTTTCGATTCCACGATTACCACAGCCGAGGTGGTGGCCGTACCGGTCGGCCTGCTGATCGCCGGTTATGCGCGCGGCTCCGAGCACCAGATCGGGACGGCACTACTGGCCGGCGAAGCCTACGCCGACAGCGCGGTCGTGGACCTGGCGCTGAAAGCTATCACTCGCAGAAAGCGGCCCTCCGATGTTCCCCTGGGAGGATCCTTCAGCAACACTTTCTTCAGCGGCAGCAAATCGCCGTTCAAGGGCAGCAGCTTTCCTTCCGGGCACGCCGCCGGCGTTTTTTCTGTAGCCACGGTAGTCGCCGCCCGCTACCAGCACAAGCATCGCTGGGTGCCGTGGCTGGCGTACGGTTTCGCCACTGCCATCAGCTTTTCTCGCGTAACCACCAGCTCCCATTTCCCGTCGGATGTCTTTCTCGGAGCGGCCCTTGGCTATACCATTNCCCGGTTCGAAGTCTTGCGGCCACGCTGAATCCAGACTGGTTCCACGNCTTATAACGAATAGCTAAACAGATACGCCCCGGAAATTGGAAGTGTCTGGTGGCCCATGCCCTGTGTGATACTTGCGAGACATGAACGGTGACACCTCGTCTTTGAACCTGATCTTGGAAGAAAGTAGTTTCATTCGAGGATACATAGCTTATGACAGACTGGTTCGCGCGCCCTGTGCTACACGTGACCAACATTGAGGCCTCGCTCCGCTTTTACGTTGACCGGCTCGGCTTCACGAGCNCCTGGCGCTACGACGAGGACGGCGTCGCACAGGTCGATCGGCAGGGCTGCGCACTTATCCTGGCTGACACGTGGCCGGAGAAGATTGGCAAGGGGCTGATGTTCATTTCCCTGAACGCCGAACCAGAGACGCAGGTCGCCGCCCTGGACGCGCTGCGTGCGGAATTCAAGGCCAAGGGCGTTCCCGTCAAGGAGGGTTCGTGGGGCTACCGGCTTCTGGTGGTCGATGATCCCGACGGCAATCAGCTCTTCTTCAACTATCCGAACGAGACTGCATCCGGCAAGATTGTCGGAGATCAAGCGTAATCGCTGCCTTTTAGCTATTGGGAGCCGCTGAAGAGGACCGGCTTCACCAGAGTTTCAATCTTCGCGGCCATCTCCTCAGCGGGGATGCGGTTGGCCGTCTCAAACCAGCGACGCGCGGCCCCGAAGACGGCCCAAGCCGCCGTGGTCGCCAGCAGTGCCGGATCGACACCGGGTGCAATCTCATGATGGGCAAGGCCTTCCTTGAACATGCCTTCAACGACTGGGATGATGGAGCCTTCGAGCGGTATCCGAGCCAACTGAGCGGGGCAGTTTGTGGTCTCAGTGAGATAGTCGCAGACGCCGAGTGCGATGGCGCGCAGTGCTCCATCGCAGTCGNTGAAGGAGATGCTACGGCGCTCTATCAGATCCCGGAAGCGGGCCTCTGTCATGGCCTGCAGTAGCGCGCTCTTGTCCGGATAGTGCAGGTAGAAGGTCGCCCGGTTCAGCGTTGCCTCGTCGGCAATCTCCTGGACGGAAATATCTTCGAACTCCTTTTTCGTCAACAGCTTAGCTAGAGACTCCATGAGCATGCGACGGCTNCGCAGGATCCGAGGATCCGTCGTTTCGGGGCCGGATTGGAGTGTTGCGGCCATCGCAGCTTTNAGTATACCTCTTCCTGCAACAATCGACGCTAATACGACATTTGTTGATTTTTATGAATCGACAATTGTTGCTTAAACATCATATGCCGTACAGGAGAATTGACAATCATGTCCACACTTCTTCACATCGATTCAAGTCCACTGTATGGGCGATCCGTCTCGCGCCAGCTTACTGGTGCGTTCGTTACAGAATGGAAGTCTTCCCACCCGGATGGAACGGTCGTTTATCGCGACCTTAACGCAACTGCAATCCCGCCGATCACCGCCGAATGGGTCGGCGCCGCCTACACGCCCGAGCAGGCCCGCACTCCGCAGCAGAGGGAACTGCTTTTGCTCTCCGACTCCCTGCTCGCCGAGCTGGAGCAGGCCGATGCGTACGTCATCGGCGTGCCCATGCATAGCTTCAGTGTGCCCTCCGTGCTCAAGCTATGGATCGACCAGATCGCGCGTGTCGGCCGGACCTTTTCCTACGCGACGGGAACACCGAAGGGCCTTCTTCTCGGCAAAAAGGCGACCTTCATCATCGCAACCGGCGGCATCTACGACGCCCAGACCCAAATGGCTTCGTTCAATTTCGTAGAACCATACCTGCGATCAGTCTTCGGCTTCCTCGGCGTGACGGATGCAACCTTCCTCACTACGGGTGGGACCGGCGTGCTGAACCAGGGGCATGACCGCGACGCGTTCCTTGCGCCTCATCTTCAGGCCGTGCAGACGAACGCACGCAGCCTCCAGGGAGGTATCGCATGAAGATCGTTGCCATCGTTGCGCGCTATCTCCTTGGGCTGATGTTCACGGTCTTCGGCCTGAACGGCTTTCTTCAGTTCATTCATCAGCCTCCGCCGCCGAATCCACTCGCAATTCAGTTCCTTGTCGCCGTCAGTGCATCGCATTTTGCGGCATTCTTCTTCGCACTCCAGGTGCTTGCAGGACTGTTGCTGCTCTTTGGCTTCTTTGTCCCGCTTGCCCTCACTGTGCTAGCTGCAGAGCTCTACAACATTCTCGCGTTTCATCTGACGATGGCGCCGGGCAGCATCGCTCCCGCGCTGATCGCCTGTGTGTTGTGGATCCTGGTTTTTCTTCAGTACCGCGAAAGCTTCAGCGGCATCTTCAGCGCGAAGCCTGGGACGCCGGCATAAACTGCTTCCAGCACGCGCAGGCTCCTGACGATTTGCAAGAAAGAGATTATGAGCGCAAACATCGCCAAGAAAGGAATAGACATGTTATCCAACAATGAAAAACTCATCGCCGTCACCGGCGCAACGGGTCACCAGGGAGGCGCTGTAGTACGCGCATTGCAAGCCAACGGCCAATTCAAGGTACGCGCACTGACTCGCAATCCAGGCAAGCATCGCGAACTCGCCGAGGAAGTCGTCGAGGCAGATTTCGACCGCCCGGAAACCCTTAAAGCTGCATTGGAAGGGGCACACGGCGTTTTTCTAGTCACCAATTTTGGGGAGAAAGGTACCGACGAGATCAAGCAGGCAGCCGCGGNGGTACGTGCTGCCCAGGATGCCGGTGTCAAGCACTTTGTCTGGTCAACGCTGCCTGATGTAGCAGCGATCAGCGGCGGCAAGTTCCACGTTCCCCACTTTAGCGGCAAGGCCAAGGTCGATCGTATGGTCCGGGAAGCCGGGTTTGCGAATCATACGTTCGTCATCGCACCTTTCTACTACCAGAACCTTGTGGGCGTTCTTGCTCCGCAAAAGCAGGCAGACGGATCCTTAGGCTGGGCTCTTCCTATTGATCCCGATGTGCGTTGCATCCATATGGGCGACATCGCCGAACTTGGCAACATCGTGGCCGGAGCATTCGCACACGCGGATGAGGCAGGCAATGGCGAGTATCTGCCACTCGTCGGTGATTTCATGAGCTTCAACGAAATCGTCGGCACGCTAAATCGACTGGGACATAACTTTTCCTTCAAGCAAGTCCCAAAGGAAGTTTTCGCTACGCTCTTTCCTGGCGCCGCCGAGATAGCAGAGATGCTCAGTTACTTCCAGGCGCATACGTACTTGGGTTCGGATTCATACGACCGAATTGCGCTCGCCAACAAAATAGCAGGCCGGCAACCGACCAAATTCGCGGCGTGGGCCCGAGTGAATTTCCCGGCAGCAAGTAGTCACTCTTTGAGAGGGAGCATCGCATGAATGCAGCAAGGATCTTGACCCAGCTAAATCGTCGCGATTGACGCGGGCGATCATTCAGGGAACTCGGGGACTGTCCCCCGAGTTTCACCATCGGTTATAGGAGAAAGCCTGGG
>JGI25616J43925_10000826_pt1 | contig 11680 bp, 8 predicted proteins | sample GraSoi2013_100cm_FD_43925 | JGI IMG/M metagenome (IMG submission 43925) | reverse complement strand
CCCCGCCGAGCTTCCAGGTCAGCGCGCCGACCGGATACACGTGGACGAGATTGAGACTCTTGGCCCGGTGCTTGAGCATCTCCACCAGACCCGGCTCGTCGAGCGGCGGGTCGGTGTCGGGCGGGCAGGCGAGACTCGTGATGCCGCCCGCGACCGCGGCTTGCATTTCCGACGCGAGCGTCGCCTTGTACTCGAAACCCGGTTCTCTCAAGCGCGCGGAGAGGTCGATCAGGCCCGGGCACACCACCAGGCCATCCGCGGCTATCGCGCGCTCGGCGCGAAATCCCGCGGGGGCCTTGCCGAGTGCGGCGATTTTTCCGTCCGCCATGAAGACGTCCTGTTTCGCATCGACGCGGTTCCTCGGATCGATCACGCGGCCGTTCTTGATGTGGACTGTCATCACTTGTAGGGGCTTCCGTCCTTGTGAGTGAATACCCATTTTCCGTCCACGAGCTTTGCTGCGAGATCCGCCTCGCTGTAGGTCGCGCCGTCACCGGGCGTGCGATCGCCGATCTCGAGATAGAGCGCGGGCTTCTTTGTCTCGTTGACGAGCTGGTGCCCATCGGCCTTGCCCGCAGGAAATCCGGCCGCCGTGCCGCGTTTGAGCTTCTGCCTGCCCGCGTCGCTGACCAAGGTCACTTCACCCTCGAGTACGTAGATGAATTCATCTTGCTTGGTGTGCCAGTGCCGCATCGAGGACTCCGCGCCCGGGTCCAGGCGTGTGAGATTGACGCCGAAATTCTTGAGCCCTGCCGCATCGCCCAAACGTCGCTTGTGTCGGCCCGCGACTCGGGCTTTGTACGGTTCCGGGTAGCCGGTGGTCGACTGCTCGGGTACTTGGGCAGGTTCGAGGGCGGGCGGGTTGGGTTTCGTCATGGTCAGTTTCCGGCAAGGATGCTCATCACCGCCATGCGCACGGCGATGCCGAAGGTGACCTGCGGCAGGATCACCGAGTGCGGACCGTCGGCGACTGAAGAATCGATCTCGACGCCCCGGTTCATNGGCCCCGGGTGCATGACGATGGCGTCGGGCTTGGCGCGGGCGAGCTTCTGNGGCGTCAAGCCGTAGGATTTGAAGAATTCCTGGGCCGAAGGCAGCAGCGGCCCTTTCATGCGCTCGTTTTGCAGGCGCAACATCACCACGACGTCGCACCCTGCGAGCCCCTCGAGCATGTCGTGATGCACGGAAACGCCGAGCTGCTCCACACCTTCGGGCAGGAGCGTGCGGGGGCCGATGACGCGCACGTCGGGCGTGCCGAGAGTGGTGAGCGCATGGATCAGCGAGCGTGCCACGCGCGAGTGCAGCACGTCTCCGACGATGGCGACCGAGAGCCGGTTGAAGTCCTTCTTGTAGTGGCGGATGGTGTAGATGTCGAGCAAGCCCTGGGTCGGATGCGCGTGGCGCCCGTCGCCGGCGTTGATCACGTGCACGTGCGGGGCGACGTGGCTTGCGATCAAGTGGGCGGCGCCGCTGGAGGAATGCCGCACCACGAACATGTCGGCGTACATCGCCGAAAGATTGTCCACCGTATCGAGCAGGGTCTCGCCTTTGGTCGAGGACGACACGGCGATGTTCAGGTTGATGACGTCCGCGGACAGGCGCTTGGCGGCGATCTCGAATGTGGTGCGCGTGCGCGTTGAAGCTTCGAAGAACAGGTTGAACACCGATTTGCCGCGCAGGAGCGGCACTTTCTTCACCTCGCGCTCGGTCACGGCGATGAAGGACGCGGCCGTGTCCAGGATATGCACCAGCACTTCGCGCGGAAGCCCCTCGATCGTGAGCAGGTGCTGGAGCGTTCCGTCGCCGTTAAGCTGCGGGTTTCGCATCTGAGAGTCGCAGGAAGAATTTGCCGTGCTCGTCGCGCGCCAGGCGCAGGAGTTTGCCTGCCGGCACCGAAAGCGTGGCGCCCACGTACTGCGCGGCGATCGGCAGCTGCCGTTCGCCGCGGTCCACCAGCGCCGCAAGCTCGATTTTTCCCGGGCGCCCGTAGTCGAACANCTCGTTCATCGCGGCGCGCACGGTGCGCCCGGTGTAGAGCACGTCGTCGACCACCACGATGTGCCGGCCGTTGACGTCGAACGGAATCTGGGAGGGCTTCACCTGATGGTGCAGTCCGGCCGCGTCGAAATCGTCGCGGTAAAACGAAATGTCGAGCGCTCCCAGGGGGGTCGCGAGCTTCAGTTCCCGGTGCAAACGCTCGGCAAGCCAGGACCCGCCGGTGCGGATGCCGACGAGGCCCGTCGAGTCCGTGACGCCGGAGCGAAGCCTGCGCACGAGCTCCTGGCAGAGCAGCTCAGCGTCGGGGAGATCCATCGAGATAGCTTTGAAGGATGATTGTCGCAGCGAGCGTATGCGCGGCGTTCTTGTGTTTGCGTCCGCCGCGGCCCGTCTCGCGCAGATGCGCTTCCGCCGTCACCGAGGACAGGCGCTCATCGGCGAGCGCTACTGGAAGCTGGAAGCGCCCCTCCAGCCGCCGCGCGAAGCGCCGGGCGCGTCGCGTCATGTCGTGCTCGCCGCCGTCCATAGCGAGCGGCAGGCCGACCACCAGTTCTTCGGGCCGCCATTCGCGCACGAGCGTCTCGACCTCCGCCATGCACCGGCTGGCGCTTGCCGCCTCGAACATTCCCAGGGGATTGGCGAGCCGCGTTTCGGTGTCACCCACCGCGACGCCGATCCAGCGCACGCCGAAATCGAAAGCGAGTATGGTGTGGCCGGAGACCTTCGACGGAGCCACGGCCGCCTTGTTCACGCGTGCCCTGCCTCCTCGGACAACGTGGCGAAGTCGATCCCGAGCAGCTTCATCGCGGCCGGCAGCCGCTCCTCGGTCGGGGTATCGAAAATGATCCCGTCCTTGGCTTCGACCGTGAGCCACGCGTTTTGCTTGATTTCGTTTTCGAGCTGNCCCGCCGCCCAGCCTGCGTAGCCGAGCGTGACGAGGAGCTTGCGCGGGCCGCCGCCCCGACCGACCGCCTCCAGAATGTCCTTGGAGGTCGTGAGACCCATCCTGTCGCGCACCGAGAGAGTGGACTGCCACTCGCCCAGAGGCTGGTGCAGGACGAACCCGCGGTCGGTTTGCACCGGCCCGCCGAAATAGACCGGCTCGTTCACCAGGATCTGGGAAGTCAACCGCAGGCTCAGGCGGTCGAACAGGGCGCCCAAGGTCATTTCAATCGGGCGGTTGACCACCACGCCGAGCGCTCCCTGTTCGTTGTGCTCGCAGATGAAAGTCAGGGTGCGGGAGAAATACGGATCGGCCATGTTGGGCATGGCGATCAGGAAATGGTTGGTGAGATTGACCTGGGCCATGGCGGCGAGCGTGTATTGTAATCCCCCGGCGGGGTCGCGCGCGAGCTTGAGCGCAAAGCCGGACAAGCGCTTGGTTTTCAGGCGGCAGCCCGGCGCTCCTTGAGAAACCCGGAGATTTTCGCGATGAGATCGTCTTCCTGGTAGGGCTTGCCGAGGAAATGGCTGACGCCGATCTCTTTCGCGTAATTCTGGTGCTTGTCGGCGGTGCGCGAGGTGATCATGATGATCGGCACCCGGGCGAGGCGCTTGTCCGCCCTGATGTTCCGCGTGAGATCGAACCCGTCCATGCGCGGCATCTCGATATCGACCAGCATCACGTCGGGAACGAGCTCCAGCAGCTTCTCCATCGCTTCGACACCGTCGCGCGCGGTTACCACGATATAGCCGTGGCGCTCCAGCAACCTTCCGGTGACTTTGCGCACCGTGAGCGAATCGTCGACCACCATGATCGTAGGCTGCATGGCCGCGGCCTGCGGCTTGGGCGCTTCGTAGACGATCGCCGGGCGGGTGGCGACTTCCTTCAGCGCGAGCTGCACCGGATTCAGGATGAGCACGATCTCGCCCGTGCCGAGCACGGTGGCGCCCGTGATGCCGGCGACCCGCTGCAGCTGCGGACCGATCGCCTTCACGACGATTTCCAGGTTGCTGCCGACCATTTCGTCCACGTGCAGCGCGATGGCGTTGGTGCCGCTGCGCAAGTANAACGTCGGGGAGAAGCGCTTGCGTTCTGCAACCACGCCGGACAACCCGAGCAGGTGCGGAAGATAGTGGAACGGGTAGCGCCGGTCCTGCCATTCGGTCTGGCGCGAGGCATAGGCCGCGACCAGCTGCTCCTGTCTCAGTTGCAAGACCTGCTCGACCATCACCGAGGGAATCGCGTAGCTTTTGCTGCCTGCCCGCACCAGAACCGTCTGGGTGACGGCAAGCGTGAGCGGCAGATAAATGGTGAAGCGGGTGCCCTGCCCGCGCGTGAAACGCATCTCCACTCGCCCGCCGAGCGCGGCGACCTCGCTGCGGACGACGTCCATGCCGACGCCACGCCCGGCCAGCTGTGAGACCTCGTCGGCGGTGGAGAATCCGGCGTGGAAAATGAAATCGGCGATTTCCGCCTCCGTGAGCGTCGTGTCCGCTCCCATGAGGCCCCTTTCGATNGCCTTCTCTCGGATTCGGTCGATGTCCAGGCCCGCGCCGTCGTCTGANAGCGAGAGCTGCACCTCGTTGCCTTCCTGCTTCAGCTCGAGACGAATTTCGCCGAGTTCCGGCTTGGACGCGACCCGGCGTTTATCCGGCGACTCGATGCCGTGCGTCACGGCGTTGCGCAGCAGGTGCTCGAACGGTCCGGTGATGCGCTCGAGCACCGAGCGGTCGAGCTCGACCTGGGTGCCNTTGATGTCCAGATTGGCGCGCTTGCCGACTTCCTTNGCGGACTGGCGCACGACGCGGTAGAGNCGTTCCTGGAGGCTGCCGAAGGGCACCATGCGCACGCGCATCAGGTCCTGTTGCAGGTCGCGGTTCAGCCGCGCCTGCGCGAGCAGCGCCTTCTCCGTCTCGTCCACCGCGTTGACGAGGTTTCCGTGCACCGTCGACACGTCGCTGACGCTCTCGGCCATCAGCCGCGTCACTTCCTGAAAGCGGGTGAAGCGGTCGAATTCGAGCGGGTCGAACTCGCGCATGGATTCCTTGGCGAGTTCCAGGCGCGATTGCATCTGCGACTCGGACTGGATTTCGATCTCGCGAAGCTGCGCGCGCAAGCGCGCCACGTTGTCGGTGAGTTCCTGCATGGCCGCCTTGAGTGCGCGCATTTCGCCTTCGATCCGGCTGCGCGCGATGGCGACTTCGCCCGCCTGGTTGACCAAGCGGTCGACGACGTCGGCGCGCACCCGCAACAGCGCCTTCGGCTGTAGCTCGCGCTCTGCGAGCGGTACCGCCTTCGCCGCGGCCGCCGGTGCCCCGGCCAAGGGCGCGGGCTCGGGCGGCGCCTCCGGCTCCTCGATGGCTGCGGCCTCCGGTCCCTTGGGCGCTGCGACCGCTGCAGCNAGGTTTTCTTGCAGGACGCGGGGCTTCTGCAGCTCTTCGAACAAAAAGCCCATCCGGTCCCAGGACGTCTCCAACTCCTCGAAGAGCGCCGCGGGCAGCGTCTTGACCGACATGGCGTTCTCGACGCGCGCCTCCATGTGATGGGTGAGCTCACCCATGGCCATGGCGCCCGCCATGCGCGAGCTCCCTTTCAGGGTATGCAGCACGCGCTGCAGCGCTTGGCCGAGCGCGGGATTGCCCGGATTGTCGCGCCAGTCGCGCAAGGCTGCGCCCACCGAGGGAACAAGCTCGTGGGCCTCGTCGAGGAAGATCTGCAACAACTCCGGATCAAGGTCGTCGTCGAGTCGTCGTTGGCGGCGCTCGAGCGTGATGTCCAGATCGAGGTCCTCCAGACTCTCAGGTGGTTCGGCCTCGGTCGCGGCGAGTTCCGCGGCGGCGACGGGTTTCGCTTCGCGGGCAGGCGCGGAGGAGGCGCGCGTCAGGTCCGCCTGCTCTTCAGCCGCCGATTCCCGCGGGGCGCCCGCCTGCTCCCCGATGTGCTCGAGCCGTGCAACCAGCTCGGGAACAGGGGGTGGCACGCGCAATTCGACCACGCTCGCGACCATGGTCTCGATCGTGTCGATCGCCTCCCCGACCAGCGACTGTTCCTCTTCGGAAAGCTCGCTGGTCGCGAGTTTTTGCAGGGCCTTCTCCAGCGCATAGCCGAGATCCGAGAGGGTCGAGATCTTCACCGTCCCGGAAGTGCCTGCGAGCGTGTGCACCGCACGCAGCAAGGCGTCGCTCACCACGCCGTGCTGGCGCAGGGTCTCGTGCTCTTCCCTGATCGCGCCGACGTGCGCGCGCGCCTCTCCGCTGAAAATGGCGAAGAGCGTCTTGGAGACCCCATACCCGCCGATCTGGACGAGTTCCTCGCGCTCCATGGACACATCCGGCACCGGGACTAGACTTTCGGCCGCCGGGACGGCTTCGGTTTCTTCCGATGCGACAGGCTCGGCTGCCGAGGCCTTGGGCGCGTCGACCGCCACAGGCGCCTGTGCCCCCTGGGTTTCCCCGCGGCGTACGCGCTCGGCGGCCGCGACGAGGGCGTGCTCGTTGCTCGAAGCTCCGCCCGCCTTGAGGCGCTTGACGTTGTCGGCAAAGTATTCGTGCGCCAGCTCGATCAGCTGCAGCAGTTCCTGGGTTGCGGCGCGTTCTTCCTGCACCCACGCGTTCATGGTCTGCTCGACGGCCCAGGCGGCTTCGCCGAGGCGCATGAGCCCCACCATGCGTCCGCTGCCCTTCAAGGTATGAAAGCCGCGGCGGATCGTCGTGAGCGCTTCCTTGTTCGCGTGCTGTTCGCGCACCGTGTCGAGGTGTTCGCGGATCGTTGCCAGCACCTCGTCGGACTCCTCCAGATAGACGCCGAGGAGCTCGGCGTCGATCGCCTCGGCGCTTGCGTCGATAAGCTTGGCGGCTTCAGGTGATGGAGAGGGCGCAGCGGCCGACGTGATTCTCTCGATGGCTTCCTTGAGGAAAGGCGTAAGCGGCATGGTGCTCGTCTTGTCGAGCGCCTTGAGCGCGTTTCCGGCGGAAGCTTCCAGCTTCTGGTCGGCGATGAGTCCTGCGTCTTTCTGCAGGGCCACGAGGTTTTTTTTCAGCTCGGCCCGAAGTTTGCCGTCATCGGGTTTGATCTTCCATTCCTCGTACAGGTTCGCCGTTTCGCGCTGCTGCTCGGCGACCTGCGCCTCGACGGTAGCGATCGGCTGGGCGGCGTCGGCTTCCGCTTCTCGTGCCGCTGCGATCGGCTGCATCGCGGCTTCGAAGTCGGCCTTGCCGTGGGCCAGGCCCTCGATGTAGAAACCCAGGCCCGAGAGAGTCTGGGCGATGTGCTCGAATTCCTGCGGGCCCGCGTGGTGGGCCGCGCCGGAGAAGCGGCGGATCTCCGCCGCCGCCGCAGCCAGGGAATCGCGCGCGCGCTGCTCCCCCAGCATCTCGAGCGCCCCCAGCAGCTGGTGCACGGGTTTGTCGAGCGAGGCGAGCTCGTCGCGCTTCGATGAATCGCGGAAGAATGCGTCCAGCACCTGCTCGATGGTGCGCAGGTTGGCCTGCATTTCCGAGACCACCTGGCTCATGAGCAGGCGTTCCTGCGCCTTGCGCGACATCTCGTCGAGCATGGGAATCTCCGGTGCGGTGCGCCGGAGATTGCCGAGCATGCAGTCTTTCAAGCGCGAACGCAGAAGCTGCGCCTGCTGGGCAAACTCGCCGGAGAGATTCGTCAACCCGGCAAGCGCATTCTCGAGCAGCAGGAGCGCCGTTGCGACTTCGAGCGCGACCGCTTCACTCATGCTTTCGCGGTTCGCGGTGAGCCAGACGGCGACCTCGGCGACTTCGCCGGCGAGGGCAGTGAGATCTGCGTTGCCCAGATGCTCCGCCTCATCCCTGAGCGCCGCTGCACTGTCGCGAAACGCGAGCAGCGACGGAGGATTGCCCGATGCGAACTTGTTCCAGGCATCCTTCGCATGGGCGAGGTGCTCGCGCGCTGACTTCAGCGCCGGCAGTTCCTCGACCGTGCCGCCATCGTTCTCGGCCGCAGGAATGGTCTGGCCCAGATGGTAGGCTTCCTGGACTTCGCGCACGCGCCCGCTCGCAGGTTTCGCGCGCGCCACGTAGTACAGGACCTCGCGCATCAGCCTCTCGGCGACGCTTGGCGTCCCTTCGACCAAGCGCTTGATCTGTTGTTCAATGCGGTTGCACAGCTGCTTGGTGCCGGGATCCTGGGGCAACGCCTTGTGTGCGAGCGCGTCGAACAGGGCGAGTGACGCCCACCAGAACGCCCGCTGCGCGCCGGGGCCCTGTGCGGCCTCGATCGTTTCGACCGCCGCGCGCATGTCCTCGGCCCCGCTCGCGTCGTTCTTCAGCCACTTGAGAAGGCCGCGCTGGTAGCGGCCGCGCTGTTCGCGGAGAGTCTTGTCCGCATCGGCCGCCTTCAAAGGGGCCAGGATCTTGTCGCGCTTGGGCGGACGGAAAGACAGATCCGGGAAGTAAAGATCGGTGGGATCAGCCCGACCGCCGCGAGCGGCGACCACCTCGCGGTACAGCGGATAGAGCCTGAGCGGCTGATTGGAGTTGCCCGCCATCAGCTGGTCGAGGTAGGTGCGAATTCCGCTAAGGGCGCGCTCCACCAGCCCGAAGATCTCGGTTTTCCTGAGCGAAGCTTCCTTTTCGATGCCGGCGAGCAGGCCTTCTAGCTCCTCGGATACGCGCGTGATGCCTTCCAGACCGACGATCGAAAGCGCGCCGTGTGCCTGGTGCAGGTGCGATTGGCTGGCCTTGAGCTGCGCGGCATCCGCGTTGTTCGCGGCGAACGCGCGCAGCGCCTCTTGGGCACGCTGGATGGCGTGGTCGATCTCGCCCTTGACCCAGGAAAGCGGTCCGACGTCGAAATCGGCGCGTGCAGTCATCGCTCCCGACCCGCTCTCCCGCCTCAGGCGATCTTGAAGCCCGACACCGAACCTTTCAACTCTTTGGCGAGCTCGGCAAGCTGACCGATCGACACNGCAGTGCGTTTGGTGCCCTCGGTGGTCTGCTGAGTGATGTTGAGGATGTCTTTCATGCTNGTCGCGACGTCGTTTGCGGANTTCGCCTGCTGTTCGGTGGTCGTCGTGATGCCCTCGATCAGCTGCGCGAGCTGCTGCGACACCGTTCCGATCTCCGAAAGCGCCTGGCCTGCGGCGTCCGAGAGCTTCGCGCCCTCGACCACGCCTTGAGTGCTCTTCTCCATGGCGGAGACCGCGTCCTGCGTGTCCGTCTGAATGGTCTTGACGATCGCGCCGATCTGCTTGGTCGCTTCGGCGGAACGCTCCGCGAGACGCTGCACNTCTTCCGCAACCACCGTGAACCCACGCCCGGCCTCGCCCGCGGAGGCCGCCTGGATCGCGGCGTTCAGAGCGAGAACGTTCGTCTGCTCGGTAATGTCCGAAATCAGCTCGACGATCTCGCCGATTTCCTGAGAGGATTCGCCCAGTCGCTTGATGCGCTTGGACGTCTCCTGGATCTGCTCGCGGATTTCGTTCATGCCCGAGATCGAGTTCTGCACCGCTTGCGTGCCTTTTTGCGCGGCGGCGAGCGACTGGCGTGCCACGCTGGCCGACTGCGAAGCGCTCTCCGACATCTCGTTCATGGCCTTTGCCATGCCGAGGACCGAAGCGCTGGTTTGGCGAATCTCGACGGACTGCTTTTCCGCGGCGGCGAGCAGCTGCGCGGACGTATGCTGCGCAGACTCGGCAGCGGTCGTCACCTGAGCGGCGGCGGCGTTGATCCGGCCGACGAGGGTTCTCAACTCGTCGATGGTGAAGTTCACCGAGTCGGCGATAGCGCCGGTGATCTCTTCGGTCACCGTTGCCTTGACCGTGAGGTCGCCTTCCGCGAGGTTCCCCATTTCGTTCATCAGTCGCAGAATCGCGTCCTGGTTCGACCGGTTGGTGCGCTCGGTTTCTGCGCGTTGGCGCTCGGCCTCTTCGGCGCGCCGGCGCGTGTCGCCGAGGTACACCAACACCAGCAGCGTAATGTTGCCGATGCCGAGCACGATCAGCACGGCGAGAACGATGAAGTTGGTCGTGCGCTCGCCGAGTTCCTGTTCATAGGCGTCGGCAAGCTTTTGCGACGCGGCAAGCAGCTGCTCGGAGTCGTCCACGACCNTGCGGCCGGCCTGCTTCGCGTTCACCAGCGCCTGGAGGTTGCCCAGAATCGAGGCCACCGCCCCCTGAAATTCCTGGTAGGCCTTGTCGAGNTCGGCGAGCTTTCCCTGCTGCTCCGGGTCCTTCGCCGCGGCGACGCGAAGCACGTCGCTGCCCTTCATCAAGCCCTGCAGCAACTCGCGGAAGGTGGTGGTGTCCTTGCCCATCAGGAACGCCACTTCGGGGTCGATCACGTCGGCACCGAGCATGGCATTCGCGTTCCGCGCGAGCCGCTGCGTCAACATAACCAGCTGCCCTGAAAGAGAGACCTCCCGCGCGGGAGCCTGGGACTGCAGTTTGAGCGCCTGAACCTGCTCGGCAAGATCGAGCAGCAAGGGGTTGTTGTTGTTGATCAGGCGTACCGCATTGGCGAGCCCGATAAGGTTCTTGCTTTGCGCGAGCACGAGCTGCACGCTGCGGTCGGTCTTTTCCCATTCCTTGGTCAACGCAACGAGCTGCGGTTTCACGGTGTCGGATGTCGGCGGCAGGGAAACGTCACCCGCCTGCCCACCTTGCGTAAGCACTTTCAGCGCCGCGATGAACTCATCGCGCGACTGCTGCAACTGCTTGAACGCCTCGGGGCTGCCGATGAGCCCCGTTTGCGCCGCCTTGGCGATGCGTTGCGTGAGCATGCGCATCTGCGCGGAAGTGGAGACGTAGAAGGTGCCGTAGGTCGCCTCGCGATTGTCCTTGAACACGATGTATGCGGCCGCGACAAAGAGCACTGCAAATAGCGCGCCGAGAACCGTGTACTGCCGGCCGACGCGGACGGCGCCGAGGCCGATCATCCGCCGCTTCGGCCCTTCGATGACGGTTGTCGGGCCGGGGGCGGGCCTGGCCGCGGGCTTGGGCACGGCCCGAGGGATCGCTCTGGGTGCCTGCGTGGCGGGCGTCGCGCCTTTCTTTGTTTCCATCTTGGCCGGAAGTCTGAGAAATGCCATGAGTGCCTCCTGTGTTCGGGTTACCGTGGATGGGCGCTAGGCGCCCACCTGAAGAAAATCGTCGTGCGCCACGAGCGCACCTATGTCCAGCTCGTGCCAGAGGCGGCCATCCTCGTCGCGGTAGGCAGCTCCGATCCAGGACCGGTCGGTCGCCTCCTCCGCCAGCTGCATCGCCTGCACGTTTTTCAGCCCGAGCATGCGGCTGATCAGCAGTCCGCTGAACGAATGGAAGCGTTCGGCGACCAGCAACAAGCGGCAATCGGGCGTACGCACCGTTTGCTCCCCCCCCATGAAGGCGGCGAAGTCCACGATGCTCGCGAGCACGCCGCGGATGTTCGCCAGGCCCAGATACCAGGGCTTGGTGAGCGGAACGCTGGAGAACTCGGGCAGCGGCAGCATCTCCCCGGCGTCGTCGAGCTTGAGCAGCCAGTTGCGGCTACCCGCCTGCACGCCCAACCGCGAGGTGGGCTCGGCTTCGGTCTCGGCCTCGCGCAACCTCTGGGCGAGTCCCTGCTGAAATTCACGCAGGCTGATCTGTTTTGCCACGGCGCAGGCCTATTTGATCGCTGCGATCTTCGCCAGCAAGTCCTTGGCGTCGATCGGTTTCATCAGGTAATCCTTCGCACCCTGGCGCATCCCCCAGACGCGATCGGTTTCCTGGTTCTTGCTGGTGACGACAAT
>JGI25616J43925_10000821_pt1 | contig 11703 bp, 13 predicted proteins | sample GraSoi2013_100cm_FD_43925 | JGI IMG/M metagenome (IMG submission 43925) | reverse complement strand
TTAGAATCTAATAATGACCAGCATTTGTCCGAAATTACTGGCAAAACTATAACTGTAGCCTTAAAAACTCATTTAGGCCAAAGTTTTGGAGAAAAAGAGTAGCACCGGATTATTTCAACCTCAAGATTGCCTTAGACTTCTCGTCATAATTTAGCTTCGTTTTAGAGACCGCATCTTTTAGAACCTCTATTGTTTTGTCGTAGGTAGTCTTATCAACAGGATAAGGTGTCGCGTCTTTGCCTCCATGGGCAAAACTGTAGCGTGCAGGATCGGTATACGAAGGAGTTGCGCCGTATATTACTTCCGACACCAAAGACAAAGCTCTGACTGTTTTTGGCCCTACTCCGGAAACAGACAAAAACTGCTCGTATGTTTGGGGGCCGAGCTCTGCCACTTTTTGCAAAATCCGGTCGAGATATTTGCTTTTGTTAAAATCCTCAAGCTCCACTGGGTGGTGTTTGAACTCTACTCCTTCGAGTTTTAGAAAAGTATATTGTTCGCTTTTGTCTTTAAAAGTAACCATTCTGGAAACCGAATTTTGGTGCTCTCTTAAAAGTTCCAAATCTTTTAAAAGCTGCTTTGTTCCCGACTTTATTAAATCAGTCGAGGTGTCTCGAGTTTTTGCGCTATCTTTGGACGTGAGATTTAAAACGCTTTGCAAAAACTTTTGCGATGCAATTGCCTGGTGCGGTTCGTTTACAAAATCTTTTTTGCTTTGTAAGTCGACTTTGTCCGACCAATGGTACCTTCGGGCCGTTTGATTGTCGGTATTCATTCCCTGCTGAACAACCGTCCAAGCGCCGTTTTTGGAAAAGAAAAATGCATGGTGATAAATTTGATATCCATCCTGAACCAGCGAACTATCTACTTTTGCGGACATTTTAGAGCTGTAAACAAGCTCTTTGGAAAGATTTGGATTAAAGTTAAGNCTCTCTCCCCAATTTGCAATNTCGTCCGGAGTTTTTCTTGAAGTTTTTCCTTTTCCGCCNGCAATAAAAATTCCCAAATCCATTTCTGCTCCTCTAATTGCTTCTTTTAAAGCGGCNGTAAGAATGGTTGTAAGGCCCGANGCATTCCAGTCAAAAGCCAAAACAGTCCCNAAAGACTGAAACCACACGGGATCGGNAATTCTTTTTATAAATTCGTCGGGGCCGTATTCCGAAACTAAAACATAAGTCATTTCCCGACCAAGACGCACCATTCTTTCAAAAAGCCACGGAGGACATTTTCCATAATCGAGGGTAAATGTAGCTATTCCTCTTCTCACAAAACTATTATAACATGGTAATATAATAGCCAATCTATGAGTCTAGCTGAAAAAGGGGAAACTTCTACAAAAAGAGTGCCGGGCGCTATTTCGCAACAAGCATTGGATGCTTTGACAATAAACGCAGGAAAAATGGGAAGATTTTCTCTTGACGATGACGTATTAAAACGAGTTTTCATTCCGGATCTTGACAGCATACTTTCTTATTTCCGAAAAGAGCCTATTGATGAGCAATCACTAAAAATAGCGTTAAAAAAAGCAAGAATGCCTTTTGTGCACGTTTCCGATAACAACCATGGAAAGGAAAGAATGAGAGGTTTTGAAGATACCACGACAGGAAATCAAAACCTAGAACAAGTTCAACAAGCTATTGTCCTATTGGAAGCGAATAAAATTTCATATGAAGGCCACTATGAAGACATTCCTGCTGTCCCGCTTGAGGTTAACGACGTAAACTACATGATAAGGGTTGGAAAAACCACTCCTATGCAGTTTGCCCCTATTCCTCATAGACTATCCCGGCTGGTTGTCGCAAAAAGTCTTTCGTTTAAGGATGAACAAGTGGAAAAAGAAATAAAAAGAGAATCCCGAAATGAGGATGAATTTAAAATAGTCATAGATAATCTCAGGGTCTTGCGGTTATTGTTTGATTTTACTCCCGGACGACTTGACAGAATAATTAGTCGCTGATAAAATATTTCCAATAATGACACTCACCCTTAACCTGAAGACCACACGAATTTTAACTCTAATTTTATTCTCCTTAATTTTGTCTTTTGTTTGCTTGATTTTTGTTTCCCACACCTTCGCCCAGACTGATTCTCCCAAAACTCGTGCCGAACGGATGGAAATTGTGAAACAAAAAAGAGATGCCCAAAAAATAAAAGTTTGCCAAATCCATGAAAGAAATATTCAAAACAGACTTTCTCATTTATCGGATCTCGTAAAAAACACTATGCTAAAGTTTGACGCAATAGTAACCAGAACAAAAACCAGATATACCGAAAAATTACTTCCCGCCGGAAAAACTGTCCCCAATTACGATTCTCTACTCGCCGATATAACGGCAAAAAGGGCAGCGGTTGATGTGGCGCTTGTAAGTGCCAGCTCCAATGCCAATAATTTTTCTTGTGATACAAGTTTAGATCCTAAAGGCGATATTACAAAATATAGAGAAAGTATGCAGGCCGTTAAGAATGCACTCCATGATTATCGAAAATCAATTAGAAACCTTATTGTAGCGGTAGCCCAAGCCGGTGGAGAAAAAATACCTTCACCAACACCAAATGAAAAATAATTTAGGATCAATATTGATTTTTTTGGCAGTTTTGACAATAGCGGCTTTTGCTCTATATGTGATGTTATTTAAAAGACCCGAAACAGCCATTGCTCCATCCGCGTCCAACGTTCAACGCAACAGCGGTTCTGAATTACAAGATTTAAATAGCGCAAATTTAAATACAATCGACCAGGACCTGCAATATTTAGATTCTGAATCTTCCTCTATTTAGATTCCTCTTTGAAGTTTAAAGCGCAGGAATTAATGCAATATCTTTGTTTGTTTTCTGTTGGCCCGTCGCGAAATAAATGGCCTAAGTGTCCACCGCAATTGCTGCAGACAACTTCGGTTCTTTGCATTCCATAAGAACTATCTTCCTCCAACCTAATATGCTTNAGATTTACAGGATTGTCAAAAGACGGCCANCCGGTTCCCGAATCAAACTTCGTNTCGGATGAAAATAATTCCTGTCCGCACGCGGCACACGTATACATTCCTTTATCATGCTTGTAAACATATTTCCCTGTAAANGCAGGCTCTGTCCCCTTTTCCCTCATAACATTATATTGTTCGGGAGTTAATTTTTCNTTCCAATCGTCATTTGACATTTTTTTTATATTCATACTAATTTCATTATATCAAATGTTGAAATTAAAGCCCTATAGTGATATAGTTTAGGCATTATGGCAGCGATTCACGAAAAATCTTCCCGGCAAGAAATAAGTGCAAATTTTATAGACAAAACAAGGTATTCCGTATACGACTCGATGAAAAGTTCGGCAATTGATGAGTTGAGGCAAGCTTATTTGCATATGAGCCCTATTTCTATTTCTCCTCTGTCCCCCAGCTTTGGGAAGCAATCCCAAGAAATGCAAAACCAAATAAGAAAAAACGTAGCCAAAATAGTTTTTAAACCATTAAACGAGGCAATAGATATAGCCTTAACCGATGGACATTTTGACCCCCAGTGGTTTTACGATTCTTGTGGACTTTCGTTCAAAGACGCCGGTTTACCAAATCCTCTTCCTAAACCAATAGAGCCTGCCGGACTCATTTCTCTTGAAGAATTAGATACAATGCGTGAAACTGCGAAAAAAGATCCGACTAATATTAGATTTTTAAACCCAAGACTGCCATATTTGCCCCATTCAATGAGAAGAGAATTTAGAAGACTCGGAGTAACTTTGTTAATAATTCAAAACGAACTTGTCCCGCAAGTAGCAGAAAAATTGGAGGGCACGGGAATACCACGCACTTACGGGAAAAAGGAAACGAAAAAAGTGGAGGTTATCCTAGGACAACCTTCGGGAAAAACAACCTTAACCCGCATACCAGACAGAGAACCGGTTAGAAAAATTAGAAGAAAAAGAAAAGACGCAAGAAAAAGAGGAAGTATTTGGTCTCACTACTAACAAATCTGTAGCTCTTGATATAAACCGCCGACATGCTATAATCGTTCAATTCGAAATTATTATGGCAATTAGTGAAATACCTACATTCAATCCAGCAGAAACACCACGAGCTTTTTCCAAAAGGAGAAAAATAGATCCTGATATTGTTGCATTTTTAATAGACGGGGAAGTTTTGATTGATACAAAGTTCAAGAGAGAAGGGCGTGGAGATTTTTATATTACATCTGATTTGGATCTTAAAGCCCTACGTGACGACAGGTTGGTAGACATCATACAACCTGATCCAGAAAATAGATCAACTATAGTTGTTGGATTGCGCCCAAGAAGAAGAGTAGTTTATATGGGCAGGGGGGAAAGCTTTAAATACAAATTAAGAGCTAGCGATTTTGATGGTTATAGCGCAATGGTTGAAATAAAATCCACACACCCTGTTAAATTAGTAGAAGTTCCCAAAGACGAGTTTTATGTGGACTTTGTAAAAAGATTCCGTCAGAGAAAAGTCACTTCATCTATTGGCTAATTTCATAACTTAGGCTTCACCGTTCAGAGAATATGCTAAACTGTCAGCATGGGATTTATTAAGAATTTTGACAAACTCGCCACAACTCCCCAGAGAAAAATTGTTTTGGATTTGATCGAAACCGCTCTCTCCTCAATTCAACCCGAAAAGGTACTTGAAAATTTCACGGTTGAGGGTATTAAAAACTATGAACACGTTTATTTAATCGGTTTTGGAAAAGGCTCGGCTAAAATTTCAAAGATTATTGAACAGAAGCTGGGAGATAAGTTGACCGAAGGATATGTTATTGATGTAACGCCTGAAGAGTTTAACAAAATTCAGTTTACCCAAGGCACTCACCCATTGCCATCACAAACAAATTTAGACTTTACAAAAAAAGTTGTTGAGCGATTCGAAAATAAACTCACGCAAAAAGATTTAGTAATTGTCGTTGTGACAGGAGGAGGATCAGTACTTTTTGAATTACCCAACTTTCTGTCTCTCCCCGAACTGATCAAAAAAAATGATGAACTTCTTAAATCGGGATTAAATATCGAAGATATGAACGCTGAAAGAAAAAAAATATCAAAAGTAAAAGGCGGCGGATTGGCANGAATTCTTCAGCCCGCAAAAGTTTTGGGACTTATTTTTTCGGACGTTCCCGGAAATAATATTTCCACAGTTGCCTCCGGNCCAACAGACGACCCGTCTGCAGAAAATATTTTAGTGTTGAGTAACAAGACAGCTCTNAATGCAATGAAACAAAAAGCAGANCAGCTTGGGATTAATGCCCAAATTTATTTTGACGCCGTGCAAGGCGAGGCAAAAGTTGTAGGCCCCGAATTAATCAAAACTGCAAAATCAAATTCGGTTCTACTTGTTGGAGGAGAAACAACAGTCACAGTTCAAAATAACAACGGAAAAGGAGGAAGAAATCAAGAATTGGTCCTTGGTGCACTTTCAAAAGTTGATGAGCAAACAACAATCGCTTCTTTTGATTCGGACGGCTGGGATAATACAGAATTTGCAGGAGCAATTGGAGACTTGAGTACCTTGAACAAGGCGAAGGAACAAAATTTGAATGTTGATGAATTTTTAAACAACAATAACAGTTTAGAATTTTTCCAAAAAACCGAAGATGGAATCGAAACCGGCCGCCTTCCCTCCAACGTCTCGGATCTAATGATTGTTTATAAAAAATAAGCCCCGCGCATCATTGCAATTCAAGGCTAATTGTTGTTACTATGGAATTGTGGAAGAACTTCATGATGATAAACTAAAAAAGCTCGAAGAAATTGCAGTCAAAACAAGGCAGCTAATTATCGAAACTCTCGTTGAGGCAGGAAGCGGACATTCCGCAGGACCTTTGGGGATGGCAGATATTTTTACCGCTTTTTATTTTCATATCCTAAATCATAAACCTGATGAACCCGATTGGCCCGACCGCGACAGGCTTGTTTTGTCAAACGGACACATCTGTCCTGTCCGCTACACAAGTATGGCCTTGGCTGGATATTTTCCCGTAAGTGAGCTTAAAACTCTTAGAAAAATAAACTCAAGGTTACAGGGACACCCTCACAGGACTTCCCTGCCCGGACTCGAGACAACTTCCGGTCCTCTGGGAGAAGGAATTTCGCAGGGAATAGGAATGGCCCTTGCCGCGAAATTGGACAATAAGAAATATCATGTTTATTGCATTGCGTCAGACGGTGAGCAGGAGGAAGGAAATACCTGGGAGGCTATTATGTTTGCCGCCAAATACAAAGTTAATAATTTAACCCTCGTTATTGACAGAAATAATATTCAGATTGACGGCTTTACCGAAAATATAATGCCCCTTGAGTCCTTAAAAGCAAAGTACGAGGCCTTTAATTGGGAAGTTTTGGAAGTTGACGGAAATAATATTAGAGCCTTTGTGGACGCAATAAGGCAGGCCCGGGCGGTTTTTGAAAAACCCACGGTTATCATCGCCCACACAATCCCCGGAAAAGGAGTCGACTTTATGGAAAACGATTTTAACTGGCACGGTAAGTCGCCAAATCTAGAAGAAGCCAAAATTGCTTTAAAGGAACTAAGAACTTTACAGGGAAAAATTGTTAGCGAACACCAATAAAAATGTTGAATCCATATTTAAAATTAAATCCTAAAGTTTTCGATAAAGAAAACGTGCAAAAACCAACGAGGGATGGTTTTGGCGATGCTTTAGTAGAACTTGGAGAAAAAAACGAGAACGTAGTGGTTTTAACTGCCGATTTGTCCGAGTCAACAAGAACCGACGGATTTGAAAAAAAATTCCCCGAGAGATTTTTTGAAGCCGGAGTAGCAGAGCAAAACATGGCGGCAGTGGCAGCAGGCCTTGCGGTCTCCGGAAAAATACCATTTATTTCTTCCTATGCAACTTTTTCTCCGGGGAAAAATTGGGAAACTATCCGGACAACAATTATTTATAACCAAGCATCGGTAAAAATTGCAGGACACCACTCTGGAGTCATAACAGGGCCCGATGGCTCAACCCACCAGGCAACCGAAGATATTGCAATAGTTAGAAGCTGGCCAGGAATTCAAATTCTTGTCCCCTGCGACGCGATTGAAGCCAAAAAGGCAACAATCGAGTCTGTAAAATTCAAAGGCCCTTCTTATTTGAGATTTACCAGAGAAAAGACACCAATTATTACAACAGAGCAAACTTCCTTTAAACCCGTTTCACTTTTTTGGACAAGTGAAGTGCCACGTGCGGTAATATTTGCAACGGGACATATGATCTATCACGCCCTTTTGGCCGCCCGAGAATTGGAAAAAGAAAAAATAGAAGTCTTAGTCGCAAATGTAGCCCAAATAAAACCACTAGATGAAAAAACTATTCTGGATTTGGTTAAAAAAGCCGGGAAAGTCGTGACTGTCGAAGACCACCAAATTATGGGAGGACTTGGTGGGGCAATTTCGGAACTTTTAGCAAAACATTCACCAGCGCCTATGGAATTTGTAGGACTTCAGGATACTTTTGCCGAGTCCGGAAAACCACAGGAGCTGATGGAAAAATATAAAATGGATCACAAAGCAATAATTTCCGCAGTTAAAAAAGTCGTCCGAAGATGAATGACCTCCAGAATAAATTAAAGGCAATTATCAAAGGCGACGTTTTGGAGGACGAGGAAACGCTGAAAACTTATTCTCACGACGCGAGCATTTTTGAGGTAAAACCGCAAGTTGTTGTTTTTCCAAAAGACACAGAGGACCTAAAAGCCCTTGTTAAATTTGTAAACGAAAATAAAGGTTCGGACACTTCCCTTTCTCTTACTGCTCGCTCCGGCGGAACCGACATGGGAGGCGGATCTATAAACGATTCAATAATTGTCGGCTTTGAAAAATATTTTAATCACATAATTTCTGTGGACAAAACCAAGGCAACGGCACAACCCGGAGTTTTTTACCGCGACTTTGAAAAAGAAACATTAAAACACGATTCGATATTCCCTTCTTATCCTGCATCCCGTGAGATTTGTGCAATAGGCGGAATCGTAAACAATAATTCCGGCGGAGAAAAATCTCTCGCATATGGTAAAACAGAAAATTATGTTAAAAAACTAAAAGTAGTCTTGTCCGACGGCAATGAATACACTCTTGAACCTCTGAACAAACAGCAACTTGATGAAAAAATAAAACAGAATAATTTTGAAGGCCAGATATATAGAAAAATTTTCGATTTAATTACTAATAATTTATCATTAATCGCCGACGCGAAACCTCGCGTTTCAAAAAACTCGGCAGGATATTATCTTTGGAATGTTTACGATAAAGAAAATGAAACTTTTGATCTTACAAAACTTTTTGTCGGCGCACAAGGAACTTTGGGATTTGTAACGGAAGCAGAAATTGGCCTTGTTCCTGTTAAAAAACACGCAGAAATGATGATTTTATTTGTGCATGATCTTACCCATCTTGGAGAAATTATAAATACGGTTCTTCCCCTAAAACCCGATACTTTTGAAGCGTACGACGATAATACTTTAAAACTTGCTCTTAAATTCTTCCCCGAATTTGCAAAACTTTTGGGTACCAAAGGAACTATAAGAACCGCTCTTGCTTTTCTCCCGGAGTTTTTAATGACAATAACGGGCGGGCTTCCAAAACTAATTCTCCAGGTCGATTTTCAATCTGACAGCAAGGAGGAGCTAAATTTGAAAATAGGAAAACTAAAAGAAGCATTAAAACCTTTACGTCTAAAAACTCGAATTGCTGATAATGAAACAAAAGAATTAAAGTACTGGCTTATAAGAAGAGAGAGCTTTAATTTACTCCGTCAAAAAATTCATGACAAACACACCGCTCCTTTTATAGACGATTTCGTTGTCCTCCCTCAATATTTACCCGAATTTCTTCCCAGACTTAATAAAATTCTTAAAAAATATCCAAGTCTTATCTCGACTATTGCCGGACACGTTGGAGACGGAAACTTCCACATTATTCCACTAATGAATATTGAAGATCCTAAGCAAAGAGAGATTATTCCGATTCTTGAAAAGGAAGTTTACGATCTGGTTTTGGAGTATAAGGGTTCGATTACAGGTGAACACAACGACGGACTAATACGAACTCCGTACCTTAAACAAATGTACGGGGAAAAAGTTTACAAACTTTTCGAGGAAACAAAAAAGATATTTGACCCACAAAATATCTTTAATCCCCGAAAAAAAGTTGGAGGAAGTCTGGAGTATTCAACCAACCACATCCGAACAAACTTTACTTAAGGGACGAGCTCGGTATCTTTGATACCTCCGTTCCGCCGTCTTCGATGTCTTTGGTCTCGTAGCCCAATTTTCTTATTTTATTTCGCAATTGGTCCGAAAGATGGAATCTTTTTTGCGCGCGAAGCTCTTCCCTCTCTTTGACCATTTTTTGAATTTCTTCCGGAATTTCTGCTTCTAATTCCTTTATAGGAGCCTCCCAAAGATTAAGCCCTAAAACTTTATCGAATTTTATTAAGCTTTGAGCCTTAAACGAAGCCGGATTATCGGATCTTAGCAATTCATTAACAACCGATAGAGCCTGCGACATATTTAAGTCGTTATTTATCGCATCCTGGAACTTTTGCTCGAACTCCCGTCCACTAACACCCAAACGCAAAGACGGTGAACTGGTGGCTTCAGACTGGTCTAACCGTCCAACAGCCTCTCTAAGCCGCTCCAAGGCCTTGTGCGAAGCCTCCAAAGCCTCCCAAGTAAAGTTCATCTCCTGCCTGTAATGGGTCTGCAAATAAAGGTAGCGCAAAGCTAGGGGATTAAATCCGTTTTTAGTTATGTCCTCCACCCTGTAGTTGTTCCCCAGGCTTTTGCTCATTCTTTTATTGTCGACCAACACAAAAGCTCCATGAACCCAGTAATTAACAAAGGGCTTGCCGGTCGCAGCCTCGCTTTGTGCAATTTCATTTGGATGGTGAGTGGAGCGCAAATCCATTCCCCCGACGTGGATGTCAAAACTTTCCCCCAAATACTTCATGCTCATAGCAGAACACTCTATATGCCAGCCGGGAAAACCCTTTCCCCAAGGGCTGTCCCATTCCATCTGCCTTTTTTCGTTTTCGGGACTAAATTTCCACAACGCAAAATCCCGCGGATTTTTCTTCTCTGGATTTACCTCGACCCTTGCCCCTTCTTTTATCTCATCAAGGGTAGAGAGTGCCCCATAATCTTTAAACTTAGAGGTATCAAAATAAACTCCATCCGTTGTTTGGTATGTATAGCCTTTTTTTTCTAATATTCCAATAAGCTCTATCTGCTCTTTAATGTGGTCGGTTGCTTTGGGCATTACCGAAGGCTTAATTAAATTCAGGCTCTCAAAATCTGTTAAAAACGCTTTTTCGTAGAATTTGGCTATGTCCCAGGCGGATTTTCGCTCTTTGCTGGCGGCTTTTTCCATTCTGTCTTCCCCCATGTCCGCATCTCCAAAATTATCGCCCGTTAAGTGGCCAACATCGGTTATATTCATCACAGATTTTACGTTTAGATTGTTGTATTCCAGTGTTCTCAAAAGTAAATCCGACAAAACATACGTTCTAAAGTTCCCAATATGGGCAAAATCATAAACTGTCGGTCCGCAGGTATACATTCCGATGTTTGGAGGGTTAATCGGCTTAATTTCTTCGACTTTTCTTGTTAACGAGTTATAAATTTTTAACATCTATCCTGACGATCCTCTATTTTTCTCTATATTTTGTGCATTTCGGATAGCAAGAGGCGGCGGTTTTTTGGCCTGTCTTTCCTCTTCACTTTGCAAATCCTGCATTTTTTCCCTTTCTACCTTTTGTGCAACGGGTTCTTCTTTTTGCTTTAGAGGATTTACTAATTTTTGAAAATATTCCTGATGGGCTCTTAATTTTTCTCTTGTTTTCTCAAGCTTTGCTTTATCTTTAGCTTTATTTTTAACAATTTCATCGGGTGATTTTGCCTCTGCAGGCTTATAAATACCTTCTACAAGCTGCTGCGTCTCCTCTTTTGACTTACGATCGTCAGGAAGAGTTACCTGATCCTTTGCCGTATCCACAAATTTTCCGGCTTCTTCGACAATCGGTTTTATTATAGAAGTAATTTTATTCATAATTTTGCCTTCCCTCCATTGCCCGCTGGAGTGTTACCTCGTCTGCATACTCCAAATCCGATCCAATCGGAAGTCCCCGTCCAATTCTTGTAATTCTCAATTCTAAATTCTTCATTCTTAATTCTTTAACGATGTACATTGCTGTTGCTTCTCCCTCCATTGTCGGATTTGTTGCGAGAATTATTTCTTTAACGTCCTCGCTGTGACCGTTGGACAGTCTCTCAAAAAGTTGCCTCATGTAAATTTCGTCCGGGCCGATATTGTTGAGAGGATCTATTCTTCCGTGCAAAACATGATAAAGACCATTATATTTACCGGATTTTTCAAGTGCTAGGACATCGAGTGCCTCTTCGACAACACAAATGGTTGAACTATCGCGTTTTGTATCCTGGCAAATGCTGCAAGGGCTAGCCTCATCAACCATAAAGCATATTGAACATATTTTTGTTCCAGATTTGAGTTCTTGAACCGAATTAGCAAATTTTTCTAATTCACCATCTGGAACATGTAGCAAATAAAAGGTGAGTCTTTGCGCGCTTTTGGGACCAATACCGGGAAGTTTCTCGAAACTCTCTATTAAGTTATTTATTGCTTTTGGAATTCTCATAGATTTTTATAAATTAAATCCGCGACCGACAAAATTTCAAGCTTT
>JGI25616J43925_10000820_pt1 | contig 11707 bp, 8 predicted proteins | sample GraSoi2013_100cm_FD_43925 | JGI IMG/M metagenome (IMG submission 43925) | reverse complement strand
TTGTAGGGCATGATGCTTCGCGAAGGCGCGCTGCACCTCGTTGAGCGTGCCTGGTTCGGCGAGCCCCTCCACGGTGACGATGTCCGCGCCGTCGGCCTGCGCGGCGTACTGGGTGCAGCTGCGCACGGCTCGTCCATCGAGGAGAACCGTACAGGCGCCACATACGCCATGCTCGCAACCGACGTGAACCCCGAAGGCCTGCAACTCATGACGCAGAAAATCGCACAGCAGCATGCGCGGCTCGGCCTCGCCGGATCGGCGTTGCCCGTTCAAGGTCAAATGGAGCGTGAAGCGCTCACCGGCTGCGCGATGAAGCGTTGTCATTGCAGGCGNTCCCTTCGCTGTCGAGCCATCGCGAGCGCATCGTTGACCGCGCGCTCCACCAGCACCCTCGTGAGCGCAATCCGATAATCGGCGCTTGCCGAACGATCCTCCATGGGTGTCACGCTGACCGCAGCATGCTCGCAGAGGCCTGCGGCGATGTCGCTCGCGGAACAGCCGAGAAAACCCTTCGCGTCGATGGCGACCGGCCGGCTCTCTACCCCCCCGACACCAAGGGAGAGTTCCTCGAGCCGGTCGCTCTTATCGAGACGAAGGCTACAGCCTACCGCCGCGATCGCAAAGTCTCCGTGCCGCTGAGCGATCTCCGTGAAGGCGTGGCCGGCATCCGGCGCGGCGCGCGGCCACTCCAGCGCCGTCACCATCTCGTCCGGCTGGCGCTGCGTGGTGAGCGCGCCGAGAAAGAACTCACGCGCAGGAACGCGCCGTTGCCGCCGCCGCGACTGCAGCACGACGGCCCCGCCGCACACGACGAGGGCGAGCGGTATTTCGGCGCTCGGATCCGCGTGCGCGACCGAGCCGCCGAGTGTTCCGCGATTGCGCGTCTGAAAATGCCCGACCCACGGCAACGCCATGACAAGTAGCGGCACCTCGCGTGCAATGACGTTCGCGCGCAGCGCGTCGCTCTGTACCACTCCAGCGCCGGTCACCACGATGTTGGATCGTGCCGTAATGGTCTTCAGCGCCTGGATGCGTGAAATGTCGATCACGGCGCGCGGACGAACGACTCTGAGATTCAGCATCGGTCCGAGCGTCATCCCGCCAGCGAGGACGGCCGCCTCCTCCCCCTTCCCGGACAGGAGAGCGAGCGCTTCCGAAACGGCCTCCGGCCGATAATAGTCGAACGCAACAGGCTTCACGGCTCGCCTCCGTTTCGGCGATACCGTCGCAATTTCGACCACCAGCTTCGCCAGCCCGAGCCACCCATCGGTCTGAGCCGACGCTCCAGAGAGTGAAAGAATTGAGCGATGAGATAACGCGTCACGCTACCGAGCATGCGCTGGCCGACGGCCGCAACCTTGCCACCGATATCGGCTTCGTAACGATACTGGAGATGCGTGCGGCCGCCGACCTCGGGTCGCAGGCTCACGAAGCCCGATCCCGATCCAAAGCCCAACGCCCCGAAGGCCTTGCCGACGAGGCGCACAGAGGTTTCCTCCTTCTTGTCACGCAGCTCGATTTGCACGTGATAGGTGCCGCGAATGCCGGCAACACCGATCACGACCTCCGCCGAGTAGCGATCCGGACCTTCCTGCGTGAGGCCGCGACACCCCGGCATGATGGCAGCAAGCTCGCTCGGATCGAGGAGCCGGCGCCACACCTCCTCGACTGGAGCGGACAGAGAGATTTCCCCGCTTCCCGTCAGCGCCCCGGCGCCGACCACCGTCCCTTCTGCTCGGACCTGCGCTGCGACCGGGCGCCGCCTAACATCATGCCCGTTCGCGAGTGCCCACACGCGCCGCAGATTTAACGGCAACGAAATATCGTCGCGTCCGAGGGCATTCGCGACGGCGTTTGCGATCACGGCGGGGGTGAGCATCGAGCTGCCGTCTCCCATGCCCTTCGCGCCTAGCGCATTGACGGGAGAAGCCGTTTCGACGTGGCCGATCTCGACGGGTGGAACTTCGACGGCTGTCGGACAGAGATAATCCGCAAATGTCCCCGACAGGAAATTGCCCCGCTCGTCATACGCCAATTCTTCGAACAGCGCCGCGCCTAGACCATGGGCAAAGCCGCCGTGGACCTGTCCTTCGACGATTTTGGGATTGAGCTGGGTTCCGACGTCGTGAACCGAGACATATTTATCGATGCGGATCGCCCCGGTTCTGCGGTCGATCTCCAGCGCCACCAAATCGATTACGAAGCCGAATGTGACCGCGGAAGCAATCCGATCTTCGTCATCGGGCGCGCCCAAGACTGGCGGCGACACGACGGCAGCTTCATGAATTCCGGGGGTGGCATCGTCCGGCAAACCGGCGGGGTCCCAGTGCGCGCGCGCCGCCGCCTTGCGGAACGGCAATCCCTTGTTGGACTGACCGCGCACTCGGGCATAGCCTTCGCGTAGCTCGATCTCTTCGGGAGCAGCATCCAGGGCGTCAGCGGCAAGCAATTTGATTTTCTGCGCGACTTGTTCCGCGCACTTGGCGACGGCATCGACGACGATTGCCGCGAAGCGGTTCGAGTAATTTCCCGACGCAATCGACCAAGCGCTCGTCAGCGTGTCGATCTCCGTCACCACATCGACGTCGTTGGGGTGCAGTCCAAGCACGTCGGCGACGATCTGCGCGGCAACCGTCGCATGGCCCTGGCCATTCGGGGTGCTGCACAGGCGCAACGTGACTTGTCCGCTCGGATCGACCGAGATCACTGCGCTGGCATTAGCGCCCGATTTGCGGTCGGCACGGCGGCGGTCTTGCGCCGTCTGCGCCAGTGAAACATAGGCCATATTCGAGCCGGATGGTTCTACACCCGCTGCCAGGCCGATGCCGAAGAGCCCTCCCTTGCGGCGGACTTCGTCGCGCCGGCGTTTGAGCTCGTGATAGTCGGCGATCCGCAGGAGCTCCGACAGCGCCGCGTCGTAGTCGCCGGCGTCGAATATGGCGCCTGCCGGCGCTCTGTAAGGGAAAGCATCGACAGAAATGAAATTGCGACGGCGCAGTTCCGCCGGATCCATGGCGAGCCCGCGCGCCGCGATGTCCATGATACGTTCGAGGGCAAAATAGAACTGTGGTCCCCCGTATCCGCGATTGAGACCCACGGGTGTGCAGTTCGTGACAACGAGCTCGTTGTCGATGGAAATGTTCTGCACCTTGTAGCAGCCGTTTGAGGCGGCGTGCATGCGATAGAGGGACGCGGGCTCGGGCGGCCGCACGTGGGCGCCCATGTTCGCGGTGTTTCTGAACCGCAACCCAGTGAGCTCGCCATCCTTCGTGAACGCCGCCGCGACCGTTCCCACGCGATCGCTCGAGGCGGAGGAGGCCGTGAGGTGCTCGGCGCGATCTTCGATCCACTTGACGGGCACGCCCGTCTTGCGGCTGACGGCGGCGAGAAGGACGATGTACGAAAAAACGGCCTGCTTGATACCGAAACTTCCGCCGCTGCTCGGCGGCGTGATGAGGCGAAGTCGGTGGCCGGGCACACGCAATGCGCTGGCCATGAGCGGCTGGACCACGAACGGCCCCTGGAAGTTCGACCATATCGTGTAACGGTCGGGGGCGAGTTCGAATTGCGCAATGACGCCGAACGTCTCCATCGGCGTGGAGGCATAGCGCGGATACGAGTACGAGAACTCGAACACTCGATCAGCTGCGGCAAAGGCAGCATCCGGGTTGCCGTAGCTGAAGCTGCGCCGGCTTATGATGTTCGAACCGACCCTCTCGTGGATCACCGGGGCGTCGCGCGCGGTGGCGCTTCGCAGGTCGGACGCTGCCGGAAGCACTTCATATTCGACGCCGATCAGGTCGCACGCGTCTTCCGCGATGTAACGCGTGTCCGCAATTACCACGGCAACGGGCTCGCCGACGTATCGTACCCGGTCGATTGCGATGGGATAGTAGGCGAGCGGAGCCTTCACGACGCTCGGCACCGGTCCAATCAGATCGCTGACGTCCTTGCCGGTGACGATGCCCCAAACCCCTGGCAGGTCCCGCGCTCGCGCGAGATCGATCCGTCCGATCCGCGCGTGCGGATGGGGCGAACGCAAGATCGCTGCGAAGCGGATTCCCGGAATTGGCGAGAGATCGTCGATAAAGCGTGCCTGCCCGGTCAGGAGCGCCTGATCTTCCTTGCGCTCAACGGGCGAGCCGACCCATCGCTGCGACACAGTCCCGATTGCTTCCAGCAAAACGCGGTCCACCTTGGAAAACCGTTAACCTCGCCGTTTGGCCGTTTCGTCTCGTTGCATGATCTATAGGACCAGCCGGGTCGTCGCGACAAGATTGACAACGAGCAAAATCATTTGCCGTTATAGAGGCGCACCGAGCCGCAGGCGGCCGTCGAGGCCGCAAGATCAACATCAGTTACCTCGCCCCGGGCATAGTATTCACCGCAGCGCCACGCGCGCCGTTGATTGCAGGAGGAATTGTTGAGCCGAGTGTTGCGTGTTTGCTGGCGCCGAAATGCGCACGATCCACGAAACCGATAGTCCCTGCCGAGAATGATTATGACGGTCGATCCCTCGCTCCAGTCAGCAATCGATGCCCTCGCTTTTCCAGGCGTCGTGATCGGCCATCGCTTGATCTCACCTGGCGATGAAGACGCGTTATTGCCGGAGGAAGCTCCTGCCTTCGCCTCGAGTGTCGTCAAGGTGCGGCGTGCGAGCGGCTCGGCTCGCATTGTGGCACGTCAACTCCTCAAGCGATTGGGGCACCCCGAATGCGCACTACCGAGAACTTCCGGGGGAGCGCCAGCCTGGCCCCCAGGAGTCGTCGGCTCGCTCGCCCACGATTCTCGTGTTGCGGTCGCGGCAGTCGGGATGGGTCGTGATGTAAGCGCTATAGGGATAGACGTCGAGCCGGCCGAATCGTTGCCGCCTGAATTGCTGGACTTGGTCGCAACGCCGCAAGAGCGGCTGAGAATAGGCGATGACCCTTACCAGGGACGACTGCTTTTCGTTGCCAAGGAGGCCGTATACAAGGCAGTATACCCACTCGACCAAACATTTCTTGACCATCACGACGTGCAAATTTGTTTTGCCGAGCACAAAGCTGTCGTGCGCAATGGCCGGGTCGTCGAATTGCGATTCTGCATTGCTACACACTTGGTAGCACTGGCCTTCCTGCCCGGCCTTCGGTGAGGCCCGCGCCTAAACGTTCGATACGTGGTATCTCGTCCGCGCCTATACTATAACTTGCAGCAGGGCGGCGCCGCGGAAACAGGCGACGCGGCCCGAGAAGCACGAGGGAGGACTCGTCAATGTCACAGATTCGCCTCACAGCCATGGCGGTCGCGTTGAGTGCCGCCGGGTTTGCAACAACGGGGCTGGCGCAGCAGGCACAACGGCCGCAAATCGAGACCACCAAGGTCGACGGCACCGACAATGTCTACATATTCCGCAATGGCAATCATCAATCGATGTTCATCGTAACCAAGGACGGGGTGATCGCGACTGATCCGATCGCCTACGGCCGACCGACCGGCGGCCAAGATTACATCGCCGAGATCAAGAAGGTGACCGACAAGCCGATCAAGTTCCTAATCTACAGCCACCACCACTACGATCACATCGCCGGCGGCAAGCCGTTCAAGGACGCCGGCGCCACCATCATTGCGCACAAGCGGGCGAAGGAGCGGCTTGCCGTGCTCAAGGATCCAAACACTCCGCTCCCCGATCAGGTGGTCAGCGACGCCGGCCGCACAATCAAGCTCGGCGGCACAACGCTCGAGCTGAAATATTTCGGCCTCAATCACTCCGACTCGAACTTAGTGATGTGGTTGCCGAAAGAGAAGATCGTCTTCGTTGTCGACACGATACCAGTCGGATCGTTTCCCGGGCGCGGCTTCATCGACATCTATCCGCTCGAAACGGAGGAGTTCATCAAGAAGGTCCTCGCGTTGGACTGGGAGAGGCTGATCCCCGGACATCCCGGCCAGCCGGGTGGTCGACTCGGCACCAAGAAGGATGCGCAAGACATCCTCACGCTGATGCAGGAGGCCTCCGCCGAGATGAAAAAGATGGGGCAAGACGGCAAATGCTGGGAGCCGGCCGAGAAGGACTTCAAGCTGCCGAAGTACGCGAATTGGCCCGGCTACGAGAACGGGCTGCCACTCGTGGCTCGGCGCTATTGCGGGCTGTGGGGTCGCGGGACCTGAGCTGCGCTGCGAAGTTTCGATTGGAGCTTTCCCTGCCGCCATGCGATCTCGGTAATGCCGGTCGGCAGAGCCGACGACGCTACCGCGGCTGCGCTGCGACCGGTCTGTCGGATGGCTGCCTTGAGCGAGGCTCCGCCGCTTTCGGCTCTGCGTTCGGCTCCGGACGTAGGATCCGGTAAAGATAAGTCTCGATATCGGAGAGACTGAGCGGCCAAAACGAGCGCGATTCCTCGGGAGGAGCGGCAGCGGGAGTGGGCGAACTGGCAGGCGCGATCTTTTCGGCCGGCGTTGCCAATCCGGCAGCGGGCGTTTTCTCCAACGGCACCGCCGGACCGGCAGCGGTGGTGCTTTCCTTTGTGGCGTCGGTCCCGCTCGGCGGCGGGCTCCCCGCCAGCGGCGCCGGTGTATCCACATTGCCAAGGATGATCGGTAAGCCGTCTTTGCCGCTGCCGATAACCACGACTTTCGCATTCGTGGATTGCGAAAGCTGCAGCGTCGCCTCGATGCCGCGCCAACGCAGGTAGGACTCTGAGATGCCTTGGCTGACGGTCTGTTGAAAATCGCGTATGCCTTCTGCCTCGATCTTCTTGCGTTCCGACTCTCGTTTTTCGCGCTCGACGCGAAACTTATATTCCTCTGCAATGTAGTATTGCTCGGTTTTGCGATTGATGGCGGCGACGATGGCCGCGGGCAGTTCAATGCCAGTCACAAGTATGTCGTAGAGGATGATGGTGTCCCTCATCGAGACGCGGTACGACTCTTCGCCTTCGTGCTCCATCATCTTCTCGGATAGCCTGTCCTCCACAAGGCTGCGGATTTTGTCCTGAATTTCCTGGCGTGCCGTCGAATAGACCTGTTCGGCAGTATATTGAGCAATCACCTCGCGCGTCAGACTGCCGATGCCAGGCTGCACCAGCACTTGCTCAAAATTAGGCCCGATCGCTTGGTGGAGCACGGGGACCGCGTCGCGCTGGAGCCGGAACCGGACAATGATTGTCGCCGTCAGGCTCACGCCGTCGCTGGAGATGGCGTTGTAGGACTCGGTAAAGGATTGCAGTCTCAGGTCGTACAGAAATACTTGATTCCAGGGCAAAATGAGATTGAAACCCTCGTTCTTCAACCGCCGCGGGTCGAGCACCGTGCCGCCGCCAAAACGTTTCCACAGGACTCCGACGTCGCCGCTGGGAACCGTTACCACCATGTGAGGGTAGAGCACCACCGCGACGAGTGTCGCGACCATCAGGTAGATCACTACACTCGGGAGATGGCGTTCAGCGAACCGCCGCCACCGGGCTCGTCTCGTCGTCGGGAGCGGCTCCCCATCTGACCACAGATACGCTTTCATCACCTGTTCTCCACCGTCTGCTGCGCAGCGAACCGGCCGTCTTCCATGCGCAGTCTGCGAGCGGGCAAGTCCATTTCGTCGATATAGCGATCGTCATGCGTTATCGCCACCACCGTCTCGCCGCTCCGCTTCAACTCCGGCAACAGCTCATAGTAGAATTTACGCCTAAATTCCGGGTCTTGATCGGCGGCCCATTCGTCTAGCAACAGAAGCGGCCGCTTCTCCAGCAAGCTTACGATGAGCGCCAGACGTTTGCGCTGCCCTTGCGATAGATCGAGTGTGCTAAAATGGCCGTCAGTGAGGTGCGTCTTGTCGTGCAATTGGAATTGCGCCAGCAGACTGTCGACCTCCGCGGGATCGGGATCGGGAACCCCATAGAGTTTCTCGAAGAGATGATAGTCAGGAAAGATCGCGGCAATCAACTCGCGATAGGCCTGACGCGTGCTGTCGTTGACACGCACCCCATCAAAAGTGATTTCGCCTGAATCGGGCTTATACAGCCCGGCGAGCAACTTCAGGAAAGTCGATTTGCCCGAACCGTTGCCGCCGGTAATGAAGACGAGGTCGCCCGATAGCAACGTGAAGTCGATCGGCCCGACCTGGAAAACGGCGTCGGACCATTTGTCGACGTAGCGGAACACGACATTGCGCATCTCGATCTTGTGGAAGCGCTTCGAGGGCTCAACCGCGGTAACTTCCGTCGAGGGGATAGTCGCCAGTAGCCTAGCCTCCAGTTGCTCGATGTTGTCCGCTGCCGTATTCGCGGCGCTCAAAATGGGTATCGCCTGAACCAAGCCAAAACACGTACCGACGACAAACACGAGAGCCGTTATCGTCTTCGTGACGGTTTCTGCTCCCATCGCGCCGCTGAAAGTCGGGACCGCGAACGCTATAGCGCCGAGCAATCCGTACAGCGCGCTTTGCAAGAACACCATTCGCCGGAAGGTTTCGCTCTGGGCGCGGATTTTGATGTTGGCGGCAACCCTCGACATTTCGACAATATCGTTAAATAGAGTGTCGCTACGCGCGCTGTTGAGCCTCACCTCCTTGAAGCCGTTCAGGAGGTCCATCAGACGATCGAACAGCCGGTGTTCCAAATTAGACGCTTCATGAGACGCCATGCGGAGTTGGCGGCTCTTTGCGTGGAACAGCACTGCTGCGATGCCGAGGATTATGACGCTTAGCGCGAAGGCTAGGAGCGACAGATACGCAACATACATTGCAACGAAGAAGATGAGAACCGCGCCTTGGGCCGCAAAAGCGAGCGTGTTGCTCATTTGCGTGAGTGTCGCGGTCTCTTTAGTGATGGCGCCAACGATTTCTCCACGGCCGATCGCCTCCAGCGGAAGAAGCTCGGAGTGGCGCACGTGATCCATCAGGCGCAGCCGCAGTTTGTGGATGATGGCCTCGATTTCGGCCGTNGCCGTGATCAAAATGTAATGNTGTGTCTTGATGAAGAGAAAAAGCGCGACGATGAAAAGCGCCGCTGGCCAGAGGCTGACCTTGCCGCTGTCAGCGGCCTGGGCCCCGGAATTGATCGCGGTTAGAATCGCGGCGGTGCTAATGCCTCCCAGGGCGGATATGACGATCAGCCGATTCAGGGAGCCGTACATTTCACGGCGAACGAGCGTGAAGAAAGACATCGCTGGATGTGCCCGTTTGCACGCGTCGCGCGTCAATCCCTACGACCGCAGAGAAACTGCCGCTTCTAGTGCAACGGCAGTCAATCGCTCTGCGGGCGGTGACGCCATTCGACGCGTTCTGATGGCGCGGTTAATTTCAGCACGATTATCATCACAATGGGAGTGATGAAAAGCGACATTATGAATGTGCCGAAAAACCCCATGCGGCGTTGGCTGCCGCAGAGCCCCGTGAGAATGCAGAATACGATGTAGATTATAACAGCGATCGCCACCGTCATTACGTCATGATCTCTGTCTCTACCTCTAGCGCCCGGCCGGTCCATACCGACGTCGGTATGGATTAAAAGCCCATGGCGATCAAGGGCCGCCGGCTGCGGCGCTGCCCTTGCTCGACGCACTTCGGGCGGCGGAAGCGGAAGGACCGGAGGATGGCGCTGTCACCGAGCGGGCGGCAAACTTTTCTTTCTGGGCCTTGATGAACTCACGATAATCGGGGGGATTGAAATCAAGCAGCGTCCCACCCGAAGCAAAATGCTGGATGAAAACCTTGCCGATCACGTAGGTGGCGCCGGCAGAGAACACCGGCATTGTCAGCGCGCCGATTGCCGTTCCTACTCCGGGAAAGCTCTTCACGAGGCTGCCCACACCCACCGCGGTGGTCGTCGCAGTGCTCGCCGGGATCACCGCTCCTGCCAAGCTGGCTATGATCGATTTGCCTCGATTTTCGGAAAATGGAACGCCGTAAATTTCGGAAAGGCGGCGTAACATCTGGAGTTGAACTCCGCCAACTGCAGCCATGTCGACGAGGGGGATGGGGATCAATCCGGCAGCTCCAGACCACAGCGAGAAACGATCGACCAATTTCGACGCAACTTGATCGCGCTCCTCCTCTGTCATTCCGGTCAGGTCAGAACCGGTCATGCCTGGATCCTTACTTTTGGCCGTGCCAGCCCCAGTCGTTTCCTGTGCCATATACGGATCCTTTCTCGTCACCTGACGCAGAACCTTAGCGCGAGATCCAGTCGACTCAACCAAAATTGATCAATGCGTGACCGCATCCGCCACCCATTCCACAGTCTAGCATATAGACGCCGCGGGCACTAGGCGTTTGTGCTGGATTCCCAGATGCTTCCCGTCGTCCTACACACATGACAATGCGGATTTCTACCTGTACAAATGGGCGTCTGCCGAAGCTCACGCACCTCCGCACCATGGTTCAATTACTCTGAAACAGGGTCATCGTTTCGGTGTCTGATCTCGATCGCAGTTTTAGTNACAGGCTGCACATCGACTGGGCGTGTGTTCAGAACAATAACATGTTCCGACTGTCAACGGCCCAGCTTGGAATTTGGTTTGCTCAGNAGCTCAATCCATCTAGCCCCGCATACAATATCGGTGAGTACCTCGAGATCCACGGCTCCGTGGACGCGGTTTCGTTTGAACGGGCATTACAACAAGTTGTCGCCGAAACGGAGGCGCTGCGTGTGCAAATCATTGAACACGCGGGGGGCCCCCGGCAGGTCCTTGGCCCTCCACCGTCTTGGTCGATGCCGATCATTGATGTCAGCGGCGAGCCCGATGCGCGTGCCGCTGCGGAATCATGGATGCAGGTTGATTTGGCGCGGCCGATCGACCCAACCCGGGGACCGCTGTTCGGATACGCTTTGTTCAAAGCGTCGGATAGTCGGTTCTTTTGGTATGCGCGTTATCATCATATCGTGATGGACGCTTTCGGCATGTGGCTCATCGCCCGCCGAGTAGCAAATGTTTACACGCAGCTCACGAACCGACGAAGTACGCGTGATGGTTCATTTGGCGCTCTAGCTGTCCTGCTGGAAGAGGACGCCGCCTATCGTGCGTCGAAACAATTCGCGCAAGACCGCCGATATTGGATCGACTATTTGGCCAACCGGCCTGAACCGGTCACGTTGCGTGGCCGCGCGTCGAGCGACTCNCGTCGCTTCCTGCGCAATACTGCCTACCTGCCACATCGGGGTGCGGACGATCTGCGCTCGATCGCACACCGCACCGGCACAAGCGTAGCTCAGATCATAAGTGCGGCGACGGCGATCTTCCTGCATCGCCTGACCGGCGCAAAGGATTTGGTTTTTGGCCTCCCCGTCGCGTCCCGCAGCGACGTGTTGAGATGCACTCCCGGCATGGTCTCGAACGTGCTGCCGCTGCGTGTGGCAGTTCGTCCGGACATGACGGTGTCAGAAGTTCTGGGCCAGATCTCCTGGCAGATCCGCCGAGTATTAAAGCACCAACGTTATNAAATTACAGACTTGCGCCGGGATGTTGGCGGAATCGCCAATGGCGAACCGCTGTTCGGGCTCAGTGTTAATATCATGAGGTTCAATTATGATTTTAGTTTTGCGGGCAATAATGCCATCGCACATAATCTCTCACTTGGCCCGGTCGAGGATCTATCCATCGCCGTTTACGATCGCGCAGATGGTGGTCCGCTTCGAATCGACTTCGATGCCAATCCGACATTTCATACCTCGGCCGATCTTGCTGACCATCAGCAAAGATTCTTGAGGCTGTTGACGGCTGTTGGCGATCCCGA
>JGI25616J43925_10000818_pt1 | contig 11719 bp, 14 predicted proteins | sample GraSoi2013_100cm_FD_43925 | JGI IMG/M metagenome (IMG submission 43925) | reverse complement strand
CTTGCCTGCTCATGGCTCCTATGTGGCTGACAAAGGCTTTGCCGGAGAACGACCGCGACGTCAGTGGCGGCAGCAGCATCAGGTGGACCTGGTGACGCCGCCTCACCAAAGCAGTAAGCGCATCTACTGGCCCAAAGCGTTGCGACGGTGGTTGGCCAGTCTCCGACAGATCATCGAGACCATCAACGACAAACTCTTGAATACCTTTCGCCTGGCGCGTGAGCGTCCTCACGACCTGACAGGCTTTCAAGCACGCTTGGCGGCCAAAGTCGGGTTGCACAATTTTTGTCTCTGGCTCAATCTGCATCTCGGCAGGCCTCCTTTAGCCTTCGCTGATTTGATTGATTGGTAGATCTGTCATGGTAATTCACACCAAACGTTTAATTTGTCAGTTCATAACAACGTAGAAGCTGTCCTCTTAATCGTCTGCTTTAGGGAATGTAGCGCTGCGAGCTACTCGTACAAAAGGAGGTACCCATCTTGAAAGCGTTTGTTATGCAGTCCCTCGAACATGTAGGATTTTCAGAGAAGCCCATTCCCCGTCCTGGACCAAACGATGCCATCATCAAGACCACCAAGGCATTGATTTGCACATCAGATGCACATACAGTGCATGGTGCCATTGGCCCACGAGAGAACCTCACCCTGGGTCACGAAGCTGTAGGTGTTGTTCAAGAGGTTGGCAGTGAGGTCAAAGACTTCAAACCTGGAGACCGCGTGTTAGTAGGAGCTATCACCCCGACATGGGGAGATGTCTCATCGCAAGCTGGGCATTCGTCACAGTCCACCCAAGCGCTAGGGGGTTGGAAGTTCGCCAATATCAAGGACGGTGTGTTTGCGGAGTATTTTCACGTCAACGAGGCGGACGCCAATTTAGCGCACATTCCGGATAACGTCTCTGACGAAGCGGCAGTGTATTGTGCAGATATGATGTCAACAGGCTTTATGGCCGCCGAAAACGCAGATATTCCCATGGGCGGCACTGTGGCTATCTTTGCTCAGGGAGCCGTTGGTCTGATGGCAACCGTAGGCAGCAAACTTCGCGGTGCTGCCCTCATTATTGCGGTAGAATCTGTTCCGAAGCGCCAGGATTTGTCCCGCTTTTACGGAGCCGACCAGGTTGTGGATTTTACCAAAGAAGATGCGGTGCAGCGCATTTTAGATTTGACGCAGGGCAAAGGCGTGGACTCTGCCATTGAGGCTCTCGGATCGGATCTGACGTTCCAAAATGCCGTCAGAGTGACCAAGCCAGGAGGAACTATCTCGAACGTTGGATACCATGGTCATGGAGAGTTTGTGCAGATTCCTCGCCTCGATTGGGGCGTGGGTATGGCCGAAAAAACCATTAAGACAGGACTTTGTCCTGGTGGACGGCTGCGCATGGAACGCATGCTTCATCTGCTGCAAACTGGTCGTGTTGATCCCACCCGCCTGACGACGCACACGTTTCCGTTTAGCGAGACTGAAAAAGCATTTGAGATGATGGATAAGAAGCTAGACGGAATTGTGAAACCGCTTATTGTGTTTGAGTAAACTGGTCTCTAAGAGCGATCCTGGCGGAGCCAGGATTTCTTGTGAAGCGCTAGTATATGTTTCAAACGTGTAGGTAGTAAGGAGCTTGTCAAGATTTTAGGAGAAATAAATTGACTCAACACAAAAAATACGACCTGCTAGTACACTAAGGCGGAGATATCTCCATACTCAGGCTATCCCCGTGAAAGTCCACTTGATGGGCTTGGCCATCGTACGATTGTAATAAGCGATGAACGCTAAGATTTGGTTGCGCAAGTCGTCCAGCGAGAGGAAATTGCCGCGTTTGAGCAACTTGCGTACCAAAATACTGAGCCAGATTTCCACCTGATTCATCCAGGAAGCATGCTTGGGCGTGTAGTACAATACCACCTGATGAGTGGGGTCGTGCAAAAACGCCGCGCGGCTTTCCATCGACTGCAGGATGCCACTTTTGCCTTTGACGCCCAACGTCTCCGCAGGGATGCCTTGCCGTTCAGCAATCCAGCGCACCAGGGACTCTGATTGATGGATGTTCAGATTATCCAGCACGATGTGCCACTTGGTCGCTTTCTGATCGATTTCTGATCAGGCGCTGAAGATGCGCGAGGGCATCCTCCTCGGTGCGCGTTGGTCAAGAGGAGGGTTCAATCACCTGTCCCGTGACCACATCGACATTGATGAACCAGGATAAGGTGCCATGCCGGATGTACTCGAATTCACGCCGCAGCACATGACCGGGCTGCATGGGCAGGTCGGGATGCTTGCGCTCAGTGGCTTGCACCTCAGTCAACTCATCCAGGCTGATGGTGCGTTCGCCTTGCCGGGCTCGGTGTGGAGCACTGGCGTACACCTCACACCCCTCGACAATCTTTTCGTCTCTGCGCTCATCGGGAACTTCGGTTAACCAGTACCGGAACCGATGCGGCTGGAGACCCCTTTTTTCAGCAGGCGTGCGGCATGCCGTGGCGAAATCTGCTCGACAATGCCTCGCGCCTTCAGTTCATCAGCGATCTCCCGCTCTGTCCATTGGCTGATTGGGCATCCCTGTGCTGGCTACGTGGGACATCCGTTCAGAAAATCGGCATGTTGCACACGATGGAACAAGCCTCCTTGCCGAAGCATGTGTGATGCGAGTACCATCAACAACGTCCATTCTGCTCGTTCGCTCTGGCCAAGTGTTTATTTTCACGAAGAAGAGGTTCAATTCGTGGGTTGTATGTTTACTTCGATCAAGCAACGAATCTGTTCCAGCTATCACGCGCTTCAAGCATGTTTTTCACGGTGGACCAAACCGTCGACAACTTCCCTGGTGCTCGGAACGCTTGCCGACATGACCAGAGGAACATCTGAACTGCTTACGGAGAACGCCCTGGTACGACACCAACTGGTCATCCTTCGTCGACACATCAAACGACCGGTCTGCAGGAAAAGGGATCGGCTTCTCTTGGTGCTTCTGGCCAGGATGGTCCGAACCTGGAAACAGGCGCTCTTCTTTGTCCAGGAAGACGACGCTTCTTCGGCTTCCATCGTGAGCTCTTCGTGTGTTCTGGAAGCGCACATCGAAGGCGCATGCGAGAAAGCCGAGGCTTTCGCCCGAGACGATCACTTTGATGAAGGAGATGGCAGCACAACCGCCTCTGGGGAGCTGAGCGCATGCGTGGCGAGTTGCTCAAGCTGGCTATGCGGGTGTGTAAACGAACTCTTCAGAAGTAGATGAGGCACGTTCGCACCACACAGCCGAGAGGACAGAACTGGAGAACGGTCCTGCGCACTCATGCGGCAGAGATCTGGGCCTGTGATGCGCCTCCAGGTCACTGATCTGTTCTTCCGTCCGCTTTTTGCGTTTTTCAACACCCTCGTTGCAGTCGCGAAAGGTCATCCCTGTGCATGTGACGCGCGCTCCGACCGATCCTTGGGTAGCGCGTACCGCTACGAGAGGCGACTCCGTCTGGACAACGACCAACAGAGCTGCTTCGAGAGAATGACAGCACATTCGGGCAGCGTTTTGCACGGGTGGCAACAACCAGTGGCATCAAAGTGCTTCGAACGCCGTACCGAACTCCACGAGCGAATGCCGTCTGCGAACGCTTTCTCTTAAGCGTGAGGCGAGCATGCCTGAATCACTTCCTCATCTTGCATGAAAAGCAGCTCGACCGTCTCCTCAAAGCATACGTGGGGTACTTCAATCACGCTCGACCGCATCAAGAAATGCACCAGCAGATACCAGTACCCTCCGTGCCGTCTGCGCAGAGCACGACTCGAGTGACAAGGTGAGCTCTGTTCCCGTGTTGGGTGGATGACACCATGACGACCAAAGAGCAGCCTAAACCGTGGAGCGGCTTTCACAAAGGGTGAGGGAAGCAGACTTGGCGTTATGGGTTGGCCGTATCAAGGGTATTGCGTTACCTGTCCCGTTTCCGTTCCAGAGAACAAGGAGAACNCCTCATACCTCGGCTTGGTAGCCGAGGCATCTGCGTACCTAGTCGTTGAACATTAGCTTGTCTGTTCTCGATGTTCCTGGCGAGGGTATCGATCTCTTCGTAATGGCAAGGGGAGAGGATCTGACTGGCACACTCTCTCGATGATTCGAACGGATATCCTAACTAGCCAGCACAAGTACCCACAGTATCCTAATCATCTCTTCTATGCTGAAAACAACAATTTTTCTGCTTGGAATCAATGTGAAAATAAGGTAACAGAAATAGCACGGGATCAACAACATGCTCAAGTATGGCTAATTATAGCGGTAGTTCTCCTTGTGGTATTTTTTGGTGGTACATAAGCTCTATCGCTTTTTGTTCCCATTACGAACTGAGGTCCCCGATCCGCTCTATGAAAAAGCTCTCGCAATTTCATTAGAGTATGACCGTATGAGTGCTTTCCTCCTGCAAAGGCACTTAGCAATAGGGTACGCTCGCGCAGCAAAACTGTTAGACGAGCTTCGTGAAAATGGAATTATCGAGCATGGTTATAAGAGCAACCAGCCAAGAAAAGTGTTAAAAAAGCATCTCTCCTAGAGGGTCGCATAACAGCCCCTGCTTGTCACTCCAGAGAGTCTTAGATGTTCAGGTAGCGAAACCAGGGGTGTTCGGGGTTAATCGTGGCCGGGACGATATCGCCCATTTGGTAATGAAGAGGTCGAGATGATTCTTTCACAAAATAGTACGTAATCTGGGTCTGCGGGTGGGTCCACTTGGCGAAAACCCGATAGATGTGTTCGCGAAAACCCGAAGGCTGGGCGTTTGACGGGTCCCATCTATGCGTCACCTGTGCGTAGACACAGACCGCACTCCCATCGAGTCTTTTCTTGTAAGAAACAGCAAAAGCCATCATCGCAACGAAGACGATGATGCAAGCAGTGGCAGAGATGAGCTCAACTGTAGGATACATTTTGGAGCCTCCTTGCTCGATGCTACAACGATGGTTCCCTCCTACAAGTATAAGTCATCTCATGTGGCTCATCAAGGTGAGTAGTGGATCAAATCCCAGCAGAGGTCTACTGTGTTCGCTAAGAAAGGAGGTTGCACCTTAGAAATCGCGATTTTGTGTCTTGACACCGGGGTTCACTTTAGGCCCCTACTCTTGAGTGGGGAGAGTTCTGATGGAGCCAGTAATGGTGCCATTGCCACGCCAAGCAAAGTATGAGGAAGAACAAGAACACATGAAAGACCAGAAGGATCCTCCTTGCTTGAAATGAGGAGAGCGGATAGCTTCCTTAGAAGGATAAGCAGGAACGATGGGAAGAGTCAAGCTGTTAGGAGAGAAGACTGAATTATCCACATCGATAGAGGTAGTACCACCGCCTCCAGGCTCAGCGCTGTGGCCCGGCTCCAGTGGAGAGACATTGAGCCAGCCACGTTTGTGGAGAACGGCATCACACGGGCGGGGTATACGTGGAGGTTTTTCGGGAAAGGCCATAGCACGCAGGAGGCGCGGAACGAACTACCTGCGCCAGCGTATCAAGCCATCATAGAGTGGTTACAGATCTCCGGATGGCTCACCACGATTGAATCAGGCGACCCAATCTTTATTGGCGTACCACCATCAGGTAACCTCCTGGATCAACACAAGCCTCTGTCAAACTCATCGATAGAGAGGGCCTGTAAGGTCTACGCAAAAAAAGCAGGCATAGACCCCCAGAAAATTTGCGTCCACTCGTTTCGTCACACCTCGGCCAGGGAACACGCTGCAGCCGGTGCTGATTGGCGTGTTATCCAGCGCCTGCTGGGCCACCAGTCACTTCAGACGACAGGGCTGTACCTGGAGGTCCTGGTGGGCCAGGCGGATCCAACGGCAAGTCTCTTAGAGCAGCGGCTGCAAGCCGTCATGAGCAAGTAGAGCAGACATCCACAGGGATTACGGGATGCCCCTGGAAAAGGTCCCGCACGAGGCTTCACGGCTGGCCAGTGGGTCGGGGAAGCCTCACTTGTTGAGAAAATGTGGGGAAGGCCACATCGGCGCATTCTCTACCAAAGTCTCCACCCCTGTTTGCCTTCCCTTGTAAGTAGTATTACACTCTCATGATAGTACGCAGCGGCCTGGCAGCACAAGTTACGCCTCAAAGTAACTATGCAGGTCTCCCCTCTGCTTGACTCCTCACTGCCGCAGGCGGCGAGCAGTCCTGAATTGTTACTCCAGGGACGACCCTCGCTTAAACTGGGACTCGACGTTGGTAATACGAGGAACGGTGGTGCCAGAGGCGGTAGGTCAGCAGGTACCACAGTGCCGCGAACAGGGTGGCTCCAATGAGCGCTTTGAAGAGCGGGATCCCGAAGAGGACGGGATCACCAGGAATGATGAGGATCACCACAGTGGTGACGATCCATATCCCTACGAGTGCGGCAATGATTGCCCCAATGATGCCGAAGGGGAGCCGCCAGCCTACAATAAACTCTGCCACAAAGCCGACAAATGCCGCAACGAGCAAGTACATGAGCTGACTCAGATAGAGAGCCAGATGAACGTTACCCAGGTTGATTGTGATGAGCGGAGGCTCACCCAGGACTGTGAACATGGCGTCCTCCTTATCTTAATCGTGTGTGCCTGTTTCGATCGAGAGGGCACACGTTTTCAATAAACACAACTTCTCCTCTTTTTTACACGCTCCAACTCCTTGTTTCGTTTCAATGAGCCAGGCACGCTGGCAAGAGCAAGCACGTCCTGACATGAGACAACCTCTCCTGGCCTCTCTCGCTGTCCAAGTGGATATCATGGTCGGGAGGCGCGTTTGAAACGTAGAGGTTTGATGCTGCGTGTTAGGACTATGAGGAATGACATGTCCCCACCGACAGTGGAACAGCCGCATGGCTGAGAGGACATGTCACACTCCAGTGCTTCAGAGCAGAAAGGAGATTGAAGCATGAACCGCTTTGTCACAAGACTCCTCACTGGAGTCGGAGCCGGTGTGGTTACCGGCCTGGTCGTCCTTCTTCTGCGTGGGGAAAAGACGCAGCGCTTCTTGCGCGAACGCTGGCAGCAGCTGCGTGGCGCTCTCCCAGAACCTGAACACGTCCAGCAGTATGCCCAGCACGTAGCTGATCGCGTTTCACAGGCAGCCAGTGGTGTGAAAGACACGGCACAGCAAGCGGTGAAGAAGGTGAGGGATGTCGGAAGTGATCTGGGCGATGTGGCACCACAGAGGGCCGCGACGATCAAGCAAAATGGGCAGGACGTCGCCGACAAAACCAAGCAGATGGCAAAGCAGCGATAAAAGAGAGAGTTCTTGGTTGCATGTCAATTTGACGCTCAACCTCTGACCTGTAGGAGCTCACTCCGACAAGGTAGCGGAGTGAACCAGCGGTGTGAAGACGGAAATTTGCATCGATAGCAGAAAATCTGACGGTTTTTAGGCGAGCAGGTGGGTGATTGTACTTACCCGAGGGCATTTCTAAGAGTTATGAAATGCCCTCAGACCTTGGGCACTATTGGCTCTTCATCGAGGGGGCTTTACCGGGAGCACCACTGGCACTGGGAGCCGCCGCACTTGGCACAACCGTGTACCAGGCATGCCAGGAACTCGGTATGACCGAGGTGCCACGCATGTGGTCGCAGATCGTTGCAAGGCATGGATGAGGCAAAACACTCTATGGAAGAATTGCACGACTTCGTTAGGCGCCCTATCCCTATGATACCGGAATGTGCAACATGCTCCGTTTCATGGGGATGTATGCATTACTCATGTGTGGTGTTTTGAACATCGTCAAAGCTTGCCCTCCACCCGGTTCGATCTCGGTTCACTCTGAAAGACTTAGAACCTCAAAGCACGTAACCTTTACAATCTCAATGGCATAGCCTTGTTTCTTCCACTTTCCTACTCCCCTCGCCAAGCGAACCTCTAATTCTTGACGTGTGCGAGCTTCTACCGTACCGGTAGCTGTCGTCGGAGATTGCTCGGGATGGGTGATGCAGTACGTAACATAGAACTTCATACTCTCCTCTTTCTTGGTATTCGAAGATGCCCCTCTTTATTTAAAGGAGTTTGCTTATGTACTTCCGCGTTGTCCCTTCGTCATGATTTGCCGTTTCATCCCTCATCCGACGCAGGTAGTTGGCAAGATGCGCATTAAAGGTCACCCCGTCATACCATTCAGGATGGGTTGGATGTAGCGATTTGTGAGGTTGACCCGTTTTCGTGGAGTGCTCGAACGTGGAAACTGAGCAATGAGAAAAACGTTCAAAACGATGGTTATGAGAGACGTTAATCTTTTATAGATACAATTATACAACAGAAATGGATATTTGTCAAATTTTCTATGCTTGTATTTCTCTGGTCATTTGTTCATAAATAATAGGACTTACCTAGCCTCATGATGAATGTCTTCGTGGTCGATTGTACAACACCTCGCTCTCATCAAACACAGCACTCCTTGCTTCTGCTCGTGTGTGATAGCTTTGACGCTCAACACCTTCCTCTTGCAGGGTTCCAAAGCAGGATCCATCAGCGCGTGATCAGAACCATCCCCTTTTTTACTCAGACTCACTTGTCTTTCGGCTTCTTTGAGCACGGCAAGGTCGCCCTGGCTCGTGTATTGATTGCCTCTCTCAGCGTGATGCACTAGACCAGCTCCTGGCCTCCGTTGGGTGCGTGCCATTTTTGCCGCTTTGCTTACCACTTGTTCGTCTCGCTCCTTGCTCCTTGCCCATCCCACGACCAATCGGGAGTAGCTAGCGACAATGGCTGCCAAGTCGAGCCATCCCTCTGCTGTCCCCATGCCTGTGCTAGCGGCTACCCATTTGCTATGCGGTGCATCCGCAGTAAACTCGCGCTTGAGCAGCTTCGGTGCGACCGGATTGTCGTGTTGACCTCGGTCGTTTTCACCTTCCGTCGTGTTGTCTGCGCGCTGATCCCGCGTTCGCGCATCAACCTGGCTACGCGTTTGCTACTCCCATGCCCTCCTTGCTCTGGTAACTCTGCCTGAAGACGTGGACTCCCAGAGACCTGGCGGTTGTTCTGCTACGCATCTTCGAGAAGCTTTCCTCAAGACTCATCTGCGCGTTTTCGCTGGCTCGGTTCCCGTTTGCACCAAGCATAAGAGCCACTTTCTGACACAGTGAGCACCTGACACAGACGCATGAGCGGAACTTCTTCCTGCTGAGCAGCTATGAACGCATAGTTCATTGCTGGGGCTGCACGAAGATGCGTACCGCTTTTTTTACTAGATCCCTCTCTTGTTTGAGAACCTCATGTTCTCTTTGGAGTCGCCGTATGTCTTCTTCACGTTCCATGTGATGGCCCTTGCCTGGAAATGCCTGCTCCCCATGATTTCCACATGCTTGACACCATGTACTGAAAGCTCTCTCTGCTACACCAAGATCACGCGCTCGTTCTGATTTACTCTTTTTGCTGGTTTCTACCAGACGGACCGCATCTTGCTTACATTCTTTCGTCTAACTTGGTTGTGGTTTTCCCATGATACCCTCCTTCGTAGCGTTTACCAGATTTCTCTTCGCTCACTCTACGAAACCGGGGCAATCTCAAGCATCCTCAGCCGGGAGAATAACAGCCTGACAGCTTACTCTGTTACCGCGGCAGAATTTTCGCAGGCCAGAAAATTGCACATGCGTGAAGTGATGCACAATGTCCCACATCGAGGAACACCAGAGATCACTATTCAACCATCAAGCGCTCTCGCTCCTGCTTCATCCCGGCGAGTAAACAGCGGAGCAATTGGTTCTCCCCGAACAAGTAATTTCAACATGCTGGAGAAGAACGCCTGGAAAGAGAAATGGGACCGGGAGGCGATCATGATCTGCCTTACACGTTCATGCTGCCTCCCTCTCTCCCCCAGATCCTCACATGGATACGACTCTCCGCAAAAGTGCGGAGCGGTGAATTACAACCGTAGATCGTCTTCTGAGACATGACTTTAGAGGTACGAAAAGGAGCAATGACAATCATGAGTAAACCATTAACACATCACGAATTCGACCGTCAGCACGCCGTGGTGATTGGCGCAAGTATGGCCGGGTTACTGGCGGCACGCGTGCTATCCGATCACTTCGAGCAGGTGACCATTCTTGAACGCGACCAGCTCTCTGAACAGAGAGAGCCGCGAAAAGGAGTGCCCCAGGGACGACATGTTCACATTCTCTTGATGCGAGGAGAACTGATCCTGCGAGAACTCTTCCCTGATCTCTATACGGCACTTGAGCAGGAAGGTGCCGTGCCTGTCAGCTCCGACGAAGTGCAGTGGTATGATGGCGGCCAATGGAAAGCAGCTTCTCCCAATCCGCTCAAGAGCTATGCTGCCAGTCGCCCTTTTCTCGAACAGTATGTGCGTCGTTTCGTCGAGGCCCGTGCCAATGTGCGCTTTCTTCATGGATGTGAAGTCAACAGCTTGTACGCCAATGAGGATAGCAAGCGGATTACCGGCGTTTCGCTCATTCGTATCAATGAAGCCCGGCGCGAGGAAACCCTCACCGCCGACCTGGTCGTTGACGCCAGCGGGCGCGGTTCTCGCGCGCCTCAGTGGCTGGCGTCCCTTAGGTATGGCAACGTAGAAGAAGACAACGTCACCGTTGATGTCGGGTACGCCACACGCACCTATCGTCGTCCCCACTCTTTTGCGCCTAATTGGAAACTGTTACTCATCTATCCCACCCCTCCCCAGGAGAAACGCAGTGGGCTGGTGTTCCCTATCGAAGATGACTGCTGGATGGTCACGCTGGCAGGCCGGTTACACGATTACCCACCTGACGACGAAGCAGGCTTTGTAGCCTACGCTCGCAGTCTGCCAGAGCCGAGCTTGTATGAAGCGATCAAAGAGGCNGAACCGGTGACGTCCATTGTCACCTATAAATATAAGGCCAACCGCTGGCGGCACTACGAACGGATGTATCGCCTCCCTGAGGGCCTGGTCATGCTGGGCGACGCCGTGTGCAGCTTTAACCCGGTCTATGGACAGGGGATGTCGGTGGCGGCGCTCGAGGCCAGGCTCCTGGATACCTGTTTGCGCCAGCGCCAGAAGGCACACGACAATCTGGTCGGGTTACCGCGGCAATTCCTGCAAGCGCTTGCCAACGTGGTCAAGACTTCCTGGTCGCTAGCAACGGGCGAGGACTTTCGCTATCCAGGAACACAAGGGAAACGACCGTTCGGCATCCAGTTGCTGCACTGGTATACGCGCCGCGTCAATGAGCTGACGGCCTCCAATCCTTTCGTCGCGGGGCGCTTCTATCAAGTCCTGCATCTGCTCAAGCCATCTACAACGCTTTTCGATCCACGCATTGTCTGGGCCGTTCTGCACCAGGAACTGGCCCAGCGTCGGCAGACGTCCGCAGCAGCACCGGCGGCAGCTGAGGCGGATGCACCGGAGTCCAACAACCATACGCCAGCGCAGAGTGTGACTTACACGCAAAGGGAGCTACTCTCATGACCACGACCGAGAACAAAACCGATGCCACCTACATATTAGGGCATCCTACCGGTGAGGAGCAGCGCTTACAGCGGCTGGGCCAGGTGCAATATGCTTGCACCAAACATCTTTTTGCACAAGCGGGTATTGCACCTGGCATGAACGTGCTGGACGTGGGCAGCGGGCCCGGGGATGTGGCGCTGCTGCTCGCCGAGTTGATCGGGCCAACAGGATCGATCGTCGGAGTCGATGTCTATCCGACGGTGCTGGAAACGGCTCGAGCACGCCTGCAAGCCGCCGGCTTCCAGCACGCGACCTTCCAGGCGGGAGATATTCGCGAGGTGATGTTGGAG
>JGI25616J43925_10000804_pt1 | contig 11763 bp, 9 predicted proteins | sample GraSoi2013_100cm_FD_43925 | JGI IMG/M metagenome (IMG submission 43925) | reverse complement strand
AAGGTTGCCCGTTTGAGCACCGAGAGCGCTTCGACGGTCACAAAGGGGTTCATCTGTTTCGTACTCGTTCCTCCCCAATCTACTGCTGAGCAGCCATTGCTCAGCTGCTCGGTTACACGATAGTATTTTTTCTCAGCTGGATAGCCTCCATCTGGCAGACATTTGGCGTCGAGTATCGCAAGCGCTTCACGGCATCGTGGATCGTCGATCTGGCCTGCCTCTGCCAGCACTTTGAGACCGAACAGGATGTTGTAGTGCCAGTAGTAGGGATAGAACAGTTTGAGAAAATCACCGCTGATCACCGAGCCATCGCTTTTGCGTTTGAACAGCCGATGCTGAAGGAAGTACTCGGCTGCCCGTTCGCTGGCGACGCTGGCTTCCTGATGTCCAGTTGATCGACTGTAGAGGCTCAGCGCACGCAGAGGAAGAAGGGTCTCGGTAAAAGAAGAGACCTGCGTCTGGCGTTTTTTATCACAGTTCCAGCCACCGTCGGGCCACTGCCAGGCCAGTAGGCGCTGGGCGAGGCGGTCAATGCGCTCATCCGCCAGATCCAGCTTTAGCAGAGCGAAGAGGGCATTGGCTTCCATGGAAGCGCACATGCGTACTCGTCCTGCCACGGTATATTGCTTGATAGAACGCAGCCGTGAATCGGAGAAAAGCCACTCGTAGACCTGTTCTCTGAGAGGAAGCAGCGTCTCATCTCCTGGCGGATAGTCTAGGTCAGCGAGCGCGACCAGCACCCAGTGCGCGCCATGCCATTTGCTATACGGATGTGAGGGAAGCCTGCCATGCTCATCGAGCTTGGCGAGAAGCGCGCGAACCCGCGCGCTCGTTTTAATGGCGTCTTGGAGCTCCCTTGCTTCTGGAGTGGCCGGGTTTTCATCGAAGAGATCCACCCGCGTCTTGTAGCGAACAGCGGGCTCATCCGAGGTATACAGTCGCTCGATGAAGCTACTCATCACAGTCTTTTCCCTCAATGGCTCCTCACGAACTGGATACTCTTTACAATTATATCGTATGAGGGTGAAGGAGATCAATGTTTTATGCAACTGGTCGTGCTCGTCTAGCGGCGCAGGTCACTTGTCCAGACTCCTTGTACCACTCCCATAGCCGTGAGGGCTTTGTCCCTCGACTGGTTAACGGTCGTCCGGTCAAAGCGTGGAACCAGTGGTACAATAAACGCATGAAGGAACTCAAAAAGCAGCTTCCCAAAGAGGAGCGAGAACGGGTGACGAAGCAAATGGAACGCATCACCAACACGCGCAACCGGTGGATGCATCACTACTTAGCTCTATTTCTTGGAACTATAGTGGAAGAAAAGGTGAGTGCCGATGATGGTGAGTACGCAAGATGGGAGAAAGGAGTGGACCGATGCACATCCTGGTGGTGGAGGACGAGCAGCGCCTGGCATTCCTGCTGCGTCGCGTCCTACTGGAGGAGCGCCACACGGTTGATCTCGCATACGACGGGCAGACCGGTCTCGATCTGGCCTTGAGCGACACGTATGATGTCGTGATCCTCGATGTGATGCTGCCTGGACTCGATGGACTGGAGGTCTGCCGCCAGATGCGCGCTGAGCGTATCATGACGCCGGTACTGATGCTCACGGCACGTGGTGCCGTCGAGGACCGTGTCGTCGGTCTCAATGTAGGGGCAGATGACTACCTGGTCAAGCCCTTTGCGATGGAGGAGTTGCTGGCTCGCATCAACGCGCTGCTGCGCCGCCGCGATCGCCGTTTTGACGAGATCCCTCAGCTCTCTGCCGGTGACCTGACGCTCGACCTGGTGCGACACGAGGCGCGCCGTGCCGGTCGCGTCATCGAGTTGACGGCCAAAGAGTTTGCCCTCCTGGAGTACCTGATGCGCCATCCGGGCCAGGTGCTCACACGCACACAAATTATCGATGCGGTCTGGCGCTATGATCTCGAGGCCCTCTCCAATGTCGTCGATATCTATATTCACTATCTGCGTGAGAAGATCGATCATGGCTTCTCGCACGCGCTGATCAAAACTGTGCGCGGCGTGGGCTACAAGATCGAAGCGTAGCGCAGCAACGGGGAAGCAACAGTATGAACGGGAGCAGATCTGCCTGGTGGCCCTTGCACCGCAGGGATCATCGCCAATCAAGAGAACCGGGTGCAGCACTGTTTCAGGGGCTGCGCGTCCGCCTGACGCTCTGGTACAGCGGAGTGCTGTGCGCTGCGCTCGTGCTTTTCGGCGTGGCTCTCTACTTCGGGGTTCAAATTCTCTTGTTGTCTCCAGTTAAGGCTGACCTCTCCGCGCACATCCAACAGCATAGAGAGAAATTGTTAACANNCCCCNACCTTGCTTGCTCGTCTACTACATTTGGCCCCCCTGCTCCAGATCAGCCTTTCGGGCAAGCACCCTTGCCTGAATTGGTGGCGTGCTTCGATAAGAACGCTACCCTGCTGCCAGCAGAGAATACCAACGAGCTACCTGCTGCATTTCTGANCAATACTTTAGCAAAGAGAGCTTTGCAGGAAGGAACGGTAACCGATATCGTTGATAGTGGTAGCACGATTGGACCCATCTATCGTTATGCATTGACCGTGTCATCCCCGGATGGGGTGGTGCGCGTCATGCAAGTTGGCATGCCTGTGAAAACACAGGAAACTGCGCTGTCCGTGCTGCTTATGCTCCTGCTCATCATTGGAGGGATAGCGCTGCTTGGAGCAGGGCTAGGTGGGCTGTTCCTGGCGAATCGCGCGCTGGCACCGGCCCGGCTGGCCTGGACAAACCAGCAGCGATTTATCGCCGCAGCCTCGCACGAACTCCGCACGCCGCTGACCCTGCTGCGTGCCGATGCCGAAGTGATCTTGCGCAGCCGTGAACACCTGTCGGCAGAAGATGCCGAGCTATTGGAGGATATCGTTGTCGAAGCGAACCATATGGCGACGCTGGCAAACAGCATGTTGACGCTCGCTCGCCTGGACGCCGACACCCAGCATCGAGAGCACGAGGTGGTGAGCCTGGCTGAACTGGCCCAGAAGGGGGCACGGAGAGTCAAGGCCCTCGCCGACCAGATGGGCATCGCTGTACAGGTAGAGAACACCAGCGCACCTCATGTGATTGGAGACCCGATGCTGCTGGAACAAGCAGTGCTGGTGCTGCTCGACAACGCCATCAAATACAACCGGCGCGGTGGTCGTGTCATTGTGCGCACAGCGGTGAAAGATGAACAGGCACTCCTGGAGGTGTGCGACACGGGGATCGGCATTGCAGCCGAGCACCTCCCGCACCTGGGCGAACGCTTCTACCGCGTGGACAAGGCCCGCTCGCGCCAGGCTGGAGGGGCTGGCCTGGGCCTCTCTATTGCTCGCNGCATCGCCGCTCTTCATGGGGGCACGCTGACAATGGCCAGCATGCCTGAGCAGGGAACGACGGTCACCCTCACGCTGCCGCTGGCCAACCGCACTCCACGAGACAGTATGCACGATGCGCCAGGAATCGTTTCGTCNCCGCCAGAAAGGCAGTCTTGAACGCGCTTCCTTGGTGCATCAGTCTAGCTGCCGGATGACCGCTGGCAATTCAGCGAGGCTGCCAATACGAAATAGTGCCTTTGTCTCAGGGTATGGTGTGCTACTGACGAGTATTGTCCGTGCCCCAACCTGCGCCGCCCATTCGATTGCGTGAGGACTGTCGTCAACCACCAGGGCATCTGATGGCGTGATGCCGGCGTCGGCGAAGATGCGCTCGTAGTACTCTGGCCCCTCTTTGAAAGTATTGATCAGGTCTGGGCCGTAGAGACGACCAAAACAAGCGCGCACGCCCATCGCGTCCAGGTAGCCGGCCAGGTCGATGGAGGACTCGCCAGAGGCCGTGTGTAGTGTGCAGCCCTGGCTGCGCAGTATGCGGATGGTGTCCACCGCGCCGGGAAAGGCTGCATGGACACGGCTGGTAATATAAGCGACGGCGCGACGAGCAAGTTCGACGGCCTCCTGTTGAGGTGGCGTTGGTACACCTACAAGCTCACACATTCCACTCAGCCAATCTACCTGGTAGCTATAATCGAAGCTGGCATAATCAGAAAATGCCTGGACACGCATGCGCCAGTTATCAAGATCGAACAACCGGTCAAATGCAACACGGTTAGCTTCAATCCATGCCTCTGTCGTTCCACCGAGCAGGGGGACGAAGAACTCGCTGACCAGGCGTTGCCACTGAAGAGCCCGTTGGCTACTATCGTTCATGACGCCACCGTCGTCGAGAAATATCATGAGTTGCGACACAAATACTATCCTCCTTCCTCACTATTCCACCTGGAAGGTGACATTCACAGGCAGATCAAGAAATGTACCATAGCGGTTTGCCGATGCAACAAAGGCGCGCGTTTCGGCTTCATTTAGAGGAGCAAAGAGATTCGGGGTGATGATGACCGCGTCCTTTTTCAACGTGCGCTTCCAGGTGCCGACAACCCGACCATCCATAACAATCGTAGGATTGAGGACATTGCCTCGAGTGTCAAATTTTGTTGCATCTGACACGTCAATCACGGCGCTGCGATCAGTATAGCCAACAGTATACTCGTCAAAATTTGGCAACAAGTATATTGTCTGAGGTAGATCATTTGCGGGTGGCGCAGAGGTCGAAAACCAGTATGTCTGGCCGTCTGCAACCTCATGCATAAGTTGGGATGTAACCATTTCGAGGCCGGCTCTTGCATCGGCTACNGTCAATCCTGACCACCACACAAAATCTTGCAAGGTCGCAGGGCCGTGGCTCGTAAAGTAGCGCCTGGCGAATTCAGCCAGCGCTTCGTCACGATCTAATGTCCTGGCTTGTGGCGCCCGCTCGTCAAGCAGGACATAGGTGAATTGCTTGCCCCGTCTCGCGCCACTACAGACAATCCCGTCCAATTCAGCACGCATCATTATATGGGTGAATCGTTGTAAATCATCCGTAGCAATGCCGGCTTGCTGAAGCACGGACGCGAGTTCCGGGCGAGTAAGCTGCTTACCTCCCTGCAATGCTTTTGCCAGCACAGCGTTACTATGCATAAATACGGCGTCATCTAATGCAAGCTTACGATAGTAATAGGCATTCACTGCATTGACGCGCGGAGCAGTGAGCGCAAGTATCCAGCGAATATCGGCGGGTGAGACAAAATGCCAGGTGGGCCGCATCAGATGGGTGCGAAGAATAGCTCCACGGGTGAATGCTTGCTCAATATCGTCGTCGGTAGTGCCTTGTAAGCGCAGACCGACCGCCCATTTTGCGGCCGCATAATCCTGGGCCTGGACAGCGCCCAGCCACTCCACTACATCACCGGGCTTTTCAAACGTTCGCCGGGTGATGAGTTGGTTGTGAAGTCGCTGGTGCGCAATGTCCAGGTTTGTCATGATTGATCAGTCTCCTCTAACCAGGCTAGTTTTTCACTTTGAGATCATGGAAGAACGCCCGCATGTCCTTAGCCAGTAGTTCTGGTTCCTCCAGCGCGGCGAAGTGCCCACCTCGTGGCATCTCTGTCCAGCGCTCGACGCGCAAGAAGCGCTCCCCCAATTCACGCGGTGGCTGGGTCAGGTCTTTGGGGAAGGTAGCAACCCCCGCAGGGACGTCAATGTGCTGCCCCGGCTGGAGTTGTGGCGCCATGTGGCTGTCCTCATAGTATAGACGAGCGGAGGAACTGATCGTCTCGGTCACCCAGTAAATCATGATATTGGTGAGTAGTTCGTCTTTGCTAAAACGCTGCTCNATGTCGCCACCGCAATCGCTCCAGGCACGGAACTTCTCTACGATCCAGCCGGCCAGACCGACGGGCGAGTCGTTCAGGCCATAGGCGAGCGTTTGTGGTTTGGTCGATTGAAGCATTGCATACGCTCCCTCCTGCATGAACCANCCCTGGACGGAACCGAGAAACTGCTGCTCCGCTCTGGAGGGATTAGACAGGTCAGGGGGAAAGGCGATCTCTCTTGGAAAGCCAATGTCGGTCAGGTGGATACCGGCGAGAAACTCAGGATGGGCCAATGCCAGCAGGCGTGTGACCCGGCTCCCAATGTCCCCGCCTGCCGCAGCATATCGCCGGTAGCCAAGCACATCGGTCATTAATCGCCCAAGCAGCTCGGCAGCGCGAGTCGATCTCATACCGCTAGCATTGGGGCGGTCGGAGAAGCCAAAACCCGGCAGCGATGGCACGATGACATCGAACGAGTCGGCAGGGTCGCCGCCATACCGCGCCGGGTCGGTCAGCATTGGGATGACTTTGTGAAACCGATAGAACGAGTCAGGCCAACCGTGGAGCAAGAGGATCGGCGTCGGGTTTGGTCCTTTGCCGCGCTCGTGGATGAAATGGATGCCAACGCCATCAATTTCAGCTTTGAAGTGCGCAAACGTATTGAGTTCTGCCTCGTGTTTGCGCCAGTCGTAGGTGTGTTGCCAGTAGTCTGCTAACTCTTTCATGTACTGCAGGTTGGTGCCGTAGTCCCAGCCTGCTCCCTCCACCTCGTCGGGCCAGCGGGTGCGGGCTAAGCGCTCGTGCAAGTCGTCCAGGGTTGCCTGGGGAACGTTTATTTGAAAAGGTTGGATACTCATGTCGCATTTCTCCTTTATGCTCTTTGTTATGATGAGAGGCAAGCGGTGCCTGTGTGCTCTTCCACGCGCTTCCCTTTCTGTTCTGCCTGAAGCTGTGATCCTCAGACACATCTCGCTTGACTTATCTACTACTTGGAATATACCATTGAAGGAGGACAGAATCGGTCCTCGTTTGAGAGGTGATTATTGAAGATTACGAAAGCAGAGTGTTGACATGTATCATCCCACCAGTCGCGTTCTGACCGTGCTCGAGTTGCTTCAGTCCAAGCCATCCATCAGTGGTCCAGAGTTAGCCGAACGTCTGGAGATGGATGTACGAACGGTGCGCCGCTACATCACGCATCTCCAGGATGTCGGCATTCCTGTCGAGGGAAACATTGGTCGATATGGGGGGTACCGGCTCCGTCCCGGGTTTAAACTACCCCCACTGCTATTTACGGAAGAGGAAGCCACGGCGATCATGCTTGGCTTGCTGGGAACCTCGTGGCTGGAAATCGGACAATCAGCGGCAGCTGTTGAAGGAGCGCTTGCCAAAGTCTCCCGCGTCCTGCCGCTGCGTGCACGGGACCGTCTGCAAGCCATGTCTTCTCATTTGTTCTTCTTTTCTGCCCAACAAGAAGCACGACCCGATGTCTCTCGCGTGATCACTCTCAGCGAAGCGATTGGGCAGAGGCAACGGATCGCCATTGACTATCGTTCCAGTCACGACCAGCTTACCCACCGCAAGGTCGAGCCGTATGGCATTATTGGGTGGGACGGGCACTGGTACCTGGTCGGGTACTGCTGCCTGCGTCAGGACTACCGTATATTTCGCCTGGATCGCATCCAGCAGGTAGAGGTGCTTGCGGAAGCCTTTGAGAGAGCAGAGGAGTTTGATTGCCGGGCCTATGTGATGAAGCAGTATGGCGAGCCATCAGCCCGCTGGCACATTGAAGTGGAGTTTCAAGCAGCATTGTTTACCGTGCAGCAGAAGATCCCCGCGTCCTATGGCCAGCTTTCGGCCACGCCAACGGGGGTCCTGTTTCAGAGTCATGTGGAGGAATTAGAGGGTCAGGCGCGCTATCTGATGTCGCTCAACCTGCCGTTCGTCATACATCATCCGCCGGAATTGCGTGAAGCGCTGCTGCGGCTGGCAGAACAGATGGTTCAGATTGCGACTATTCAACTTCCTCCGCATTGAGCCTACTTCAAAAAGCCCTGGGAGAGGAACGGTTTGAACAGGTGCATGATATGGCGGCCCGGCTACTTTTCCTCTCTAGAACAAAGAGAGAGGCACGATGACCCGAGCTGGTCATCGTGCCTCTCGCGCTCTTTTTTAGCTGTGTTTATGCATCGTAATACAATGCGAATTCAATCGGTACGGGTCGCAGGCGCACCTCGTCGATCTGTGCGCGTTTGAGCTCAACATAATGTTCGAGTAAATCGGTGGTGAAGACCCCACCTTCGAGCAAGAAGGAGTGATCGTCCTCGAGCNCATCCANGACTTCGTCGAGAGAACCGGGGACAGAACGAATCTCGTGCTGTTCCTCCTTCGACAGATGGTACAGGTCGCGGTCAACGGGGCCATAGCCGTGTTCGCTGGGATCGATACCGCGACGAATACCGTCGAGGCCGGCCATGAGCAGAGCGGCAAAAGCCAGGTAGGGGTTCGCTGTGGGGTCGGGCGGGCGGAACTCGATACGCTTTGCCGATGGGCAATCGGTCAGTGGTACGCGTACGGCTGCGCTGCGGTTACCTTTTGAGAAGACCAGGTTGATTGGTGCTTCAAAGCCTGGAACCAGGCGCTTGTAGCTATTGGTTGTGGAGGCGACGATTGCCAGCAGGGCCGGAGCGTGTGTCAGTAGACCCCCGATGTAGTAACGAGCAATCTGGGAGAGCCCTGCATAGCCTTCACCGTCGTAGAACAGCGGCTTCTCATTTTTCCACAAGCTCTGGTGTACGTGCATACCGGAGCCGTTATCACCGAACACGGGCTTGGGCATAAAGGTAACTGTTTTGCCATGCTTGCGAGCTGTGTTCTTCGTGATGTATTTGTAAAGCATGACGTTGTCTGCGGTCCTGAGCAGCGTATTGAAACGGATATCGATCTCTGCCTGTCCAGCGGCGCCAACCTCATGATGCTGGGCCTCGACCGGTACGCCCAGTTCTTCGAGCAGCAGTGCCATCTCGCTACGAATGTCCTGAAGTGTGTCGTTGGGCGCGACCGGGAAGTAGCCTTCTTTCACGCGCATGCGGTGACCGAGATTGGAGGTGCCATCGCGCGAGCTGTTCCAATGCGCTTCATCCGAGTCGATTTCCGCGTACTGGATATTTGCCGTGGAATTGTAGCGCACGTTGTCGAAGATATAAAATTCTGATTCGGGCCCGAAGTAGCTCGTATCAGCAATACCGCTGGAGCGCAGGTATTCCTCTGCTTTCCTGGCAATGTAACGCGGATCGCGGCTATAGGGCTTCTTGTGTCCTCCGGGCCCAGGATGGGCGATGTTACAGACCAGGCTCAACGTCGGCACGGCAGTGAAAGGATCCATAATGGCGGTGGATGGATCGGGGATAATCAGCATGTCGCTTTCATTAATCGTCTGAAATCCGCGCACACTCGAACCATCGAACGCTTTCCCTTCGACAAACGTCTCTTCTTCAAGTTCGCGCAAAGGCACGCTGAAATGCTGCCATGAGCCGGGCACGTCTACAAATTTGAAGTCAACCATCTTGGCGCCCTGCTTTTCGGCGAATTGAAGTACCTCTTCAGGGGTCATACGCTCTGCTCTCCTTTTCATTTCTTTCCCTGCTACATTGCTGGATAGAGGCTTGCATTGCCAGATTCGTATAATTATGTATTTCGTACAAGCGACGAGGTTCCGCTGATCATAAGCAGAACCTATACGTCTTCATTATGATGATACGTTTTCCAAACTCGCGATACTACAGATAGATTATCCGAAAGTCNCAGCTTATATTTTGTGCAATCTGCACAATCAATTTTACCGGTTTTCTGTCTATTACTGCCTACGTCTATGGCTCGTGATAAATTCATAGATCTCGCTCCAGAAGGTCATAGTGATATGCCAGTAGCTGAAGCGTAAGAGCTTTCGTAACTTAGGATCGGGAGTAGTGCATAGATGCCAAAGGCGGCGGGGGTGGAGGTGGTAAAGACACTCGACCATCTTAACAGCAAAAAACAGCTTTGTTGGTGAAAGTATAGAAAGGCTAAGCACCTGGTGGCGATAGTCCCAGCGCCACAGGTCGGTTTCGTAGACCGGCGCATCCTTCAGTTGCTGTCCCAGCGGCGTCCAGGCATGAGGGGTCAGGAAGAGCGCATTGAGAAAATCCCCGTCGTAATGATGTAATCCGCGCAGACCACGCCAGATCGAGCGAGGAGTTTCATCCTCCAGGCCGAAAATATAGTCAACGATCGAGAGAATGTTGTGCTGGCGCAGCAAGCGTACTGCGTCATAGGCATCATCGACGCAGGAGTCCTTGCGGATCTTGGTGAGCGTCTCATCGGTGACCGCCTCAACCCCCATCAGTACGTAAAGAAATCCTGCTTGCTTATATAGGTGCAGGATATCTGCATCGCGGACAATGTCCTGCGCACGGATCGAGGCGCATAATCCTATTGAGAGATTCCGTTGAGCAATCTCTTCCAGGACGCTCTGCCAGATTTCTTTCAGCGTCGTGGGGTTCTCATCGGCAATCCAGAAGAAGCGGATAGCATGCCTGTCATGCAACCAAGCCAGTTCATCAACGAACTTTTTCACGTTCCGGTGTCGCCAGCGTTTCCAGAACATCCACTGCCCACAATAGGTACAAAAATGAGGACATCCTCGTGAAAACTGAACAACAGCTGCTCTTCCTAATCCGAACGCTTGGTATTTGTCCCAATCTTGAATCAGCTCCCATGCGATACGATAGCGATCAAGATCCTGAATGGGCTCACGTGCAGGAGTTCTGACGACCGCTCCTTGCTTACGCCAGCTAATTCCCTGTATTGCAGACAGGTCGTATGCCTGGCCTTGCTCCAGTCCCTGTTGAGCGAGCAGATCCACCAGGTCTGTCACCGTCTCTTCCCCTTCTCCACGTACAATCACGTCCACTTCGGGATGCTGCATCAAAATGGCACGATCATGATAGGTCGGATGCACTCCTCCATAGATAGTGACGACCCTCGGACGTACAGTTTTGATGGCTCGCAAGACTCGAAGGCAGCAGGGGTGAGCCGAGGTTGAGCCGACATGCGCAATCATGACCAGATCAGCTGCAAACGCTTCTACCGTATGGACAATTGCAGCATCGGACAGGTGGTCGCGGGCGGCATCAAGCAGGTGCACTGTATGGCCCCTATCGATAAGTGAGCCTCCTATCATCAGCAGTCCTAAAGGGATCTGGTGCCCTACACCTCGATCACAGACAACCGATTGCAATGGGGCATTGATGAGCAAGATATGCATCGTCTCCTCCCAGATTTGATGAGTAGGTATGCATAACGGGTAGTAGATGCTGATCCTTGCGCGCATCTCTTTCCAGAATCTATCAACAAAGGCCTCTTGCTACCAGTGTTCAGGCTCACGTTTTTCTTCATGAGTAAACACACCTCCAGGCATTCGTCTTAAAAACAGGTGCGGAGCTGTATCATACGACGGGGTGCTACAGGCCCATAGTAGTGAAAACGCGCAACCCCGATTATATGCCAACGTATATATCTTTAGGATGACAAGTGGTGACAGTGTATGATGCGCGAAGTAACGAAATGGTACGTTGCCAGCGGCATAAATGATGTCACGACAGTGTTCTAAATAATAGAGCAAGATAAAGACGAAGCTCAACAGTACATCTCAGGTGATACGGCATCGCTCCCAACGCTTCTTGAGCGAGCACAACCATGTGTGGCTCGCTCTGGATGTGCGGGGAGAACGAATTGCCAAAGCCTTTGAGAGTACTTCTTCTTAAGAAAGAGAGGATTCCCATGTTTTGGGGATTTGGACACGGTTTATGGTTACTCCTGCCTTTGCTTCTGCTTGGCAAGTTCTTCTGGATAATGCTCCTGGTTCTGCTGGCTGTGAGCCTGGTGCGCTTGTTCGGCTCGAGAAACAGGCGGATGTTTTCATACTACAATCCTGGCATGCCGCCAGTGCAGCCTTCCGCGTTGGAGATACTCAACCAGCGTTATGCGCGTGGTGAGATCGATGCAGCCACGTACGAACAGATGCGCGAGCG
>JGI25616J43925_10000803_pt1 | contig 11767 bp, 12 predicted proteins | sample GraSoi2013_100cm_FD_43925 | JGI IMG/M metagenome (IMG submission 43925) | reverse complement strand
TAGCGGGCCATTTCCATTTGATTGACTCTGTGGCTGTCCGTATCGATTACCATTTTGACTCCGGCTTCCACAGCATTTCTGATTATAGAATCGGGCAAGTCGAGCCTAGTGGGCCAACTGTTGATTTCTAGAGCCTTGTTATGCTTTTTAGCAAACTCAAATATTTTTTTCCAATCCAATTCGTATCCCGGCCTCGTATTAAGAAGTCTACCCGTGGGATGGGCAAGTATTTTGGCTTTGGGGTGAGAGAGGCCCTTTAGGACTCTTTGAGTCATTTTTTCTATGTCCATACTAAAAACACTATGTATCGAAACAATTGCTCCGTCGAGTAAATTTAAAGATTTATCATCTATTGCAAGCTCGCCCGAGGGTAAAATATCTACTTCGAGTAATTTAATTATTCGAACACTTTTATTGCTGGATTTAAGTTGTTCAATTTTCACATCTCTTTTCTTTAAAATTTCGTATATTTGTTTACTTGTATGTTTTGAAATGCTGGGATTGTGTTCGGAAAAGCCCAGATATTCGTATCCAAGGTCTTTTGCTTTGTCTAACATTTCCTGCATTGGACTTAGTCCCAGATCGTGACTGGGTTCAATAGGATAATCGGAATGGATATGAAGATCTCCTTTTAGATCTTTTAATTGGACAAGGGTTGGAAGTTTATGCGCCGCAGCAAGTTCGATTTCTCCCGTATCCTCCCTCATTTCAGGCTCTATATAATCCAAGCCGATTGTTTTATAAAATTCTTCTTCTGTTTTGTATTTTTTGACAGGTTGTTTTTTTTCTTTGAGAAATTTTATTCCATATTCGGATAGAGAAAGCCCTTTTTTAAGAGCAAGTTCCCGAAGATGAACATTGTGATTTTTACTTCCAGTGAAGTGCTGTAAAAGCGACCCGAATGCTTCTGGGGGCTGAATAAGAAGATCTACCTGCCGGCCACCGGCAACCAAAATCGAGCCCGACACATCTCCTTTTTCGATTACGCGCTCGAGATAGGGATAAGAAACGAAGTAATCCAAAACAGCCTTGGGATTGTTGGAAGCTACGGCCAGATCAATGTCTCCGACCGTGGCTACTTTTCGCCTTAGGCTGCCTAAAGGTTCGACCCTTTCGACGTACTCTGATTTTTTAAGGTATTCTACCAATCTGTCTGCGACTTCTTGTGCGTAAGGAAGTACCATGCGGGTTGTTTTACCCTTGCCTTCCCTAAATTCCTGTATGGCACGCAGGATATCGGCTTGAGACTTTTGCCCAAATCCGGCAAGAGAGGCGATTTTCCCCTCTTTTGCGAGTTTTTCTAAGTCGTCAATTACTGTAGCTTTGTCTTTTAGATTAAAATGTTTTACTAAAGCATAAGCTTTCTTGGGACCAAAGCTGGGTATGTCCAAAAGAGGAAAAACAGCCTCGGGAATGTCTTTTAGAACCCATTCAAATCGTTTTACCCTTCCGGTTTTCATTAGTTCCTCAAGGTGTGATTTAATTGACGCNCCAACGCCCGGAATTGTATCCAATGTATTNTTTTTGTAAAACTCCACTATTTCCGTATTAAGGTGGGCAATTGTGTCGGCAGCTTTTTGATAAGCGATAATTTGNAATCTGAATTTTTTGTCGTCNTTTATGCTGTAGGCTGCGGCAATATTTTTTAGAAGANCTGCTATTTCTTGATTGCTCATTAATCGAATTGTACCAAGAGCATTGACTCGAATTCAAATATTGGTTAGAATATCAGCACCCTTTCTCAAACAAGGGGTGGTAGCTCAGTTGGCTAGAGCGTCTCCCTGTCACGGAGAAGGTCGCGAGTTCGAGTCTCGTCCATCCCGCCAATTCGGCAAGTTCAGTGTAAACCCTGCTTCAAATTAAAATGCCAAGAAAAAAGAAAAAAATTACCAGGAAACTAAAAAAATCCTCTCGAGTGCCGGGCAGAAGCGCCTCGATTAAACTGGCTAAATCTCATCTAGGATTTAAATTTTCCGAATCATATATTAGCTTGATTTTAGGAATTTTGGTTGTCTTAGTCGCATCAATTTTGGTTTTTACATTTTCCAAAAATAGAACTTACGATAGAATAAATACGGCGGTTTCTACGTACCAAGAATTGACAACTTCAGATCAGCATCAGGAAAATTCTAAGAAAACATATGAAGTAAAGTCCGGAGACAGTCTTTGGGCTATCGCGGAAAAAGTTTATGGATCGGGATACAACTGGGTAGATATTGCATCGGCAAATAAATTAAAAAATCCCGGAGCAATAAACGCAGGAGACAGTCTTACGATTCCGGAAGTTAAGAAAATTGTAGTTGAAAATTCGAGTGCACAAAATAGTACTACTTCTATAACTGACTCATCGTACACGATTCAAAGCGGAGACAACCTTTGGGATATTGCAGTAAGAAGGTATGGAGACGGTTACAAGTGGCCTGAGATTGCACGATTAAATAATGTTCCAAACCCCAATTTGATCTACTCCGGAAATACTCTTAAATTACCTAATTAAGAAAATTATTTATTCCGTCCTTGGAAATAGAGGGTTGAGTTTGACTCATGAAATCAATTAGCGCACTTCTCATAAGCTCCGGATCTTCAAATCCAGTTGGCGAAGTAAATTCAATCTCCTGACTGCCAAAATCATAGCTAAAACTCCCCAGCGCCGAATCCACGCGTATGTAAGACACATATAAATGTCTCATTCGGGTTATTGTTTCGGCAACCGCTGCAGAGCTTATAGGTCTTACCGCGTCCACCTGTATTGGGCTTCTCTCGGGTTCTGCCTCCGAATAATAACTTAAACTTAATTCCTCGTGGCTTTGTTGAGGATGTTTACTGTCGAACCTTTTAAAGTATGGCTCAATCGCGTCTACAAATTCTTCCCATTGCATTGGAGTTTGCCATATTGCAACGAAGAATCCATCTTTCTTTTGCAAAGTGAACAAAGGATTCTCGGGGGTTTGTTTCCATAATTTTATTTCGACTAAGTCCCCGGTCTTTTCCTCAGTTTTTTTAAGAGGTCCAAGTTTTGGATCTATTACGTCGTAAGTCTTTAATGATTCTGTCATGGAAATCTTATAGCACAGTTTAAATTCTAACTCAAGGGTGGTAAAATCGGATAAACGCGGGATTAATACAGTGGTAGTATGCTACCTTCCCAAGGTAGATATGCGAGTTCGATTCTCGTATCCCGCTCACTGATTTTCTCGTATTGACGGCCTCTTTTGTAACTGTTATTATTAATCGTGCCCACTACTAATAATAAAAGCACAAAATATATCTTTGTTTCGGGTGGTGTGATATCGGGAATCGGAAAAGGAACCACAGCTGCTTCCATCGCTTTTCTTCTCAAATCCGCAGGATATAAAGTCGCCCCAATAAAATTCGAAAATTATTTAAATATTGACGCGGGAACAATAAATCCAATTGAACACGGGGATCCATTCTTGTGCGAGGACGGGACAGAAGCGGATATGGATATAGGAACTTACGAAAAGTTTTTAAGCGAGGATATGGGCCGGGACAATTTTGTAACTGCTGGACAAATTTATAAAACAGTTATAGACCGGGAAAGAAGATTTGAATATAACGGCGAAGATGTGGAAGCAATTCCTTACATAACGGACGAAATAATAAAAAGAATCAATAATATTGCAAAGAAAAAAGACGCAGACATTGTAATTGTGGAATTGGGTGGAACAGCGGGTGAGTATCAGAATGTTTTTTATTACGAAGCGTCAAGAATTTTAACTTTAAAAAAACCCGGAGATGTAGTTCATGTTCACGTTAGTTATATTCCCACACCGGAACATTTGGGAGAACCAAAAACAAAACCTACACAGCTTTCTGTTAGAACCCTAAATTCTTTAGGAATACAGCCGGATTTTTTAATCACTCGCTCCGAAAAATACTTGGACCAAAGACGTCGCGACAGACTTGCACTTTTTTGTAACATGCAAAAAGAAGATATCATTTCAAGCCCCGACGTGGATTCTGTTTACGAAATTCCAATTGTCCTGGAGAAACAAAAACTTAACGAAAGAATTCTTAGAAAATTAAAACTTCCCGTTAAAACTCCTAAACTGGCCGAATGGAATAAGCTTTTGGAAAAAATAAGAGACGGAAAAGAAACTATCGAAATTGCAATTGTTGGAAAATATTTTGGAACAGGAGACTATGAGTTGGGAGACTCCTACGCTGCGCTTTTTGACGCAATAAATCACGCCGCCTGGCAGAAAGAAGTCCGTGTGAAGACGCGATGGGTGGATGCGGAAAAGGTAGAAAGAGATGGCGTTTCGATTATTGGAAATCCGGATGGGATAATAGTTCCCATTGGGTGGGGGCAAAGAGGGGCAGAGGGAATGATTTCTGCTGCCTCATATGCCCGAGAAAAGAAAATTCCTTATCTGGGGCTTTGTTATGGAATGCAGCTTGCTGCTGTCGCATATGCCAGAGACATTTTAGGTTACGAGAAAGCAGATACTATTGAAAATTCTCCGAAAACAAAACACCCCGTAATCCACCTTATGCCGTCACAGAAAAAATTTATGGATAAAAGAGCTTATGGAGGAACAATGAGGCTTGGAAGCTGGAGGGCAAAGGTAAAAAAAGGAACAATTGCGTTTGATATTTATAAAACCGAAATGACAAGTGAAAGACATAGGCATAGATACGAATTTAACGATAAATATGCAAAGGATTTCGAAGGTAAGGGTTTGATAATCTCTGCCAGATCGGTTGATGAAGGGCTGGCCGAAATAATTGAACTTCCAAAGTCGGTTCACCCCTTTTATTTGGGAACTCAAGGACACCCCGAATATAAAAGCCGTCCATTATCTCCTCATCCCATATTTTCCGCTTTTATTGCAGCTTGCAAAGCTGTTGACAAGTTGGGAAGTCAGTGATATAAAGTTTTTAGATCTATGGAAAGAAGAGGCGGAATAATAGGCGCTTTAAAAGAAACTGCAATTCAGACTGCTATTGCCTTGGGTAAGCCTGACGCAACTTTGGCTCTCTCTAGAAAATTTGGCAAAGAAGAAGCAGAGCAAATATCTAATTGGAGAGAAGCTCATGTGGTAGCTGCTGATAATGCTGCGCATAGATGGGATGACAAGTCCCGTAAGGTTCATTTGGATGCAAGCACAGCTACTCCGCCTTTTTTTCTGCCTAGCCATCAATCTTGAGCTTCTTGAGGAATTAAAGTAATTAAGGTATAATCTCAAAATATGATTTCGCAAATTGATTTTCGCCCCGGAGATATTGTTAGAGTACACCAAAAAATTCTTGAGGGAGAGAAGACAAGAATTCAGGTATTCGAAGGTGTTGTTTTAAAAATAAAAGGGAGAAGCGGAAACAAGATGTTTACCGTCCGAAAAGTTGTTGGAGATGTGGCAATTGAGAGAATTTTCCCTATTGACTCACCTGTTATAGAAAAAGTGGAATCAAAAGGAAAAATAAAACAGAAGGTAACACACTCAAAACTTTACTTCTTAAGAAAACAGATTTAACAAATGAAAATTTCTAATCCCTTAGCCCGAGAGGGAGAAGAAATAGCTACAAATTACCTCAAAAATTTAGGTTACAAAATAATCGACAGAAACTTTAGGGCGAGAAATACAGAAATAGATATAGTAGCAATAAAAGATAAGATTCTCGTTATTGTGGAAGTAAAAACCAGAACGTCAGATAAATTTGGAACACCTCTTGAGTCAATTAATTATTTTAAACTTAGATCTTTGACCAAAGCGGCAGAACATTACAAAATAACCCACAAAAATCTTCCCGAACTATTAAGAATTGATGCGGTCAGTGTTGACTTTAGCTCAATACAGCCAAAAATCGAGCACATTCAAAACATCAGCGGTTTTTAGTAAGAATCAACCACGCCGTCCTATAGTTGATATTTTTAAATTTTGTTGTATAATCATCAACATGGCTGGAATCGAAAATAGAATTACTTGTGTAAGAGTAGATATCTTAAAAGATGGGACAGCAACCGTCTCAGATATTTTAGGCGATGAACAGTTTGCTGTAGATTCGCAAACAGATATGGCTACGGTACGCGTTTCGGGTCCGATAGATTCGCAAACAGATATGGCAATAGTTAGATCAAGAACTCTTAAAGTTCCATTTTCGAGGTTTAATCATGCATTGAATGAGGAAGTTTTCGAAGCCAAAGCTGTAAAAGCAGGTAATTCATCTTATTTCGCTCTTAAAAGAACTAAACGCGGTTTTTAAGCATTTTAATTTGGTCGCGGATTGTCGCTGCTGTTTCAAAATCCAGATCTTTTGCTGCATTTCTCATCTCCCGAGACAGTCTTTTTATTAAATCCTCTTTTTCGTCGGGCAGAATAACTTCTTTTTGGAGTTTCATTAAAAGATCTAGTTTTTGTTCCTTTAGCTCTTCTTCCTCGACAAGCCTTGCCCGAATTTTTTTCTCGATACTTTTTGGAGTTATGTTATGTTTTTTATTGTAATTGAGTTGTATATTTCTTCTTCTTTCGACTTCTTTTATGGCCTCATCCATGGAACCGGTTATATTGTCGGCATACATAATAACCTGGGCGTCTACATGACGGGCCGCTCTACCCATTGTTTGAATTAGTGAAGTTTTACTCCTTAAAAAACCCTCTTTATCCGCGTCCAAAATCGCAACAAGAGAAACCTCTGGAAGGTCAAGTCCCTCTCTTAGAAGATTAATTCCAACCAAAACATCGTATTCGCCCGACCTTAACTTATCCAAAAGATCTTGTCTTTCTAAAGTAACAATATCGGAGTGCAAATAAGAAACTTTTATGTCTCTTTCGAGTAAATATGTAGATAAATCTTCTGCCATTCTTTTTGTAAGAGTAGTGACTAAAACTCTCTGTTTTTTCTCGACTCTTTTTTGTATTTCCGAAATCAAATCCTCGATTTGTCCTTTTGTCGGTCTAACGCTTACTTTAGGATCCACAAGTCCCGTAGGCCTTATTAGTTGCTCTGCAATAGCATCGTATTCGGTGGCAAGACTTAATTCGTATTCATTTGGGGTTGCAGAAACATAAGTTATTTGGTTTACGCGTCTGGCAAATTCATCGTATTTTAGAGGTCTGTTGTCCAAAGCAGAAGGTAGCCTAAAACCATAGTCGATAAGCATTTGTTTTCTCGAACGGTCTCCCGCGTACATTCCCCGGATTTGGGGAAGAGTAATATGAGACTCATCGACAATTGTTAAAAAATCGCTGTCGCACTGTTTAAAATAATTCAGAAGACTATAGGGCGGTTCACCGGGTTTGCGGCCATCGAAATACCGAGAATAATTTTCGATTCCATTTACATAGCCTAATTCCCTAATCATTTGCAAATCGTAATTGGTTCGTTGGATAAGCCTGTGGGCTTCGAGTTCTTTGCCCATTTTCTTTAGTTCTTCGACTCTTTTTTTAAGATCGCTTCTAATTTCCGCAAATATAGGTGTGTAAGTAACAGGACTTGTCATGTAATGTTTGGCAGGGTAAATTACGGTGGAAACGTTTTTTTCCAAGAGGTTTCCTGTAAGAGGGTCAAATTCCGTAATGTCTTTTATTTTGCCTTCTATTGTCTCGATTCTAAGTCCCGAATCGGCGTAGGCCGGGAATACATCCACATTTTCTCCTCTTACTCTAAAACTTCCCCGCTCAAATGCATAATCATTTCGGTCGTATTGCAAGTCGGTAAGCCGCATCATAATTTCCTGCTGGCTTACCTTTACTCCGGGTCGGAGTTCCATGATAAATTTTCCGTACTCAATAGGGGAACCTATGTTGTAAATACAGGAGACAGATGCCACAACAATTACGTCTTTTCGGGTTAGAAGATTGGTCGTTGCGGCTAATCTTAACTTATCAATCTCCTCGTTTATCTCCGATTCTTTGTTGATGTACGTGTCTGTTTGAGGAACATATGCCTCGGGCTGGTAAAAATCGTAGTAGGAAACAAAGTAGGATACCGCATTTTCCGGAAAAAAATCCCTGAATTCCTGGTAAAGCTGTGCAGCCAGAGTTTTGTTGTGAGAAATAACAAGAGTCGGTTTTTGGATATTTTGGATCACATTAGCCATGGTAAAAGTCTTGCCAGATCCCGTAACTCCGACCAAAACCTGGTGTTTTGCGTCTTTTTGGATTGTTTTTGTAAGCTTTTCAATTGCTTGCGGCTGGTCGCCGGTAGGCTTGAAATCTGATTTTAATTTAAACTTCATCGAAACCTTATTCTACCACATTGGTTAACGTCTGATAACCAATCAGGAGAGCAAATAAATACCAAGAAGAAGAATGAGTGAAAATAAAATTTTCTTAGATATAGCTTCTTTCGTAAGATTTTCCTTAAAAATCTTAGGGGCAAGCATGGTAAGGATTATTCCATATAGTATTCCGTAAAATGTCATTGTGCTACCTAAAACACTTACCAATGCTACTGAACCCAGTGAGATAGCTAAAAAATTAACGGCTTTGCCAATAATAAATATTCCTTCATTCAGAAACATTATTCCCAATACTTTTTTCCCGACAGATCTAAAACTTTCTCTAAACGCTTTTCTCACGTGCTCAAAAAATAAATACAGAACCAACCCACCCAAAGCTAATCCCCAACTTTCATAACTTAATATTTTAGAAAAAGAATTTGCATCGATAGTAAATTTAATTAAAATGTTAGATATCGCCAATAAGAAATCAACAGCGAGTATTGTGTAGAGAGAAGACGATAACCTTATTTTTTCCAAATCTTTTTTCAGTGATAATCCTATTGCAGATGAAATTATCAAACTAAAACCGATAAATTGCTGAGCTGTAATAGTTTCCTTTAAAAACAGGAAGGATAGGATTAAAACAAAGACCGGTTGAACCTGAAAAAGAATAATTACAAAACTTGTTTCATTTTTAGACAACGCGTTGAAGTAAAGATAATATGCAATCAAAGAAATAAACCCTGCAGATATAACAAGTAGAGCATCTCTTAAGCTTAGAATCGGTGTTCCGGAGAAAAGCCAAAAAATTGTTCCGAAAACTATTGCCGTGATCGCGCCATAAACGGGCATTCCGCGATAATCTCTAACTTTACTTACAATAACGTATTTGTCTATATAATTGACAATAGTAAATATTGCTGGAGCCAGGAGAGCCAAATAAAACCAGTTCACAGGATAATTTTATCACAACTGATATATTAAGTATTAATTCTTCATATTGACAAAGTTCTACTATTTTTCGTATATTTTTCTTATGGCTGGAGTTCTATACAAGAAGGAAAGAGAGGTCTTAGAATACTTGGCTCAATTCCAAAGACAATATGGTTATTCTCCAACATTGGCTGAAATAGCTAAGGCTACAAGTCATAGAAGCAATTCCACAGTCCACACACTCATAAAATCTTTAGTTGAGAAAGGCTATATTCAAAAAGTCGACGGAAATACAAGAGTTCTTAAGATAATCGACGAAAAAGTGACTTTTTCCATGCTTGGGAGCAAGCCTGCTATAGAACTGCCATTTATGGGATATATTGCGGCTGGAAGGCCCCTGGAGCCTCATACAGACCCTAACGCAACCTTTCACGTATCGGCTTCACTTTTATCGGGCGAAAAGACAGCTTATGTGCTTCAGGTAAAGGGCCAGTCTATGATAGAAGACGGTATTTTGGACGGCGATTTCGTGGTAATCGAGAAAGTAAATGAAGCTGTAAACGGAGACATTGTGGTAGCAATTGTAGACGATAACTTGGCAACCCTCAAAAAATTCTTCTTAGAGAACGGAACAGTAGTTTTAAGGCCTGCAAATTCGGAGATGCAGCCCATTTATCCAAAATCGCTTCTAGTCCAGGGCAAAGTCGTGGGCCTCGTCAGGAAGTTTTCTTGAGTTTAATTATTTTCAGTTTGTGGTTGAGGTAGTATACAACTCCGATTAAAATTACTCCTGCGATTGCGAATTCAAATTTTCTATAGTAGGGTTGGAGCGAGTGCCAGTTTTTGCCGAGGGTAAAGCCGACATAGGTGAGAAATAAGCTCCAGAGGAAACTTCCTGCAAAAGTGTAGATCGAAAATTTTAATAGATTCATTTCCGCCAAGCCTGCTGGGAGAGATATAAATGTTCTAACGCCGGGCAGAAGTCTCGAAAGAAACGCGATAGGGTTTCCGTATTTTTTGAGCCAAGAGACAGCTTTTACATAATCTTGTTCGGTTACAAGAACAAATTTACCAAATTTTCTTATAAAGCTTAGGATTACGTGTTCTTCCAAATAATATCCGACTCCGTATGCGATAAGTGATCCCACCAGATTAGCTAAAGCGCCCAATAAAACAACAATCCAGAAGTTTAAGATTCCCTGAGATACCAGAAATCCTGCAAACGGCATGGTAATCTCCGAAGGAATTGGCAGGAGTAAGGATTCCAGAGTCATTAGGACGAAAACGGCCAAATAGCCGTTTGAGGTTATAAAGTGTATAATTGCGGATGATAAACTCTCAATCATGGGTAATTTATATATTGTAGCAACACCGATTGGAAATTTACAAGATATAACTTTTCGCGGCGTAGAAACTTTAAAAAAAGTTGATGCAATCGCATGCGAAGATACGAGAAAAACCTCTTTTTTGCTTCGTGCACTTGGTATTCAAAGAGACCACAAGGATCTAATTTCTTATTATGAGCAAAACGAGGCAACAAGAATTCCACAGATAATAACTTTTCTTAAAAACGGTGGAAATGTTGCGCTTGTTTCGGACGCGGGGACACCGGCAATCTCGGATCCGGGTTTTAAACTTATCAGGGAATGCATAGAGGAAGATATAAAAGTCGAATCTATTCCGGGTGCATCATCGGTTATTTCGTCTCTCGTTGTATCTGGTCTTCCTACAGATAAATTTTTATTTTTGGGCTATCCTCCAAGAAAACCCGGTCATAGAATTAAATTTTTTGAAAATATCAAAGACTCTTACAAATTTATTGAATCAACAATAATTATTTTCGAGGCTCCACATAAATTGCTTAATACATTAAATGAAATGAAAGATATTTTTGGTGACATAAACGTTGTTGTGGAAAGAGAGCTTACAAAAATTCACGAAGAAGTCAGACGCGAAAAAATATCAAAATCAATAGAGCATTTTCAAAAGACAGCTCCGAAGGGAGAGTTTGTTATTTTATTTAACCTCAAGTGACTTGAGTTGTTTTTCGATATCGGAAAGTCTGTTGTATTTGGAAACCATTTCTCCTCTTGCGATACTTCCAAATCTTGTGTAATCCGAGGAAACAGCAACCGCAAAGTCTGCTATAAAATCATCATTAGTTTCGTGAGATCTTGAAGATACGATAATTTTGAGGCCCGCTGCTCTGGCTACTTCAACAGCGGCAAGAGATTCTATGACTGTGCCGATTTGCAGTGGTTTTATTACCATTCCGGTAATTGCTTTTTTGTCTAGCGCCATCTGAAGTCTGTAGAGATTGGTCGCTGTTAAGTTGTCCCCAACAACAAGGGTGTCGGCAGAAAAATTTGATGCAAATTGGCTCCATCCTTCCAAATCCTCGTCGGCAAACGGATCTTCAAGATAAAGTACATTGTAATTCTTACAAATCTCCTGATAATACAAGGATAATTCGGAAGAAGACAGTGTACTGGCTTTGTCTTTGATCTTATATTTACCATCTTTATAGAAATTATTAGCGCAAACATCGACTCCCGTAAAAAGATCAAAGCCCAATCTTAAATTTGCAGTTTCAACTCCCTGTTTAATAAGCCCCAGTGCATATTCGTTGGAAGAAACTTTTGGAGAAAA
>JGI25616J43925_10000800_pt1 | contig 11779 bp, 6 predicted proteins | sample GraSoi2013_100cm_FD_43925 | JGI IMG/M metagenome (IMG submission 43925) | reverse complement strand
ATTCAAGATGCTCTGGGCGTCATAGTATCGAGAAACTAGATCACTTCGCTCTGCCTGCACTATCCCGGCATACGCAATGGCACCATTCATGGCTTGCCGATACCCGTCTATGAGTCCTGGCATTGGGAGGCAATCACTGTCCAGGAACAAAATCCATTGGGTTTGCGCCTGCCGTGCCCCAAGGTTGCGAGCGGCAGCCGCGCCTGGTCGCGCACAGACCAGGGTACGGACGGGCAAGTAAGAGGCAAGATGAGGAGGAACCTCCACTAGAGGGTGGGAGAGATTGTCTACCAGCAAAATCTCCGCCGGGAAGCGATTCGGGACAAACACCCTCAGACAAGCCTCGAGGAGGCGCGTTACGCCTGTCTGATTGTTTTTCACTGGCACGACCATCGTCAGGTCCGAGAGTGCCAATTCACGCGGAGCCACGGTATTCCCGCGATGCGTTGGAATGATGCCAAACGTCGTGAGTAACGTCATCGTTTCATTTCCTTTCTAACAGAGCGCGATCTCAAACGGTTCTACGGTCGTCCTTCCACATCACGTAGAGTTCTACAGACGTGTTACGCGTAATCGTACTTCTCCAACTTGACCATTGCCGCTTTTGCGATGCCGTATCTCAAAGAGAGTGGGGTACTGTTTTATCAAGGTGGAGAGCCTCTGCTTACCATATGTCAATTGAAAATTAGGGTTGAGTTGTCTCAATGCTGATCCCAATGCGGAAAGGGGAACCCATTCAGTCTTACTCTTCTGTGTGGTGACATGATACGCCTTCGTGAGCAGCATGGAAAGTTCTGACGGTGGTGGGGGAACAATGGCTTGCGAAGAGGAAGGCCGTGATGATGCTTGCGGGAGCAATTGGTCTGTAGAAAGAAACACACTGCTTGCTTCTTTCAAAGCACTGGATACGGCAGATGTTCCAATCACCATGACCGTACATCCATCTTGGCGAAGTCGGGAAACCAATGGAACGTAGTCGCTATCACCAGCAACCAAACAAAAATGCCTGATGCCGCGATAGAGCTGGTCCATTGCTCCGATCACGAGGGCGATGTCAGTTGCATTGTGACCAGGGCGGTTTCCCATTGGCTCCAAGGCATAGTGAGTCAAGTGTTTTTTCCATGATTGCATACATGGTGCTGCCCAATTCCCATAGACCTGTCGGATGGTGACACCTCCCATCTTGCCTGCCTCCACTAGCATGTGAGCAATGAGATCAGGGATCAGGGCATTTTCTCCGTCAATGAGAAGTGCTACGGGAGCGACAGGAGATGTCGTTCCTATTACTGTTTGCTCATTCTGGTGGTTCATTGTTGTCTTCGACCTGCTTTTTCTCCTCATAAAATATCTTCCTCTGTCTGTCGTGTAAGCCTTACCAGATTTTAACAGTTTCTCACCTATTTAAGTTTATTGACTTAAAGGATGAGAATATACTATAATGATAGTAGGTTATTTTCGCATTTTCAAGCTATTTATCTGGTGTTTTAGCTTAACTTTCTGCTATTTTGTTAAGGTAGGTTAAGTATATGTCACGCAAGCCACGATTAGCTACAGGCATTGCAGCCTATGGAGAAGGTGCGCTGCTTCGGCAGTTACGCTTAGAGAGAGGCATCACTTTGACAGAGATGTCAGAAAAACTGCATTACCATAAAAGTTTTCTATCAGCTATAGAAACAGGCACTGAGAAGGCCAGCAGAGGTGTAATAGAAGGGTACGAGAAAGAGCTCGACCTCAATCCAGGCGAACTGCGGGATAGAATAGATGCGCTGCGTGACAACTCTCCAGAGAGAACGATTGAATTGCTCACCAATAACTGGCTACTCTGGCTGGATATTCTTCTTCACATATTACCCAATAGAGGCAAAGATGGTGCTGAGTCGGAAGGGAGAATAGATGAGCATAGACAGGATGCAGCAGAGAAATACCAGCGAAGTCTGGAGTTGGCGCTTAAAAACGCAGCCGAGCGGCTCCTTGCGCAATCTCAAAGCCTAGAAGAAATGAAGTGCTGTCAAAACATCCTTGCAGTACTCTCTGAGCCAAGCAAGCACGGTGAGGTGCTCCGCGTTGAAGGTCTTTCAGATTTTTTCGCGTCACTTGCATCTTTCACCGGCCAGGAATTGATCAATGCTCATCAGCAATTGCCAGTGCTTGTTGGGGTGAAATCACAAACCCGCCCATTCCCACCACTCGAAGGGGAAGAAAAGCAATATCTACACGATTTTATTGCCGCACTGCTATCCGAACTCTCTATCGATCCACTGTTCAAACTCCAGATGAGTAAGGAACTTCAGGAGCATCTTGCCAGAAACCCACGTCGACCACCAACAGAAATTGTCAAAACGCTGCGCCAGCTCTACGAAATGCTTGAGTTGCGCTATACACCGGAACATCTTGAACGCCAGATGCAGGCATATATTACCCATATGGAGCGGGCATTTCGGAATGTAGACCTGCGCAGTTTTGCGCCCAAAGATCAGCCAGCTATGCCCGCGCTATCTGACATCTTTGTACCGCCATTTATTACCAAACTGGATATGAATTCGCCTACCCCGCAGCAAGCCAAAACAGAGCCGCCGCTAACCATCCTGCCCTTTCTTGGTGATTCCCATTATGCTGTTCTGCTCGGGGATCCAGGAATGGGCAAATCAACGATTACTCGCCACCTTACCTGGAGCCATGCCGCAGTGCAGAGAGCCAGCGTACCCTCGCCTACCATGCCCTACCTACCAGGCAATCCTCTTCCTCTGCATATTGAGTTGCGTCTTTTTATGGAGCATTGGAGGTTGCAGAATAACGATATACGACAATTACGCGCTGATGACTTCCTGACCTACGCTGCAGCAGTGTGTTCAGCTGCGCTTGACGATACTAAAGTCAGCGTGCATATGTTCAGACAGCTTCTTGAGCGGCGCTGTATGGTTGTGTTGTTTGATGGTCTTGATGAGGTAACTGGACTACGCGAGCGCCAGGCACTTGTCACGGTCATTGAAAACTTTGCCCATCGTTATCCAGGGAACTATATTCTTGTCACTTCCCGATCGGTAGGCTATGCGCAGGCACGCTTCTCGGATCAATTATTCAAGCATGTCGAGGTACAGGCATTTCGCGATGAACAGATCAAGAAGTTTGTGGAACAGTTATATCAGTATCTGATTCAGAACCCTACTCTTTCGGAAAAAGACGAGTGGGATATTGGTATTCTACTGAAAAGGTTGAGGGAGCCTGGACTGCGCAGACTGGCGGTGAATCCTCTACTACTGACGGTCATAACCCTACAGAGTCGCGCCTATGGAATAGCCGATAGGCGGGGGGAAATCTACGAAGCGTGTGCACAACTGCTCCTCTCAAAGTGGGCCAGACTGAAGGGCACAGATGCACGCTGGAAAGATTTACAGTTGGACCAGGAAGATCAATATGCCTGCATAGCCCAGCTTGGTCTCGTCTTGCATGAACAAATGCAGGAGCAAACAGACATTCGTGCAGACAGCTCTCAACAGATCACTGCCGACGTTCCGACAACATTCCTGCAGGCTGAGGTTGAGCGTTTTCTCTCCAACCAGGATAGTCTGGCAGGCGGGACTGTAGAGGACCTACGCAGTCAAACAGCACTCTTTCTTGAGATGATAGAAGTGGAAACTGGCCTGTTCGTTCAACGCGGTACAGGGGAGGAAGACCTGCCTCTTTACGGATTTATCCATCGCACATTTCAAGAATATTTCGCCGCCGTTGCGGTGTATCACCACTACTTGCAAGAACTAGAAGAAAAGCCGCACCAGTTGAGCGATTTTATCATGCAGCACCTGCATAGTGCCCACTGGCGCGAGGTGATCCTACTCTTGCTGGCAAAGTTGCTACGTAGGCCAGCAACGGCTCGCCTGCAAGATATCCTGGATAGCAATAGCAGCTTTAACAACATCCTGAAACAGGACCTTTTCTTTGTTTGTGACTGCTTGCTTGATGAGATCATGGCGGGGGAAATCTTGGCAAAACGGGTCATTGCAGAACTGGGAGACGTGATCAGATCTTCTCCTTTTCATTCTCAGCAGAGAGAGGCTATTACATATCTGGTCTCGCTGCTACAGACACGGCAATATGCAACGCTGGCCGGAAGCGCGTTGGTAGCCTGTATGACTGAAGATACCCCCCTGTGGGTACACCTGAATGTCGCAGAGAATCTCTACAGGCACACTCCACAAGATTCGCGGGAGCAACAACAGGCATTTCAAACACTGGCGCTGGCGGCGCAGCAACATGATCTTTCTCCCTATGAAACCGCTGACATCACAATGTTCCTGTACCAGTACAGCTCTGAAGATTCTGCGTACCGACAGCAGGCGCTTGATCTCTTTCTCTCCTTCGCTCAACGTCCTCAGCTCACACTAGAGCAACTATGGGAGTTCGCGAACTTTCTGATACGGCGACTTCATACCGATACATCGGTACGCTGGCAACAAGATGCACAGCGTATTCTGCAACAATTGGTCAATCGCTCCGATCTGACCACACAACAACGGGTAGAGCTCATTCAACGACTATGCAACTCCAGCTTCAATGTACCTGTGCTGTGGTCGCTGACTTATCAGATGTTGGCAGATCTGGAACGGTCGGCGCAGGTTACGATCAGTGACGTGACAGAGGTCACGCATCTACTCTACCGATGCACACAAAACTTTTCCAGTCCCGAACAGCCGGAAGTGCACCTCCTGGCGCGGCAGAAACTCCAGGAACTCTTAGCGTACCCCGACCTGCCCATCGAGGAGAAACTGCATATTGCCGAGACATTTCTGCAGAGCGATGAAGCAGAGCTACGACATGCCGCCATACAACTATGCGAGCGTTTCATTCGCGGGCGCAAGCTTCCCCCACCAGCTACCCAGCTTCTTCTATCTATCATCATACGGCTCTACCGTTATAATAAACGAGCGCAAGAACGACGCCAGGCATTTCAGATGCTGGCAAAACTTATACACTGGCGCAATATCAATCTGGGAGCAATGGTGGACTTTGCCTGGACACTCTACCAATTTGGCCATAGCGACGATGATCAGCGCACACATGCCGTACAACTTCTCTCCGACATCGCAAAGCGAAAGGATGCCCCTGTCGAGCAGTTGTTGAGTATCGCTGACGCTATACACGCTGCTCATATCCCGAGGCCAGAGCCGGAGCATAGCATGTTGCCGGCGCTTATCAACCTACTAGAGCAGAACGAAACGCTCTCTACGCCCCAGGTGCTCCACGTCACAACGCTGTTTGTGTTTAGTATGGATAATGACAATGGCTGGCAACACTTTACGCGAGCGCTCTCGCTTATGCTACAACGTATTGACTTAACTGCAGAACACCTGGCACAGCTCACGCTCAATTACAGGTCAGATGCCTCAGAACTTCGCCCACGCATCCTGCAACATCTCGCTGACTTAACAAAGGATCAAACCCTTACCATCACCCAGAGCCTGCTCATTGTGACGCCGCTCTTGAAAGGCTATGATGTTTCTTATACATATAAAGCAAGGGCCGTCCAGGCTGTAGTAGCCTTGCTGCAACCAGAACCTGCAGAGCAATTTCTACGACAATACTGGCACTCACCCCTAAGTGAGACTCTTGCCGATATGCCATTCATGGCTGAACTCGCTCAGCAAGTACTACTACCGTATCCGTACCGCGACGGAATATATGAGAAACTGCGCCGTATGATTGCTCAGACAGGCGTTATTGCCACCACAGGGCACGAGCGCGAATAACCGGAATGAGGGAGATAGCATGGCCGGGGACTACACAACCGAGCAATATAAGCGCGATGTAGCAGAATACACCGCTTCTATTGAGCAAAAGCTCCGCTACCTGAAATTAGTCGGCGTTGCTCCCAAAGATCGAGGCGATAAGGACACAGATCCCGATCTGCACGCTATCTTTGTGCCTGTGCGTGTAGTGCAACACGGATCACCTCTTCAACGGTGGGAACAAGACGCTCAAGGCACTATCATAGACATACTTGAACGGCCCACCAAGCAAGACCATAGAATGGTCTTGCTTGGTGGGCCTGGCTCGGGCAAATCGACAGCGCTCCGTCACCTCGCGTGGAGCCATGCGGCAGCATATCGAGGGATATACTCTGATGCACTGCTTCTTTCGAGCAGCCATACGCCATTAGTACCTGTCTCTATTGGACTGCGTCGTCTGAACGAAAGCCGTCGCCGTCATCCCGATGATACGTTCTTATCCTCTGTCATTGAGGTGATACTAAGGAGAGATGGTATTGAGGTCGATAGCCGCATGTTTGAGCAGTTGTTGCATGAGCAATCCATGCTTTTGCTCTTCGATGGCCTGGACGAGATCGCGATGCTATCTGAACGGAAGGCGCTCGTGGCGGAAGCTGAAGCATTCGCAAGGCACTACCCTGGCAATCACATGCTTGTCACCTCACGTCCTAGCGGCTATGAACTTACGCCATTTTCTCATGATGCATTCTTGCATGCCGAAGTGCGGGCATTCGACGATGAACAAATCCAGCAATTCCTGGAACGCTGGTACACCCACGTCTTACGTTTACCATCCCTACCATATTTCGACCAGCACGAAGTAGAATCTCTTTCCTGGGCCTTAAAAGAGAACAGACGCCTGCACAAACTCGCCGAGAACCCACTCCTCCTGACGGTGATCACAGCACTCCACCACTACGAGCGACTTCCTGATAGGCGGGTGTTCGTCTATGATCGATACGCCGAAATCTTGCTCGAGACCTGGGCTAAATTGAAAGGAACGCAGAAGCGCTGGCAAGGTATGCGGATGGGTAAAGAAGATCAATATGCTTGCGTTGCGCACCTTGGCTTTATCCTGCACCAACGTTCGCAGAAACAAGAAGACACACAGGATGTTGCTAATGATGTCCCAGCCTCATTTATGCTGAAAGAAATCGAACGATTTCTTGACCAGCAGGACTTACTACTGGATGAAGCAGAGCAACACGAAGAGGCAAGGTCCTTCCTTGAACTTATGCAGAGAGAAGCAGGGCTGATTGTGGAGTGCGGAACCGACGAGAATAGCAACCCGCTTTACAGATTTGTCCATCGAACTTTTCAAGAATACTTTGCCGCTGTGTATATCTATCATCAATATTTGCAAGCAGAAGATCCGGCAATTGTGAGTAACTTCCTCAAGGAATACCTGCACGATCCTCACTGGCACGAAGTAATCTTACTTTTGTTGGGTAAACTGCTACGCAAACCTGCAACGAGCCAATTGAATCGCATTCTACAAGGAACGATGAAAGGTCTCCGTAGTCACTACACTGATCTCCTACAGCAAGACCTGTTCTTTGTCTGTGACTGCCTCATTGAGGAGATACCTGTAGAGAGTGATTTGGTTGAGAAAGTCATTTCACACTTGAGCGACCTGGTGAACTATTCTCCCTTCCCTTCTCAACGTACAGATGCGCTGCAGGCACTCAGCTCATTGATGCAAACACAGCAGTATGCCAATCCTGCCCGAAAAGCGCTGGTGGCGCTTATTACAGAGAATAGTAGTGCAGATAGCTATACAAAATCACTCGCTGCCCAAATAGTGGATCAGAATAATCTCACCAGGCCGGAAGAGGAGCGGCTAGCTGCCAATATATTCTTTGACGCAGCAATCCCTCCTGAAATACCACGAGCAACCTCTGCTGATAAAGCTCAAGCACCCCAAACAATGCTCGACTTGTTTCCGCAGGGGGGAGCAAGGCAGTTTCTTGAGAGATATTGGCATCCAATGAGTTCCACGATGAGTGTACAAGTATCAGACATTCCTAACGCTGCAGCGATTGCCAGGCAAGAGCTATTACCCACGAGTATTCGCGATGAGATGTACCAACTATTATCTAGAATGGTTCCCCAATTTGACCAACTTGATAGCTTGCAATCGGCAGCTGTGGAAAACTTATCTCTGCAATAGCCACTTGATAGGCCGCTATTGATAAAACAGGCGCGCCTGAGGTTATCGTAAGATTTATTGGGCAAGGGACAACTTAAGATGCCATTGTACTGGCTACTTAGGACATCCGTTTGTACGTTAGATATCCCGAGTAGCTTGCGCAGGTAAAAGAGCGAACGATGGTTTTTAGCGCTGGGCAATCCGAACGTGATTGTCTAAGGGCAATGGTTAAACTGGCCTTATTCAGCCATTCCACAGAACCCTTTACATCTCGGAACTGTGTTCTTCCAATTTCCACTCAAGGCGGCGCTTAAGATCATTGCAATGATCAAAAAGCAGATTTTCAAATGACGTAGAATAAATCGTTAACCTCCTGCATGAGGATACCTACAAGCTCGTCGTCGAATTGCAAAAGTGCCTCAGCAGCGATGGCGCAACAGTTGGCATCCCCGGCTCCTCCAAACATCGGAAGCTAAGGCAAGGTTCAATTTGGACGAATTGTCCTTGACCGTTTATGCAGAGTACCTTTTTAATGCGGACACCATCACATCTACCGAGAGGGCCGATAAATCGGCGGTGTGCGCGATAAATCGGCACCTACGATGTGGCCGGAGTATTTCGTCAATGTGCATGAACAGTCACCCCGTGTCACCCTGAGCCCATTCGCTTCGCTCAGGGGAAACTCCGCGAAGGGTCTGTCGCGAGCGGCAGCGAGATGCTTCGCTGCGCTCAGCATGACAGGGCTGGACCTTGCTGTTCCTGCTTCGTACAGTGGAGATGAGTATGTGATATGCTGGCTCCTGATGATGTTATTTTGTGAGGCTGCTGTCTTACACGATACAAACACCTGTTGCAGAATGGAGGATACGATGCCATCTCTTGACCAGGCGCGCCTGCACCTGATGCATCGCTACTGGAACGCGGCCAACTATTTAACGGTGGGCCAGATCTATTTACAAGCGAATCCTCTCCTGAAAGAGCCGCTTCGACCTGAACATATCAAACCACGCTTACTTGGGCATTGGGGGACATCCCCAGGTCTCAGCTTCATCTATATCCACCTCAATCGGCTCATCCAGGATCACGACGTGAACATGATCTACCTGGCCGGCCCAGGACATGGTGGGCCCGCGCTGCTAGCGAATGTCTATCTGGAGAGCACCTACTCGGAAGTCTATCCAAAGGTGACGCAGGATACCGAGGGTATGCGCCTGCTCTTTCGCCAGTTCTCGACGCCGGGAGGTGTGCCAAGTCACGTCAGCGTGCCTACTCCTGGCTCCATCCATGAAGGAGGAGAACTCGGCTACGTCCTCGCCCACGCCTTTGGGGCCGCTTTTGACAATCCAGACCTGATCGTCACGGCGGTCGTTGGTGATGGTGAAGCAGAAACAGGGCCGCTGGAGGGTGCCTGGAAGAGCATCAAGTTTCTAAATCCGAGTCGCGATGGGGCAGTGCTTCCCATTTTGCATTTGAATGGGTACAAGATCTCCGGCCCCACCGTGCTGGGTCGCGACAGCGATGCTGATTTGCACCAACTGCTCTCCGGTCATGGCTACGATGTCCACTTCGTGGAGGGTGATGATCCGGTGGCCATGCACCAGGCTTTCGCCGAGACCCTGGAAACCTGCTATACGAAAATCCGCTCGTATCAAGAAGAGGCTCGCACGCGTGGCTTCACACAGGAGCCGACATGGCCGGCCATTGTCTTGCGCACCCCGAAGGGATGGACGGGGCCGAAAGTGGTCGATGGGCTTCCCGTCGAGGGGACGTTCCGCGCGCACCAGGTGCCGGTGGCGGATGTGAGGGAAAACCTGGAACACTTGAGCATNCTNGAGCAATGGATGCGCAGCTATCAGCCCGAAGANCTCTTCGACGAGCATGGCCGCTTGAAGCCAGAACTGGCAGCCCTCGCGCCGGGCGGCGANCGCCGCATGGGAGCCAACCCACACGCCAACGGCGGCAAATTGAGGGTTAACCTGGAAATNCCCGACTTTACCGACTACGCGATTGATGTCAAGGCGCCTGCGACCGAGCACCACGAGTCGACGCGCCAACTGGGGAAGATGCTGCGCGACATCTTTACGAAAAACGCTGGGCAGCGCAATTTCCGNCTCTTTTGTCCTGACGAAACCAACTCGAATCGCCTGGGGAACGTCTTTGAGGTAGAGAACCGCAGTTTTGTNGAACCTATTTTNGCGANGGATGANCATCTCTCTCCCGAAGGGCGNGTGATGGAGGTGCTGAGCGAACATCTCTGTCATGGNTGGCTGGAGGGCTATCTGCTCACCGGGCGGCATGGGTTGTTTGCAACCTANGAAAGCTTTGCNCTGGTTTCCGCTTCGATGACCGTGCAGCACACCAAATGGTTGGAAGAGGGGATCAAACTGCCCTGGCGCGAGCCAATCTCCTCGCTGAACATTCTGTTGACATCGACATGCTGGCGCAACGATCATAACGGGTTTAGCCACCAGGGACCCGGCCTGATCGACACCGTGCTCTCGAAGAAAGGGACGGTAGCGCGCATCTATCTGCCGCCGGATGCGAATTGCCTGCTTTCAGTCGCCGATCACTGCCTGCGCAGTCGCAACTACGTCAACCTGATTGTCATCGATAAACAGCCTCAACTGCAATGGCTCTCCATGCCGGATGCCGTCGCTCACTGCACGAGCGGCCTTTCCACCTGGCAGTGGGCGAGCAATGACGGGTATGTGGAACCAGATGTTGTGCTGGCCTGCGCGGGGGATATTCCCACCCTGGAGACGGTGGCTGCGGCATGGTGGCTGCGGCATCACCTGCCTGAATTGAAGGTACGCGTCGTCAACGTCGTGGATTTAATGAAACTCTACCCGCCATTCCTGCATCCTCATGGCATGGATGATGCTGCCTTCATCGAGCACTTTACGATTGATGCGCCGGTGGTGTTTGCATTCCATGGGTATGCGCGAGCCATTCATGAAGTTGTTCATGGACGACCCAACACGCCGCGTTTCCATGTGCGCGGGTTTATGGAAGAGGGGACGACTACCACGCCGTTTGATATGGTCGTGCTGAACCATATGAGTCGCTATCATCTCTGTATCGAGGCCATGCGACGAGCCACACGCGTGCGAGCACTCACCCCACCGCTGATAGCAGAGTGCAACGACCTGCTCGCCAGGCACGCAGAATATGTGCGGGCGAACCTCGAGGATATGCCGGAGGTGCGCGATTGGGTGTGGACGGACTGAGCTGAGGAAAAAGCCATGTTTATAGAGGTTGACAAACATTCGCTCGTTGATGTATCCTCGAAACAGTAAGTAAAGAGCCGTCATATAAGGCACCGGCACAGCAGTCGACTTTGTCGTGATTGCAGAAATGAGAAGAGGAATGCGGACAATAGCAGGTACCTTGCAATGGGTCTTGCCAACGACGCTGCGCGTCTACGGACTGCGTCCGTCAGGCAAGACCAAAGGAAGTACCTTGCAATGGGTCTTGCCAACACGACTGCGTCGGTTCTTACCCGTTCTGCCAACGACGCTGGCGCGTCTACCGACTGCGTCGGTCAGGCAGAACGAAAGGCACTACGGACTGCGTCCGTCAGGCAAGACCAAAGGAAGTACAATGCGGGTTGCTAGATGCGCCGGTCAAGCCTGTGTTGAGCGCGTACCTTTCTCTGTATCTGTCCTGATGATATGCGCCAGTGCAGCCGCTGTAGTACACGTTGTAAGCATGACACATAAAGAAACCGGCACACGAGCGCCGGTTTCTTTATGTGTCATGCTTCTTGCTTTCCTCCTTGCAAACCTCACCCTTACCGGCCTTGCCAGACTCGATGGGCTACAGAGTCTGGTAGGGCTTACACCGAGGCTAGCCACAAGCACAGCTTAGG
>JGI25616J43925_10000788_pt1 | contig 11868 bp, 10 predicted proteins | sample GraSoi2013_100cm_FD_43925 | JGI IMG/M metagenome (IMG submission 43925) | reverse complement strand
GGGGGTTGGAACACATCGGCGGGCCAGCCGAGCACCCCGATCCCGCCGCATTCCTGCGCACTTACGCGCACCAGGCCATCGAGAACAGCCACGAGTGGTACACCACCACGCCCGCAACCGATTACCGGCTTAATGGCGACAACGTTCTGAGCTTTACCAGCTCGATCGAGTCGCCCTGGCCGGAAAACAATACCGTCTACGCACAGTTCTTCCCAGCGCGCAAGCGAGGCTCCGCCGTCCTCATCCTGCCCAACTGGAACGCTAAGTGGCACGGCCAGCGCGGCTTAGGCGAATGGCTGCAGCGCATTGGGATCAGCGCGCTGAAAATGAGCTTGCCGTATCACGATCGTCGCATGGCGCAGGGGCATGAACGCGCGGACCAACTCGTAGGCCCCAACATCGGGCTCACGCTTCAGGCGAACCGCCAGGCGGTGCAAGACGCGCGGCGCTGCTTGCGCTGGCTCGAGCAGCGAGGGTTTTCGCGGCTGGGCATTCTCGGCACCAGCATCGGCTCCTCGGTCGGCTATATCACTCTGGTACACGATCCCGCCGTCCGGGTTGGCGGCTTTTTCCATGTGTCCACCTATTTTGCCGACGTCGTCAGTCAAGGCATGACTACCGCGCACGTGTGGGAGAGCTTGCGCGAACACGTCACGGTGGATGAGCTGCGCGAATACTGGGCGCCGGTCAGTCCCATGCCCTACGTGGAGCGCGGGTTGGGAGCCGGGAAGAACGCCTTCATGGTCTACGGCAAGTACGATCCGACCTTCCTTCCAGCTCTGACCGAGCAGATGCTTGCCGCGCTTCGCCGTCACAATGCGCATCCACGCACGCTGGCCCTGCACTGCGGGCACTATTCGCTGGAGCTGCCGCCCTTCAGCCACATCGCTGGTTACCGCATGCTGACCTTCCTTCGGCAAGCCCTGGCCCAGTAAGTGGTGCCGTGCCCCCTCTACTCGCGTCATCCGTTCGCGCGCAGAAAGAAATATCAATTCCAATCGCGAACTGTGCTATACTTGTAAGTGGGAATTCCTGCGGGCGGCTAATTCAAGCCGCCCTTTTTCTTTTTCAACCAGAGACGGCAGTTTCCAGGCTAATTTGTCTCCCGCGAGATCGATTCGGGCAATTTGAAAGCTAAGTTCTGTAGAATCTGCAGTTCCGAGCGAATCGACCCGTAAGTCATTTAGAATGTGCAGATCCAGAAAACGGGGGGGAGGGGGGGCCTATGCGAAAGGTTATGTATGAAGCCGCCAAACGCCGCGCTTTGGCGCGCAAACCCTTCCTTAAGACGGACGGTCGCTATCCCTCGCGCGAGGAGTCACATAACCGTGACGCTCTACGCATTTCGCAATTGAGACAGCGTTAGTGGAGTATTGCGGAAAACGTGCCGGCGGCGACTAGCGCGGAGACGGCCTCGATCTCAGCGGCCAGGGGGCGGTCCTGCACAACCTTAGCGGATTTTGCGCGCACCGCCTCGTAGGCCTTCTTCGCCAGCGCACCAGTTTGCAGCGGGGCAAGCAGATCGATGCCTTGGCAAGCGCAGAGCAGTTCGATGGCGATGACGTAACGCAGGTTCTGCAGCATGCGGTCGAGGCGCCGCGCGCCGCTCATGCCCATCGAGACGTAGTCCTCCTGGTTGCCGGAAGTTGAAATCGAATCCACGGAATGCGGGACGGCGAGCGCTTTGCTCTCGCTGACCAGCGCCGCCGCGGTTACCTGCGCGATCATGAACCCAGAGTTGATTCCGGGCTCCGGCGTCAAGAACGCGGGCAACATGCTAGTCAGCGGGTTGGTCATTTGCTCGACGCGCCGTTCGGAAATTCCCGCCAGCGTGGCAATCGCTATTGCGACTTGATCCGCGGCCATCGCCAGCGGCTGCCCATGAAAATTTCCGCCGCTGATAATGTCGCCNCTGCCGTCGCCGACAAACACGAGCGGATTGTCCGTGGCGCTGTTCAACTCTACAGCCGCCATCTCGCGCGCCTGCGCCAGCGAATCGCGCACCGCGCCGTGTACCTGCGGCGTGCAGCGCAAGCTGTAAGCATCCTGCACGCGCGCATCTTTCTCCGCGGAGCGATGGGACTCGCGGATCTGGCTGCCTTCGTTCAAGTGCGCGAGGTTGCGCGCGGTCATCGCCGCGCCGGTGTACGGCCGCGCGTGCATGATGCGCGCGTCGAAGGCGCCGGGACTCCCGCGGAGCGCGTCCAGCGACAAGGCCGCGGCCACATCCGCGGTGTCCACCAGCGTGTCGGCGTCGCGCAGTGCGAGGCTCAGCAATGCAAGCATTCCTTGCGTGCCGTTGAGCAGCGACAGCCCTTCTTTAGCGTCCAGCGCGACCGGAGTAACGCCTGCGCGGCGCATGGCTTCCGCGCCAGCCAGCGTTTCACCGCGGTACGCGGCGCGGCCTTCCCCAATCACAACGTGCGCGAGATGCGCCAGCGGCGCCAAATCTCCCGATGCGCCAACGGAACCTTGCGATGGAATCACCGGATGCACNCCGGCGTTGAGCATCGCGCAAAGCGTTTCCACGATTACCGGACGAATGCCGCTCAAACCTTTGGCCAGCGCGTTCGCCCGCAGCAGCATCATCGCACGCGTCTCGGTCTCGGTCAGCGGCGGGCCCACGCCGGATGCGTGCGAGCGCACCAGGTTCACCTGAAGCTGGCGCACCTGCTCGGCTGAAATGCGCACGGAGGCAAGCTTGCCGAACCCGGTGTTGATTCCGTAGGCCGTAGCGCCCGAAGCCACCACGCGATCGACCACCGCGCGGGACGCTTTCATGCGTTCGACAGCATCCGTCGTGAGCGTCACTTTCTCGCCGCGCAGCGCCACAGCGTACAACTGCTCGAAGGTGAGATCGTTGCCGCTGACGGCAATCGTCATGAATGGCTCCGCAGTGCGTCTGACACTGACGAAGGTGAAGTCGTCCCAAGAATCGCTCGATATTTTTCCGGCAAGAGCTTGGGCTTGCCATTGCTGCCGCAAATCACGTGCAGCGTTTCGCCGACGGCAAGGAGTTCCTGATCGGTGTCGCGAAAAACTTCGTACGAGAATCGAATCGTGCGGTTGCGCGACTCCGCGATGCGCGTACGCACGCGCACCACTTCGTCATAGCGTGCGGAAGCGTGGTAGCGGCAGCGGACGTCGGCAACAACGATATGGCAATCGTCCTCGATTTCCATGCGCTTGTATTCAATGCCCAGCGCGCGCATCAGCTCCACGCGGCCGACCTCGAACCAAATCAAGTAATTCGCGTGATAGACCACGCCCATCTGGTCCGTCTCGGCGTAGCGCACTCGTACCGTGGTGTCGTGATGTTCGAGGATTGGCATGATCGCGGTTATTCCGGCTTGCCGTGCCAGACTGGCTTGCGCTTTTCGAGAAAGGAAGCGACGCCTTCCTTAAAATCGGGCGTGCAGCGGATGCGCGCGTTTTCCAGAATCGCGCGCTCTAAATCGTGATCCACTCCAGCGGCTGCAGCGGACGTCAGGAGATGCTTCGCGCGCGTCAAGCTGCTCGGACTCGCTGCAATGAGGTCGTTGGCGAGCTCAAGGGCGCGTTCCTGCAGGCGATCGGCGGGAACCACTTCCGTCACCATGCCAAATTCCTTTGCTTCCGCTGCTTCGATGATGCGTCCAGTCAGCAGGAGATCGCGCGAACGCTTGTCTCCGATCTGCCGCGTGAGAAACACAGAAACGATTGCGGGCAGGAATCCGATCTTCACCTCGGTGTATCCGAATTTCGCCTCCGGCGCGGCCAGCGTGAAGTCACAGAGCGTCGCGATGCCGCAACCGCCGGCGTAGGCAGGTCCATTTACCGCCGCGATCATCGGCCGCGGGAAACTCCAAAGGCGTCGCAGCATTTTGGCGATGCGACGCGAATCTTCCTGATTTTCCGCTGGCGACTGTTTCGCGATGGCGGCGAGCATGTCTAGATCCATACCGGCGCAAAACGACGTGCCCGCTCCGGTGACAATCACCACGCGCGAGTGGCTTTTCTCGATGGTGTCCAGCGCCGTTTGCAACTCCGCGATCATCTGCGCATTGATGGCATTGCGCTTGTCGGGACGGTTCAGGGTAAGCTTCGCGATTTCGCCGCTGAATTCGAGAATCAGTGTCGAGTGCATGGAAAAAACCTCGCTAATTTACAACTGGTGCGTGCGCGTATTTCGCGCGGATCTCGTTGGCCATCGCCAGCACCTTGGTGAGCCGCGCGTTGTCGATACCCGGATCGGCGCCCGCTTTGCGCAGAGCCGCGAGAACCTGTTCCGTGGCGATGTTGCCAACCAGATTGTCTCCCGCAAAGGGGCAGCCGCCAAGCCCCGTCAGCGCGCTATCGAAGCGGCGGCATCCCGCCTCGTAGGCGGCAAGAATTTTCGCTTCGGCGTTTTCCGGCCGGCTATGAAGATGCACGCCCAACTCGATTCCCGCCACGTGATCCTTTACTTGGCGAAATAGATCGCCGACCAGTTGCGGGGACGCCGTGCCCACCGTATCGGCCAGCGAAACCGTGCGCACGCGAACGTCTTTCAACCATTCCAGAGTGTCCTGAACGATCTCCGGCCCCCAAGGCTCGTCATAAGGATTGCCAAACGCCATGGAGATGTAAATGACCAAGTCACGATTCGCCGCTGCGGTCTCTTTCTTCAGCGTTTCGACCAGCGCNCGCGATTCCTCGCGAGTCATATTCGCATTGGCCCGCCGAAAATAAGCCGAGATCGAATACGGATACCCGATCGTAGTAACGCCGGGAGTCGCCAGCGCCCGCTCCAGTCCCTTTTCATTCACTACAATGCCGATGATCTCTGGCCGCTCGGTTCCGGTGGGAAGGGAAGCGCTAACTTTAGCCATGACCTCTTCGCTGTCCGCCATCTGCTTCACATGCTTGGGCGAAACGAAACTTACGGCGTCGATGTGGCGGAATCCGGCGCGGACAAGCTCCTTCAGATAATCTGCTTTGAGCTCGGTGGGAATAAAATCTGCCAGTCCCTGCCACGCATCCCGCGGACACTCGACGAGCTTCACATGCGAGGCGGCGGTGTTCATCATTGAGCCCGTGGCTCCGCAAAAGAATCACCGGAAACTGGAATAAGCTCGACAGCTTCCGACCCAAGTTCAATCATTCGACGGCTTTGAAAGCAAATTGCCAAGTGAAATCGGTCGGTCATCTCCCAAACAGCACGTATGTGCGGGTCAGCGTGATCAACGCGAGGATCCACCTTTAAAATCTCGGAGACACAGATGTCTTCCGTGAGCGGCAAGTCTGGGTCGCGTGGACTCAGGCGGATGACCTGCAAACCGGTGAAACGTAGCTGCATCCCTGCGAACTTGTTTTCATTACAGCCCCAAGGGTTCGGCCCTTTGGGAACGCTCCAACTCATCAAGGCGATGTTTTCCGTTGGAATTATCGCTAGTCCTAGAAAACGAGCGAAATTATGAAGATCCCAAAACAATCCTGCGGACTGGAGCTCTATGGAAGAAGAGATCTCAAAATTCTGTAATCTCATTCCTTCACCATGCTCGTGAGCTTAATGGGGGAGTGATGATCATGTCTGTAAAACTCCGGTTTTGAATTCGCGGATCTCTGGGTTCAGGGCGGCGGCTTCTAGTGCCTGGATTAGGGCGTCGCGGGTATGCGCGGGATCGATGATGGCGTCGACCCATAAATGGGCTGCAGCGTACCGTGGATCGGTTTGGTGCTCGTACGTCGCGCGGACGGATTCGTACAATTCTTTTCTGGCTTTCTCGTCGACTTTCTTGCCTTCGCGCTCCAGTTGCTTCAGTTTGATTTCGACTAGGGTGCCTGCGGCTGCATCGCCGCTCATGACTGCGTAGCGCGCCGTAGGCCACGCAAAAATGAAGCGCGGATCGTATGCTTTGCCGCACATGGCGTAGTGTCCGGCTCCAAAGCTTCCGCCGCAAATCACGGCAATCTTCGGCACCACAGAATTCGCTACGGCATTCACCATTTTCGCGCCGGCGCGGATTATGCCGCTCCACTCCGCGTCCTTGCCGACCATGAAGCCGTTCACGTCGTGCAGGAAAATCAGTGGCACACGGTTCTGGTTGCAGTCCAGAATAAAGCGCGCGGCTTTTTCCGCAGCCTCCGTGTAAATTACGCCGCCGAATTCCATGCGTTTCTGGTCCGAGCCGGGCACCGGCGCCTGCACATGCTTTTTCTGGTTCGCAACGATGCCGACGGCCCAGCCGCCGATGCGCGCGTAGCCGCAAAGCACAGTTTCGCCATATTCCGCCCGATATTCCTCGAACTCGCTTGCGTCCACGATGCGAGCGATGATTTCGCGCATATCGTATTGCTTCGCGGCATCGCCGGAGAAAATGCCGTAAACCTCCTGCGCGGAATAGAGCGGCTGCCGCGCGGCCACGTGACTAAACGGGGCAGGGTTCGCCGCTCCCATTTTGTCGGCCAGAGCGCGAATTCGCGCGATGCACGCATCATCGTCCGGCTCACGAAAATCCACGGTGCCGCTGATCTGCGCGTGCATTTTCGCGCCGCCCAAATCTTCCGCCGAAGTTTTCTGCCCGATGGCCGCCTGCACCAGCGCCGGGCCGGCCAGAAACAGGCCCGAGCCTTCGGTCATCAAGATGTGATCGCACATCACCGGCAGATACGCGCCGCCGGCCACGCACATGCCCATGATCGCCGCAAGTTGCGGAATGCCCATGGCGCTCATCACCGCATTGTTGCGGAAGACGCGGCCAAAATCGTCGGTATCGGGAAACACATCTTCCTGCAAAGGAAGAAAGATGCCCGCTGAATCGACCAGATAAATCGTGGGGATGTGATTGTCGATCGCGATGTTCTGCGCGCGAATCACTTTTTTCGCGGTCATCGGAAAAAACGCGCCGGCCTTCACCGTAGCGTCGTTGGCGATAATCATGAAAGTGCGGCCGCAAACCCGCGCAAGGCCGGTGATAGTTCCCGCGGACGGCGCGCCGCCCCACTCTTCGTACATTTCATACGCAGCGTAGGCCCCCAGCTCGAAAAATTGCGAGCCCGGATCGATCAGCTTCGCAATGCGTTCGCGCGCCGTCAGCCGGCCTTTCTTGTGCTGCGCTTCGATAGCTTTCGCGCCGCCGCCCTGGCGAATCTGCTCTTCCTCATTTTTGATTTGCGTAACGAGATCAATCATCCGGCGGGTATTCTTTTCAAACTCAGGGGACTTCGTATTGACGTTCGTTTTGAGAATCGACGCGGCCACTAACAGACCTCACCTAAAAGTAGCGGCGCAAAGCGATGAATGCCTGTTGTAGCAGCGCGCCGCAAACGCCCCAGTATACGGTCTCCGCAAGCATACTGCGAGCGCCGCGCGCCTTTCACCAGACTCCGCCCATGTTTCCATTCCGCAGTGTTACGCATAAGACGCACAAGGGAGCTGCCGATCCCCCGCCGCACAACTTTTTTGGTAAAAAAGTGTTTATACGCACAAGAGACATTGGGCGCGATTCCGCGCTCTCGGCAAAGCAATTGGACGGAAAAAACGCTGCACTAGAGAGGTTACGATAATGCGAATCGTAAGATCGCTTGGACTATTGCTGTTCACCGCGGTGATCCTAGGCATACCTGCAGCATCCAATGCACAAATAGCGATAGGCGTATCTGTCCGAATAGGCCCTCCCGTGCTACCGGTGTATGCCCAGCCGGTTTGCCCCGGGCCGAGCTACATCTGGACGCCCGGATATTGGGCGTATGGCGACGACGATTATTATTGGGTGCCCGGAACATGGGTGATGGCGCCGGAACCCGGTTTCCTGTGGACTCCTGGTTATTGGGGATTTGCCGAAGGTGTGTACGTTTGGCATGGGGGTTACTGGGGACCACACGTCGGCTTTTATGGTGGGATTAATTATGGTTACGGCTACACGGGCGTCGGTTTCTATGGCGGCGAATGGCGTGGCAGAGAATTTGTCTACAATCGAGCGGTGACCAACGTCAACGTGACGGTGATTCACAACTACTACAACCGCACGGTGGTGGTGAATAACGTCAACCGAGTCAGCTTCAACGGCGGACCGCACGGAATTCAAGCGCGCGAAAACGAGCACGAAAGGATGGCGGCGCGCGAGCACCACGTCGAAGCCAGGCGAGAGCAGATCGAGCACGAACATGCGGCGCACGCGGATCGTTCGCAGTGGGCTTCTGTAAATCACGGCCGGCCGGCGGTCGCTGCCAGCGGGCGGGCCGGTGATTTCCATCGCGATGTGGTGGCAGCGCGCAACGAACGGGAAGCAGAGCATCGCGCGGATCGTCCAGCGGAGCGTCGAGATGACCGTCGCGGAGATCGCCCCGCCGGAAATTCTTCTGCGACGAGCAGGAGTGTCGGGCGGAACGATCGTCCGACGAACGCGGTGAATCGCGATAACGCGCCGTCCAGGATGAACTCGGCACCCTCTAACAATGCGCGCCAGGCAAGAGAAGTGCGCCCGGTGCCAAATGCTTCGGCCTCCCGAGGACCTCAAGGCGAGGCGCGGGGCAATCCGCACGTTGATCGTGCGCCCGCGCAGCATTCCAATGCGCCGCACGAAAACGCGCCGCGTTCCAACAACAAGCCTGAGCAAGGCAGGCCCGAACACGGCAAACCCGAGCATCCGTAATCTCAAACTAGGAGCCAACCAAAGTCTTCCCAGGCCGGACGCTTTCCGTCCGGCCTTTTTGTTGTGAGCACAAGTGCCTCGAAGAAGCTTGCGAGCCGCAGTCAGCACGCCTTCTCTACGTGCGTTGCTCCTTCTAAATTGGTTCGCGCACGTATACATTTGATAGGAGCGGACCGCATTCTTGTGCGACGGGAGAAGAGCAAGTGTCTTTGAAGGAATTGGGATGGAATTCATATTTTGATGCGCTGTGGCAAGCGCGTGAGCAAGCCGAATGGCTGCCTGCGCGGGTGATTTCCCAGCAGCGAGGCCTTTGGCGTATCGCTGGAGACTTTGCGGAATGCTGGGCGGAGGCTTCCGGCACGCTGCGCGCCGCGGCGGAANCGGGCGGAGACTGGCCCGCGGCAGGAGATTGGGTTGCCGTGGAAATTCTCAGCGGCGGCGGCCGGCCGCTGATACAAAAAGTGCTGGCGCGCCGCAGCAAGTTCGTGCGCAAAGTTGCCGGGCGGCGCCTAGAAGAGCAGGTGATCGCCGCGAACGTGGACACGGCGTTCGTGGTGATGGCGTTGGATGGCGACTTCAATGTGCGGCGGCTAGAGCGATACCTCGCGCAGTGCTGGGAATCGGGCGCGAAGTCGATTGTCGTCCTCAATAAGGCGGACGATCGCGACGATGTTGCTGCTCGCATCGCGGAGGTCGAAGCCATCGCCGCCGGTGCTCCGATTTTTGCGGTGAGCGCGCTCAGTGGAGTTGGCCTGGAAGCGCTGGACGGCTTTCTTGCGCCTGGGCAGACAATTGTGTTGCTAGGTTCGTCGGGGGTGGGGAAGTCGACGCTGGTGAATTATTTCTTGCGGCGCGACGCACAGGCGGTGCAATCCGTCCGGGCGAGCGATAGCCGCGGCCGTCACACGACGACAAGCCGCGAGCTCTTCGCGCTGCCCGGCGGCGCGCTCATGATCGACACGCCGGGTTTGCGGGAGTTGCAGTTGTGGGGTGTGACGGACGGTGTGGAGCAAGCGTTTTCGGACATCGAGGAGCTTGCGGCCCAATGCAAATATGGCAATTGCGGGCACACCACCGAGCCGGGATGCGCGGTGCAAGCGGCCATCGCGGAGGGCCGCCTCGACGAGAATCGGCTGGAGAATCAGCGCAAACTCGAGCGCGAGCAGGAGTCTCTGCGACGCAAGGTAGATCCCGAAGCGCAAAAGCAAGAGAAGGAGCGCGTCAAGCAGCTGCACCGCGGCGCCAAGCAGAAATATGACCAGCGGCGCAAAGACGGCGGCAAGCAATGAGCATTGAGCAACGGATGCACCGAGGCGAAATCACACTATTGCGATCGCGGCGTCCTGTCCCTCCAGGACGGAAACGATGAGGCCCTAATGCGCGATTCGTTTGTGAATGAATTCGACGATGTCTTGCGTGGAGGTGCCGGGAAGAAAGATTCCGGCGATGCCGACTTTTTTCAGGGCCGGGATGTCGGCTTCGGGGATGATTCCGCCGAGCACCACGGTGACGTCGTCCATGCCTTTTTCGTGCAACAGGTGCATGAGTTGCGGGCAAAGCGTGTTGTGCGCGCCAGAGAGAATCGAGAGGCCGATGACGTCGACGTCTTCCTGGACGGCCGCCGAGGCGATCATCTCCGGCGTCTGACGCAAGCCAGTGTAAATCACCTCCATTCCGGCATCGCGCAGAGCGCGCGCGATGATCTTGGCGCCGCGGTCATGTCCATCCAGCCCCGGTTTCGCAATTAAAACTCGAATTTTCTTCTCTGGCATGAAGGCGGTCAGGTGATGGCGATTTCTTCGTAGGTGCCGAAGACTTCGCGCATGGCGTCGCAGATTTCGCCGAGGGTGGCGTAGGATTTTACGGCGTCGAAGATGTACGGCATCAGATTCTCGCTGCCCTGCGCCGCTTTGCGCAACGCGCTGAGCCGGCGGGCGACTTCGTCGCTCGAACGTTCGGCGCGCAGTTTGCTCAGGCGCTCGGCCTGGCGGCGCGCCACTGTCTCATCGATTTGCAACGTGTCCAGCGGTTTTTCTTTTGTGACGAAGTCATTCACGCCGACAATGATCTTTTCCTTCTTGTCGACCTCGACCTGATAGCGGTACGACGCCTCTGATATTTCGCGCTGCGGGTAGCCGCGTTCGATGGCCGCCACCATGCCGCCGAGCGCGTCAATTTTTTCGATGTAGTCCCACGCGCCGCGCTCGACTTCATTGGTCAAAGTTTCGAGAAAGTACGAGCCCCCCAGCGGATCGACGGTGTTGGTGACGCCAGTCTCGTGCGCGATGATCTGCTGCGTGCGCAACGCGATGGTCGCCGCGAATTCCGTAGGGAGCGCCCAGGCTTCGTCGAGCGAATTCGTATGCAGCGATTGCGTCCCACCGAGCACCGCCGCCAGCGCCTGAATCGCCGTGCGCACCACATTGTTGTAGGGCTGCTGCGCGGTCAGCGAGCAGCCGGCCGTCTGCGTATGGAAGCGCAACGCCCAAGAGCGCGGATTCTGCGACTTGTAGCGCTCCACCATGGCTTTGTGCCAGATGCGCCGCGCCGCGCGGTATTTCGCGATCTCCTCGAAGAAATCATTGTGCGCATTAAAGAAAAACGAAAGCTGCGGCACGAACTCATCGAGCTCGAGGCCGCGACGCATGCCCCATTCCACGTACTCAAGTCCATCGCGCANCGTGAACGCCAATTCCTGAATCGCGGTCGAACCCGCTTCACGGATGTGATAGCCGCTGATGGAAATGGTGTTGAACTTCGGCGTGTTCTTGACGCCGAACTCGAAAGTGTCGATGACTAGCCGCATCGACGGCTCCGGCGGNTAGATGTATTCCTTCTGCGCGATGTATTCCTTCAGAATGTCGTTCTGCAGCGTGCCGGAAATTTTCTTCCAGTCCGCGCCCTGCTTTTCCGCCACGGCCAGATACATCGCCCAAATCACCGCCGCGGGCGAATTAATGGTCATCGAAGTGGTGACGTTGGCGAGCGGAATCTTGTCGAAGAGCACTTCCATGTCCGCCAGCGAGCTGATCGCGACTCCGCATTTTCCGACTTCGCCTTCGGAAAGCGGATGATCGGAGTCGTAGCCCATCAAGGTCGGCAAATCAAAAGCGGTGGATAGGCCGGTCTGCCCCTGCGAAAGCAAGTAGCGAAACCGCTGGTTGGTGTCTTCCGCGGCGCCAAAGCCGGCGAATTGCCGCATGGTCCAGAGGCGCCCGCGGTGCATTGTGGAATGTATCCCGCGCGTGTAGGG
>JGI25616J43925_10000787_pt1 | contig 11875 bp, 9 predicted proteins | sample GraSoi2013_100cm_FD_43925 | JGI IMG/M metagenome (IMG submission 43925) | reverse complement strand
CGCCGAGGACACAACCACGGCATCCGCCGATGCGATGTTGTCGGCGTTGTGGCCCAGCACGACCTTCGCCCCGAGACCTGCCAGCCGCTCGGTCGCCGCATTCGCGGCGAGATCCGAGCCGCTCACTTTGTAGCCCAGATTGAGCAGCACCTCCGCGATGCCGCTCATTCCACTACCGCCGATGCCGACAAAATGAATTCGCTTGACCTTGTGCTTCATAGGGCAAGCTCCGCGCAAGCCATAGCGACCGCCGATGTAGCTCCGGGCCGAGCCAGCGATCGGGCGCGCGTGCCCATGTCGCGCAACCGGACGCGATCGAACCCGGCGAGCACCTCCGCGAGCCGCTCGGGACTGAGCTCGCTTTGCGGCACGAGAACAGCGGCCCCCGTGTCGGCGAGAAAGCGCGCGTTGGCGGTCTGGTGGTCGTCCACCGCGTGCGGATAGGGAACCAGGACGCTCGCCACACCGGCGGCGGCGATCTCCGCCACCGTGGTCGCTCCGGCGCGGCACACGACGACATCCGCCTCGGCATAGGCCGCGGCCATGTCCTCGATGAAGGCGGACGTCTTCGCAGGTACGCCGGCTGCGGAGTAGGCCTGCCGCAGCGATTCGACATGCTGCACGCCCGACTGATGGGTCACGAGCGGCTTCTCGCCCGTCAGAAGCATAAGCGCCCGGGGAACAACGTCGTTCAGTGCCTTGGCGCCGAGACTGCCGCCGACGACAAGGAGGCGAAGCGGGCCCGAACGCCCGGCGTAGCGACTCTCCGGCGCTGCGATCGCGGCTATCTCCGGCCGCACGGGGTTGCCGGTCAAGCTTGCGTGCTTGAGCGCTCCGGGGAATGCGCACAGAACCCGGTCGGCGACTCCGGCAAGCACCTTGTTGGCAAGACCGGCGATCGCGTTCTGTTCGTGGACGACGAGCGGCTTCCCCAATAGCGCCGCCATCATCCCGCCGGGAAACGAGATATAGCCGCCCATACCGAGCACCACGTCCGGGCGCTGCGCGAAGATCGCGCGCGCGCTTTGCCAGAAAGCGACGAGCAGCCTGATCGGCAGGAGAAAAAACGCCAGCGCTCCCCCACCCCGCACGCCCGAAAAACTTACCCAGGCCATGTCGTAGCCGTGCTTGGGGACCAGGCTCGCTTCCATGCCCGTCTTCGCGCCGAGCCACACCACGCGCCAGCCGGACTGACGAAGGAGTTCGGCCACCGCGAGACCTGGAAAAACATGGCCTCCTGTGCCACCTGCCATGATCATGATGGTTCGCGCCACGATGGCGTCGCCCCGCTCACGCGCGGGCTCCGCGCATGAGCTGGCGATTCTCCCAATCGATTCGCAGCAGCACCGCGAGCGCGAGGCAATTCGCGAGCAGGCCGCTCCCGCCGAAGCTCATGAACGGAAGGGTGAGGCCCTTGGTGGGCAGCACACCCATGTTCACGCCCATGTTGATGAACGACTGCACGCCGAACCACACCCCGATCCCTTGAGCGACCAGTGCCGGGTACGGGCGCTCTAGGGCCACCGCTTGGCGGCCGATTGCGAACGCCCGCAGCACCAGCCACGAAAAGAGCGCGATCACCGCGGTCACTCCCACGAATCCAAGCTCTTCGCCGATCACCGCGAGCAGGAAGTCGGTATGCGCTTCCGGGAGATAGAGAAGCTTCTCGACGCTTGCCCCCAATCCGACGCCGAACCATTCGCCGCGGCCGAACGCAATCAGCGCGTGCGAAAGCTGGTAGCCGCGACCGAACGGATCCGACCAGGGATCCATGAAGCCGAAAATCCGCTGCATGCGGTACGGGGAAGACAGGACCAGTCCGACGAAGCCCGCTGCCATCATCACGAGCAAACCCCCGAACCACTTGCCGTTCATTCCGCCGAGGAACAGGATCCCCGTGGTGATCGCCGTGATCACGACAAAAGCGCCGAAGTCGGGCTCTCGCAGCAAGAGCCAGCCGACCACCAGCATCACCGCAAACATCGGGAGAAGGCCCCGCTTGAAGCTGTGCATCAGGGCGAGCTTGCGCACCGTGTAGTCGGCCGCGTAAAGAACGACGAACAGCTTCATGAACTCGGAGGGCTGCAGCTTGACAAGCCCGAGCGAAAGCCAGCGACGCGCGCCGTTGACTTCCCGGCCCAGTCCGGGAGCGAGCAGCAGAGCGAGCAGCGCGACGCCGAGCACGAAAAGCCACGGCGCTGCCTGCTGCCACAGACGCACAGGCACTTGAAAGGCGAGCATCCCCGAGAACATGCTGGCGGCGAGAAACAGCGCGTGCCGCTGGAGGAAGTACGCGGAACTTCCCCCGGTAAACTTGCTCGCCTCGGCCATCGCGATCGAGGAGGAGTAGACCATCACCATGCCGAACGTAAGCAGGAGGAGCGCCGCCCACAGCACGCCGCTGTCGTATTCGGCAAGTGCCGCTCGACCCGGGCTAATGCTCCGGAGCATCGATGACCCTTTCCACTGCCAGGCGAAACACTTCTCCCCGATGCCTGTAGTCACGGAACATGTCGAAGCTCGCGCACGCGGGCGAAAGGAGCACCGCGTCGCCCGCGCGAGCCGCTTGCGCGGCCAGCGCCACCGCCTGGTCCATGGATGCGGCGCGTCGGATCGGGACACCTGCGCCCGCGACCGCCGCTTCGATCAACGGCGCATCGCGGCCGATCAGCACCAGTTCGCGCGCCGAGCGTTCCACGGCGGCTCTCAGCGGGGAAAAATCCTGCCCCTTGCCATCACCTCCGGCGATGAGAATCAGTTTTGTGCCGCGCTGCGCGAGCCCGACGAGCGCCGCAACGGTCGAGCCGACGTTGGTGCCTTTGGAATCGTCGTACCAGCGCACCCCGTCGGCTTCCCCGATCAGCTCGACGCGATGCGGGAGCCCCTTGAACTCGCGCAGCGCCGCAAGCAGGGGCTGGAGCGGCAAGCCGAGAGCGCGGCACAGCGCGAGCGCCGCGAGAGCATTGGCGGCGTTGTGCAGTCCGGCAAGCCGCATTTCCCGCACCGCCAGGAGCGCATTTGCACCTTGCGCGAGCCAAGGCTCGCCGCCCCGCTCGAGCAGACCCCAGTCCTCCGCGTGCCGTGGGGCGTCGAGGCCGAAGGTGCTCGTTTTCCTACCGGGCAGCGCCATTGCGAGGCTGCGCGCGTCATCGCGGTTGAGCACCTGGATGCCGTCCCCCGAAAAGACCCGCGCCTTGGCGCGAGCGTAATCGTCGATTCCGCGGTAACGGTCCAGATGGTCTTCGGTGATGTTGAGGACCGCGGCTGCGTCTGCAGCAAGCGAGGCGGTCGTCTCGAGCTGGAAGCTCGAGACCTCCAGCACCCACAAGTCCGCGGCGCGTCCCGCATCTTCGCGGCGCAAGAGTGCGTCCAGCACTGCCGGCCCGATGTTTCCGGCGATCTCGCAGTCGAGCCCCGCGGCTTTCGCCATCGCGCCCGCGAGCGAAGTCACCGTGCTCTTGCCGTTGGTGCCCGTCACCGCGATGATCCGCGCGCGACTCTCCGGGAGCGCCTGCGCGAACAACTCGATGTCGCCCACGACCTCCTTGCCCGCATCGAGCACGCGCCGCACCGCGGGCTCTGCGAGCGGCACGCCCGGGCTGGCGGCGACGAGGTCGATGTCCGCGAACATTTCGTCCCGGAATGGACCGCAATTCGCCGGAACAGACGGTAGCGAGCGCTTCAGGTCCGCGAGTCGCGGCGGGGCCGCGCGCGTATCGGCGACTCGCACCAGCGCGCCCCGTCGTGCGAGCCACTTCGCCATCGATAAACCCGTGTCGCCCAAACCGAGCACCAGCACCTTTCTGCCTGCGAGATTCACCGCAGCTTCAAAGTAGACAGACCGAACAGGACCAGCATCATGGTGATGATCCAGAACCGCACGACGACCTGCGACTCCTTCCACCCCGATAGCTCGTAGTGGTGATGGAGCGGCGCCATTCGGAAAATGCGTTTGCCCCCGCTCCACTTGTAATAGAGCACCTGGAGCATCACCGAGAGCGTTTCAGCGACGAACACGCCGCCCATGATGAGAAGCACGATCTCTTGCCGGACGATCACCGCGACCGTACCCAGCGCGGCNCCCAGGGAAAGCGCGCCCACGTCGCCCATGAAGACGTCGGCCGGGTACGCGTTGAACCAGAGAAAACCCAGTCCCGCACCGACGAGTGCCCCGCAGAACACCGTCAGCTCCGCCGCCCCGGGGATGTAGGGAAAGAGCAGATAACGGGAGTAATCCACTCGCCCCGTGACCATCGCGAATACCCCAAGCCCGCCGGCCACCATCACAGCCGGCATGATGGCAAGCCCGTCCAGCCCGTCGGTCAGATTGACCGCGTTCGAGGTCCCGACGATGACGAAGTAGCTGAGCGTGATGAAGCCGAAAACGCCGAGCGGGTAGGCGACGTTCTTGAAGAAGGGCACGATCAGGTCGGCATTGGGCGGCAGATCCATGGAAAATCCGCTTCCCACCCAGGCCATGAAGAAATCCAGGACCTTTGCCGTACTTGGGGCCGACACGGCGAAGGCGAGATAGGTTGCCGCGACGACGCCGATCAGCGATTGCCAGAAAAACTTCGCTTTCGGCGAAAGGCCCTTCGGATTGTTTCTCACGACTTTGCGGTAGTCGTCGATCCAGCCGATCGCGCCGAAGCCGAAGGTCACGACGAGCACCGCCCAGACGAAGCGATTGGAGAGATCCGCCCAAAGCAGCGTAGCGGTGAGAATCGAGAGCAGCACCAGCGCCCCGCCCATGGTGGGTGTGCCCGCCTTGGTGAGGTGGGATTGCGGACCGTCGTCTCGCACCGCCTGGCCGATCTTGTAGGCTGTGAGCTTGCGAATCACGAGCGGACCGGCGAGCAGCGAGATCGCGAGCGCCGTGAGCGTCGCGAGCACCGCGCGCAGTGTGATGTACTGGAACACGTTGAACGCGCGCACGTCCTGGGCGAGCCATTGTGTAAGGGCGAGCAGCATCTAGTCGCTCTCCCCCGTGAGCGCCGCCACGACCCGCTCCATGCGCATGAAGCGCGAGCCTTTTACAAGCATCGTGGTCCGCGGCCGCAGCTCCTCTCGAGCTGCGGAGATCAAGTCCTCCATGGTGGCGAAGTGTCGAGCCCCATCTCCGAAAGCGGCGACGCAGGCGGAAGACAGCGCTCCGACGGCAAACAGTCGGTCTATGCCGCGTTCGCGTGCGTAACGGCCGATCTCATGGTGGAATTCCTCCCCGCGCTCGCCCACCTCCGCCATGTCGCCGAGCAGCAGGACTTTTGCGCCGCCTTCCGCGGCAAGTACGTCGATCGCAGCGCGCACCGAATCCGGATTGGCGTTGTAGCTGTCGTCGATGACTTTCGTCCCCGAGGAGGCGGTCCGGCGCTGCATGCGTCCGCCGACCGGACGGAATGCGGCAAGGCCTCGCGCCACCGCTTCGACGCTTGCACCTGCGGCCAGGGCGCACGCGGCAGCGGCGAAAGCGTTCAGAACGTTGTGGCGGCCGTCGACATGGAGCTCGACCCTGGTCGCACCCTGCGGGGTACGCAGCTCTATCTCGCTGCCGAAATGCGTGAGGCGGTGCCGACCGCCCACCTGTGCGGGTTTCTCGAGTCCGAAGTCCTGAACGCGCCCGCGTGCGAGAAGCCCGCGCCAGTAACCGGAGAATTCGTCGTCCGCGTTGATCACGCCCGTGCCCCCCGGCCGCATCGCTGCGAACACTGTGCCGTGCTCGCGGGCGACCTCTGCGACGCCCTTCATGAACTCTTGGTGTTCACGCTGGGCATTGTTGATGAGCGCGACCGTCGGAGAGGCGATGGCGGCGAGGGTGGCGGTTTCCCCGGGGTGATTGACTCCCAGCTCGACCACCGCTCCGCGATGGTTCCGGCGCAGTCTCAGCAACGTCAGCGGCAGGCCGATGTCGTTGTTGAGATTGCCCTCGGTCGCAAGCGCGTGCGTCTCGCCGAAATGCTCGCGCAGGATCGCGGCGATCATCTCCTTGACCGTGGTTTTACCATTGGAGCCGGTGACCGCCACCAGCGGAATGTCGAAGCGCCCGCGCCAATGCGCGGCGAGCCGTCCGAGGGCGAGACGCGAGTTTTCGACGACCAGAAACGGAAAGTCCCCCTGGGAGGAATCGGGTTCTTCGACGATCGCTGCGGCGGCTCCGCGTTCCTTTGCCGCGCCGATGAACCGCCGCCCGTCGAATCTCTCGCCGCGCAGAGCGATGAACAGGGCGCCCAGCTCGAGCGTGCGGCTGTCGGTCGAGACGGAATCGAAGCGGACGTCCTCACCGAGAAGGCGCGCCCCGATTGCGGTCGCGGCCTCGCGCAGGCTCATCATCGGCCCCATCGCGCGAGCGCTTCTTCGGCTTCGAGCGCATCGGAGAAAGGCAGTCGCCGGCCGTCGATCTCCTGGTACGTTTCATGACCTTTTCCGGCGATGAGCACTACGTCATCGCCGCCCGCCGAAGCGATGGCGCCGGCGATCGCCACCCGTCGATCTTCGATGGCTTCGTGCGCGACGGGGATGGCCGCGGTGATTTCGGCGATGATGGCGGCAGGATCCTCGCCGCGCGGATTGTCGCTCGTCACCGTGATCGCATCGGCGTGCCGTGATGCGACCGCCCCCATCAACGGCCGCTTGCCGCGGTCGCGCTCGCCTCCGGCGCCGAATACGGCCACCAGGCGTCCACCGCTCGCCCGGGCAACGTCCTTCAGCGCGACCAGGGTCTTCTCGAGCGCGTCGGGAGTGTGGGCGTAGTCCACCACCACGAGAGGCTTGCCGCCTCCGCCCAGCCGCTGCATGCGTCCTGAGACTGGTTGCANGTCCGCGAGTGCCGCAGTGGCACGCTCGAAGGGCACTCCGGAGACGAGCATCGTCGTGAGGACTCCCAGCAGATTGGACACGTTGAAGCGCCCAAGCAGAGTGCTTTCGATGTGCGCTTCGCCCCAGGAACTCTTGACGCGGAACGCGATCCTCTTCGACGACACTTCGATCGCGTGCGCCTCGACGTGGCTCTCGAGTCCCGCCCGGGTGGCGACCCCCGCAAAGCAACTGTAGCCGGCGCGGCTCGGGCCGCGCCCGGCGAGCGCTCGGGCGAGGTGCACTCCCTGCACGTCGTCTAGATTGAGCACGGCGTGCTTCAGCCCCGGCGCCTCGAACAGGCGCTGCTTCGCGCGCGCATAGTTCTCCATGTCGCCGTGATAGTCGAGGTGATCACGCGACAGATTGGTGAACAGAGCGACCCCGAAGGCGATGCCGTTGACGCGCCCCTGCTCGAGACCAATCGAGGTGACTTCCATCGCCACGCCCTGTGCCCCTGCGGCAAGGAGTTGGGCGAGCGAGCGGTGCAGCGCGACGGCATCTGGCGTCGTGTTGAGTCCGGCGTCGAGTTTTCCAGGCTCCTTGCTTCCCGGCAGCGCCGGGAAACCCGTGCCCAGAGTGCCGATCACCGCGGTTCGGGCGCCGCACGCTCCACACGCCTGGGCAATCCAGTGGCTGCACGAGGTCTTGCCGTTGGTCCCCGTCACACCCATCGTCCACAGTTTCTCCGAGGGGCGTCCGTAGACTTCGTTCGCAAGAGGACCGGCGAGCCCGCGCAGATTGCCGACTCCGATATTGGGCACGCGCCAAGCGCTGTTCCATTCGAAGCCTTCGCTTTCCCACAGGACGGCGGCGGCGCCGCGCTCGAGCGCGCCCGGAATGAAGTCGCGCCCGTCATGGCGCGCGCCCGGGTAGGCGAGAAACACTTCCCCCCGAGTGAGTGTCCGGCTGTCTACGGCAAGGTCCGTCATGCGCGTTCCTTGCGCAGCGAGTCGCTGCCGGATGTGCTCGACCTGATCTCGCACACTTAAACGCTTTCCTTCACTTCCTCTCCTTCAGGGGGGAGCTCGATCGGCTGCATCGGCCCGTCTGGTGGCACGTCGAGCACCCGCAGCGCCCCCGCCATCACCTGCGCAAATACCGGCGCCGCCACGGTCCCGCCGTAGTACCGACCGGCCGAGGGCTCGTCGATCATCACCGCGATCACGAGGCGCGGGTGCGAGGCTGGCGCAAAGCCGACGAACGACGAGACGTACTTGTCGGCGGCATAGGTGCCGTTTTCCTGTTTGTGCGCGGTGCCAGTCTTTCCGGCGACTCGATAGCCCATGATCTGTGCGCGGGGTGCGGTGCCGCTCCGGTTGACCGCCATCTCGAGCATCGCGCGAACCGCGGCAGCGGTCCTCGGGGCCATCACGCGCCGCGCCGCTGGAGGGATGTCCACGCGAAGCATGGAGAGCGGAACCAGCTCCCCGTCGCGGGCGAAGACGCTGTAGGCGCGCGCGAGCTGCACCAGCGAGACCGATATGCCGTGCCCGTAGGACATCGTCGCCTGTTCGATCGGTCGCCAGCTCCGGTACGGCCGGAGCTTTCCGGCAGCCTCTCCGGGAAAGCCGAGGCCGGGCGCGGCGCCGAAGCCCACGTCCCGGAACATTTCCCACATCGACTCGGCAGACAGTCCGAGCGCAATCTTCGCCGCGCCGACGTTGGAGGATTTCTGGATGACTTGCGCCACCGTGAGCGAGCGCTCGAAATGGGCGTCGTGGATGGTGGCCGCCCCTATACTCAAGCTTCCAGGTGCGATCTGGATCACGGAATCCGGTCTCACGCGCCCCCCTTCCAGAGCGAGCGCGACAGTAAAGGGTTTGAGCGTCGAGCCGGGTTCGAAGGTATCGGTCAACGTGCGGTTCCGAAGCTGCGCGCCGGCGAGTTTGTTGCGGTTGTTGGGGTTGTATGTCGGAAAATTCGCCAGCGCGAGCAGCTCGCCCGTGTCAGCATCGAGCACGACGACGCCGCCCGCCTTCGCTCGGTGCTGAACGACCGCGGCTTTCAACTGGGTGAAAGCGAGGTTCTGGATGCGGGCATCCAGAGCAAGGGAGAGGTCGTGCCCGTCCTGCGCGGCCTTGATCGACTCGACGTCCTCGACCGTCTGGCCGAGTCGGTCCTTGATCACCCGGCGGCTGCCCGGCTTACCGGCGAGCCCGTCCTGAAACGCGAGTTCGACGCCCTCCTGGCCGATGTCGTCCACGCCCGTGAAGCCGAGCACGTGCGCAGTGACGTCACCACTTGGGTAATAGCGCCGGTACTCGCGGTTTTGGAATAGCCCGGGGATGTGCAGGCCCGCAATGCGTTCGGCCAGTTCCGGCGGGATCTGGCGTTTGAGGAAANCAAACTCCCGGCCTGTGTCGGCGAGGCGTTTTTCGATTTCCTGCGGCGACATCTCGAGCAAGGCACCCAGACGCGCCAGTTGCCGTCCGCTTGGATGCACTTCGCCCGGGATCGCCCAGACCGATTTCACCGGAGTACTGATGGCGAGCGCTTCGCCGTTGCGGTCCAGGACGCGGCCGCGGTTCGCCGGAATTTCGATAACGCGGCTGTAGCGCGACTCACCTTTTGCCTGCAGAAAATCGTTGTTCAGGCCCTGCAGGTAGACGGCTCGACCGAGCAGCACGGCAAAACATGCGATGAAGACGTAGAGCAGGAGTCTCGAGCGCCAAGTAGGCAGCGTGAGCGCGAGAACCGGACTGGCGGCGAAATTCATTTCGCCGTCTCCTGCGGCCGTACGATCTGAAGGCGTTTCGCGTCGGGAACGCGCATGTGCAGCTGGCGGCTGGCGATGCGTTCGACGCGTGCGTGCACCGCCCACGTGCTTGCTTCGAGCTGCAGCTGACCGTATTCGACTCCGAGTTGGCGTGAACGTTCCTGCTCCTGCTCGAGCTCGCTAAATAGCGTGCGTGCCCGGTGCTGCGATGTCACCAAGCCCAGGCCGCATGCGGTCAGCACAACCACGAGGAGCAAGTTCAAGCGGGTCATGGCGGGCTTGAGGGAAGTTTCTCGGCGACACGCAATACCGCGCTCCTCGCGCGGGGATTAGCCCGGACTTCCTCGGCGCCGGGCCTTGTCGGCCGACCGATGATGCGCAGCTTCGGAGGCGGCAGCTCCCGGGCTCTTACGGGCAGACGCTCGGGCAAGGCCGGCCGCTCGGCGCCGCGCATGAAGTTCTTTGCGATGCGGTCTTCGAGTGAATGGAAGCTGATCACGGCGAGGCGTCCATGGGAATCGAGCACGGCGAGCGCTTGCGGCAGCGCTAGCGACAATTCCTCAAGCTCCTGATTGACGTGAATCCGTAGAGCTTGAAACGTCCGCGTCGCCGGATCCTGCCCCGGTTCACGCGTCCGGGCGGACGCAGCCACGAGAGCGGCAAGTTCCCCGGTCCGCCGGACGGGCCCTCTTCGCCTAGCAGCAACAATCGCCTTTGCAATCTGTTTAGCAAACCGTTCTTCGCCATAGCTGCTGAGCACCTCCCTGATCTCGGCCTCGTCCGCCCGTTCGAGCCACTCGAACGCGCTTTGGCCCCGCGTCGGGTCCATACGCATGTCGAGCGGCCCGTCAGACCGGAAGCTGAAGCCGCGCCGCGGGTCGTCGAGCTGAGGCGAGGACACTCCCAGATCGAACAGCACCCCAGCTACCCCGCCCGCGCGCAGCGCGGCTAGCCGCGCCTGCAACTCGCTAAAGCGCGCGTGGACCGGCGTAAAGCGCGGGTCGCGTATCCCGCGCGCAGCCGCGATCGCCTCCGGATCCCGGTCCATTCCGATCAGCCGACCTCGGGGTCCCAGCCGCTCCAAGATCAGCCGGCTGTGACCGCCTCTGCCGAATGTCGCGTCCACGAACGTGCCGTCGTCCCGTAATTCGATCGCGAGCGCATCGACTGCGGGGCGGAGGAGAACGGGAAGGTGCGCATCGGCGCTCACAGCGAAAAGTTTTCGGTGCCAGGTGGCGGGTCAGTGCCCACTTGCGTGAGACCCCGCGCAAGACGCTCGTCCCAAGCCGCAATGTCCCAGATCTCNAAGTGGCTTCCCTGCCCTACCAGCATCACGTCCTTTTTCAATCCGGCGAATTTGCGTAGCGCGGGCGATACGAGGATGCGCCCTTGAGCGTCCAGCTCCAGCTCTTCGGCGAAGCCGACCAGCAACCGTTGCCACCAACGTGNTTGTTCGTTGAAGCTGGAGAGCGCCTGAACTTTGGCGCCGATCGGTTCCCAGGCGACGCGTGGATAGAGAAGCANGCAGCTATCGGGGTGAGCGGTGAGAACCACCGCGCGCCCTCCCGATAACAAGACGTCCCGGTGCCGGGTAGGCACAGCAAGCCTTCCCTTGGCGTCGAGACTCAGCTCTGTCGCCCCTTGGAACAACGGTCCCCCTTTGAGTGGCGAAATGGAACGCCACAGTTCCCCACTAAAATCTACTTCTTACCACTCTAGAGGAAACAGAGGAGGTGGTCAAGCCTGAAATTGACGAAATTTTAAGCTACAACAGGGACTTAAGATGGCTTTTCTAGAAACTGCATGACNTAAAATAAAGACATACAAATTAATATGTTACCATGTGAAGTGAATGTAATACATTAGGAAATCAAAGGGTTCCGATGAAAAAGCTGGAAGCCGCCCTGTGCTGGGCGAACCCGCTTCCGCCGCCGATTTCTAGTGCAGGTGCCTTTTCCCGGAAACACCGCCGGAACGGAGCTGGGTCCGGTCCTGTGGCGTGTCGGAGGCACGGCGGGCGAACATCTGATTGACTAGTGCGGTCGCCTCTCCGATCTCGGCGTCGCCGAAATGACGCGCGAGCAGGGCCGAAAGGTCGTCTATCATGCGCCGCCGCTGCATGTCGCGGATCGACTCGGGGGTCGGGCCGACGAATACCCAGCTGTGCTCGTCCTGCCCGTCCTCCTGATAGTAGCTCACCTCGACTGCCGCCGCCTCCTCGGAGTAGGGCGACAGCGATTCGAATGCCCCCTCGAGCGAATGCTGGAAATTGCGCCCGACGTATCCGGTCCAGCAGATGTCGAGCGA
>JGI25616J43925_10000785_pt1 | contig 11879 bp, 15 predicted proteins | sample GraSoi2013_100cm_FD_43925 | JGI IMG/M metagenome (IMG submission 43925) | reverse complement strand
TAATATAATTCAATGACACCTGCTCAATGCCGTGCCGCGCGCGCCCTGATCGAATTTTCGCAAACAGACTTGGCTGCCAAAGCGAAGGTAGGCGAAAGTACTGTTCGGAATTTCGAGGCAGGCAGGTCGGTCCCGGTGACGAACAACCTCGAGGCGATTCAACGCGCGCTGGAGGCGGCCGGGGTCGAATTCATTGATGAAAACGGAGGAGGAGCAGGCGTCTGCCTTCGGAAGTAAGTGACCCCCTTACTGGTAGCGACGTGGGAAATACGCCAGCCCACGTTCCCGCGAACCCAACAATAAGCTGTCATCAAACCAGAATTTGAGATTATCTAGTTACGAACGCTGGTAGTCGTCCTCGATCCGGATGATGTCGTCCTCGCCTAAATAGCTGCCGGTCTGAACTTCGATCAGCTCCAGCTGAATCTTGCCGGGATTTTCCATCCGATGGGTGGCGCCGATCGGGATGTAGATCGATTCGTTCTCGTGCACGGTCTGCACGGCATCATGACAGTGACACAAGCGGCTCCGCGGAGCCGCCCAAATTGGGTTCGTTCTGTCAAAAATCTACCTTGGCGGAGGACTCTCCCTATCTCTTTCGCAAGCTAGATGAGCAGCGCTGTGCGTAGCGGTCAAGGGCGGACAAGCGGCGCAGGAGTGGCGTGACCTGCTGAATCTCTCCTTTCTTTAAACCTTGTTCGATTTCCTTGTAGAGCCGCAATCTCTCGGTTTCGATCTTTGACAGCCGATCGGAAAGTCCTTCTACATCCAGGCATGTTTCCGGCAATCTTCCTTCAAGGAGAGATGCAAGGCCATGGCGCCGCGCGTTCATTCTGGAGCGCGCCTTCCCAGCGGTGGTGCGCGGCCCGCTGCTCGACTGCGTATTTTTCCGATTGGCCAAGATCTGCTTTTCGGTGGCCATCAGGTTGTTGCCCCGCTCTTCGATGCTGATGCCCGGGCGCCAGAAATCACGCTGTCGGCCACTTTGCGCAGCTCCTTCGCGCGCCTTGAATTGCGCAGATCGATCTCCTTGAGGAAGGCAAGCAACTGTTGTCGCGCGACGTTCTGCTGACGATTGAGGTTTGTGATTTGTGGCAGCGCCCGCTCGAAGGCCTCCACTTCGACGGCATCCGGCGCATACCCCGCCTTCGCAAACCTCTCCAGCACCTTTTTCTTATCCGCATCGGAGGTGAAGTACGCAAGCGCTTCAGCGTGAGCAGTTTCGTATGCCAACGAGCCGGGCTCCGCCTCGCCGAACCTGCTGCTACGCCTGAGCAAGGCCGCGACCGCCGCCGGATGCATGTGCCGGATCACGGCGACCATCATACGATCGATGCGCTGAAGATTCCAAATCAGCACCGCCGCCTGGTAGTCCACGGCGTAGTCGGCGGCGGTCTTTTCGCCTCCTTCCGCCGAATATTCGATCTCACGGAACAGGATCTTGAACTCGCTCTTACTTTCGCCGGGAAGAACCGGGGGATTTTCGAGCTGCCTCCGAATGAAAGAAGGGATGCGCTCGGGCTGCGCCTCAGAGCCGTTGTTGCCCATTGGCGTTCTCCTTTCAAAAGCCCACGCGGATTGCGTGCGCTTTGGAGAAGACCTTGAGAATCACCGACTTGGGTACCCCCGATTTTATGGGTGAAAATGGGCGCGTCAGTTAGCCGCTCAATGCGAATTGCTCTGTGGCAATTCGCTCGATTGTCTCGATAGTTACAGGCGGCAGACCGTGGCGGTCCAGGTGCTCCTGCAATGGACCAATCACCCTGCGAAGGAATTGATGAAACGGTCCGTCCTCCGCATAACGGACCCCGCCTCCCTCTTTGTCGACCGGAACCAGGCGCCGCACGATGCGTCCGCCAGACCACCGGAAAGCGCTCGCTAGGTATTCAGCCAGGAGGTGATTTGCGATTTTTGGCGGACGACCACGTGGCCGCCCGAAGGATGCTGCGGCCAGACGAGCTGCTCTTGCAATTCTCGGGTTGGTGGCGCGTAGAGCCTTGGCTTCGAATCGGACACGCCGTCGGTCCCAAACATCTTGCACGTGCGTACCAGGCCGTTCGGACCCTCGCCTGTAGCACGACGCGATCTGCCAATGGACCTCGGGCGGCAGCTGCTCGGATCGGAATAGCACGGGGTTCTTTGCGATCCGGTTAAGCCAGGCCGCAACGATCCCTGGGGGCGTTCGGTGAGCGGCATCCGCCGCGATGGTCAACGCGGTGGCGATGCGGCCGATAGCGTCCTTCTCCTCGATGCGGAGCTTTCGACCTTCGACCATATCGGGGAGCTCGATGTCGTACCTCTCATAGAAGCCGGTCGGCATGAGAAGCTGGACTGCGTCGGGTTCGAGCTTCGAATACATATATTTCCAAGTCGAAACCCAGCTTGGCCTATATGCGTGCGCGCTGTAGCGGTTCACCATTGAGGTATGTCTTTGTTGGATTTTGTTCAGTTGTTGTGATGGATTGCTACGCCGGATCCTTAGCGAAGAAGTTAAAAACGCCGTGGTTGGATTATTTCGACAGGCTTGACCCTGGGAATGTGAATTTCTCCAAATTCAGAATTTTGCCATACGAAACTGATGAGCGAATCAGGGTATCAAGCAGGTAAGGCTTCGCGAAATTCAACTGACACTGCCGGCTCGGGAGCGCACAGCAAGACTAAAACTCCCAAATGGGCAAATCAGCGACCGAGAACCTGAACATTGAACAGGTCGCTCTAGCACGAAGGCACAGCATGTTCGAGCCATGGGAAAAATTCGACGCGAAGAAGGCTGCGTCGTTAATGAATGAGCACCGCAAAGCCCTTCGGCGAGAACACGCAGCCGTGCACAAGCTCTTGCGTCGCAAGTTGAAAGATCAAAAGGCTACGGACATATCCGAGCGAGCCAAAGCTCTTCGGCAGACAAACATGGATGCGCTCAAGGACCAAATTCGCGTCTGCGAGGCGTTGATCCATGGGTTTTTCGTTATCAATTTCGCAACTTATGTGAACGCGTTCCAGGCGCAATCTCGTTTGTTCGTGACGTGTAGTGAGGTTATGCAGACGCTACAGCAGCTCAGCCCAACATCGGCCGGACGCTCCAAATCTAGCTCAGTACGGCCACACACCTTGTGACCCTTCGCCAGCCCCTGTTGCATCCTTTTTGCGCGCTCCGGTGGACTTCTTGGCGGGAACGGCAGCAACGCGAGGCGGAGAGAGCACCCTTCCCGCTCCCCCGGGATCGAACCGGTTTTTCACTGGGAGAACCTAAGGCGCTCAGGCCAGAAGTGGTGTCCGACTCGTTCCCCTTCGAGACCGAACCTGGACCCCACCCGTACGGTATATGGGGAGGCAAATTGTTCGGCAGCGCAATGCCGTTCGGAATACCGTTTTCATTCGATACAGCGCGTCGAAATCCGGAGCACCCGCGCCGTCGTGATCGGATCAATAGCCCGTCTCTCCCACCAAGCGACTTCGTCTCCGACCCTGTGGTGAACTCTGTACAAAGGTACGGTGGCCTCGGTGATCTCGTCACCGTAAATCCAGGCAAGCGTGGCGGAGCTATCGAGGATCAGGAAACTCACGGACGGCCTTCGTCGCGGAGGGCTTTCCATTCCGACCAGTCAAAGGCGCCGAGCTTCAACTGCTCAGCGCGCTCGCGGATCCGGCGCAAGGCGGCATGGGCTTCTGCGCGGTTGAAGCCAGGCTTTGCGGGAACAAGACGCGCGACCTCCTTGCCGTGGCGCGTGATGGTGATCTCTTCTCCGCGTTCCACCCAATCGAGCAACTGACCGAATTTTTTCTTCGCCTCAAAGGCGCCAATCTCCCGCATTGAGTTCCTCCAGGGCTAGATTAAGCTAGCTTAGCATATGCAATTGCTTTTGATGACGCAGGCTGAAGATAGAGCGAACGAGATAGCCTCTGCACGAGCGCGCGCGCAGCGATCCGGGATTGGTCGGCGCCTGTGCCAACTTCAATCTATCCATCAGATAGTTACTCACAGCAGCCGAAAAATTGGCATGGGATATATCAATTCGAGCTGCCGGGAGAGGACGCAATTGGGCCCTTACAAAGATCGGTAGGTCTTTGCTTTCATTCGATACGCCGGGTCGAAATCCAGAGCATCCGCGACGTCGCGAGGGGATCGATGGCCCGTCTCTCCCACCAGGCGACTTCGTCTCCAACGCTGTGGAGGTCGCGGTGGTGAACTCTGCACAAAGGTACGGTGAATTCGTCGCTGACCTTACGCCCCATCGCCCGGGCCTGCGTGAACTTGAGATGGTGGGCGTCGGCGGGGCTTCGGCCGCAGATCAGGCACGGGTGTGACGCCACAAACTTGAGGTGGGCTTTGTCGCGGTGGCGGCGCGGCTCGCTGATGGTGAGGAGACTTTTATCAATTTTTGCGGGAGTAGTGTCGGTCTGAAGAGGTGGCGAAGCCGGCAGGTTGTCATCGACGGCTGACTCCGAGGCAACTGGAGGCGGAGCAGATTGCTCGCTTGCTGCTTTAACCTTTCTGGGGCGTCCCCTCGGTCGCTTGGTGGCGCCCGTCAATGCTGTGGGCGTCTGAAGCGGCGCTGTATCGGTTGGGTCGGACCGAAGTTCAACCGTCGTCAGAGCCTGCAGCGAGGATTCTTGTTGGGCGATCCGGGCTGCGAAGGCATCCTCGACCCGTTTGGCGTCATCCGCAGCCAGGCGGTTCTTGGCCTTCAGGATGGCTATCGCCCGGGGCTGCAGGTCATCTTCCGGTAGCGTCTGGATCTCACGGATGAGTTGCGCAGTGATCGCGGCGGACTCCTCGGCGCCGACCTTTTCGGCAGCTGGCGGGCTGCTTCCGTTTCCGGCTTGGGACTGGCTCGGACGGACCGGCACAGGGCTGGGATTGGGAACAAGGCCGGTATCGGTTGCCTTGTGTCCCTTTGGCGGTTCGCTGGCCAGATCAGGCGCGTCGAGGTCGTCCTCGCCTGCGATCCCTACCATCGTAAAGAGCGCATAGCGCCGGGCGTAGGTTAGCGCTGCTCCCATCCGACGGGGTGCAGATGTCTCGGATAATTGGCAGACCGGCCAATCCGAGGAAATCCATTCCCCTGACGTGTGCAGGAGAACCGTGGTCAGGTTGACTGTGCCACCGGCCCGATCGATGTTGGTGGTTTGCGCGACCGCGATCTGCTGACCGCCCAAGGTCTTTCTGATGATGTCTAGACCGCTCGACAGCGAGGCGTAGCGGAAGCTTTGTGGACTTTCTGACCGATTATTGTAGACCGTGCCCACCATTGCTTTCTCGGGGTTGGAGAGTTCGGTCTGGGCTTTTGCCAGAGCGGTTGCGATGGCCGCTACGCATTCACTGGACCGATGCATGGGAGACCTCCATCTCGACCAGGTCGAAGCTGACCGCGCCTGATTTTGAGCGCTTCGCCCGGATGCCGTGACCCATCGCCTCCTTGGCGTCCTCCGGCATCAGGGTCTTGAGTTCGCTCTTGGCGCGCTCGTGGTCGGCATGGGCGGTTCGCGTCTCGCAAAACAGTCCGGCAAACTCCGCCCAGGAATTGGAAGCGTTCATGTCGACCACGCGGACCGCTTCGATGCGGGGCTTCGGTGGTTCGCAATCGAATAGCGCCGGGGTTTCGCCGGTCTTCACCGCGCGCCAGAACGCCTTTTCAGCCGCGATCAGGATCGTTTGATAGATCGGGTCGGCTTCAACAGATAGTTCGATCCACTTGCCGCCGCCATTGATGATGGAGAGCACGGCTTTCTTTGTGCCCGCGACCAGCATGTTGTGCTGGAGCTGGGCCATATGCTTCTCGGCAGCCGCCTCTTCCGAGAACGACCATGGCAGCATGAATTTGGCCTCGAAGACGGCGCCGGTTTCCTTGACCAGTCCATCCAATGTAGCGGCCATCCAGGGGATGGTCCGGTGGACTGCATGGCGCTGGACATCGCCTATCCGGTGGCCGGAATTTAGTTCATACCAACGGCGGTTGAGGTCCTCGGTGACCACCCCGAGCTGGACGATCAGGACGCCCGACAGGTCGAGGGCGACCGCCTCGCCCCGTTTTTCGCGCCAAAGCCGCAAAAGTGCTTTTTCATCCTTGCCCATTATGATTCGGGCGTCCGAACCTCCAATAAAATGTTTGCGGTCAAACAAGTTCGGCGTTGCATGCTTGGAATAGGCACGATCAGATGACATAATAATCTCCATTTGGTTTTTTATATATCTTATGATCGTTTACATATCAAATAGGAATCCGATGGTCAATGGGAAATCAGATGATCGTAAAAATATCACGAGTGCCCAAATCAGGGCAGCTCGTGCTTTGATACGTTGGACGGCAGAAGATTTGGCGACAGAGGCTGCATTGGGCGTAGCCACGATCCGTCGCGCGGAGTCAACGGACGGCCCTCTACAAATGACCGCATCCAATTTAGCAGCGGTGCGCCGCACGCTAGAGGCCGCCGGCGTTGAGTTTATTTTTGAAAATGGAGGCGGACAGGGCGTTCGCCTTAGGAAAAATCAATGAGTCCAAGCGGACGGCGCGCGGCGGCATGAAGAGACGACCAGCAAAGACTTCCGTGGCGGCGGCAGCAGGTGCGCTGGTGCTGGTCGGTCTGGCAGGATTTTTAATTGAGCTTCCATCCCTCTATGCCAAAATAAGAATGGACCGCTCGTTTCCCGCGTTAAGCCGATACGTTTTTGAGAGAACCCCAGCCGTTGTCCTAGTTGGTAGTTCGATGACTTACCGCGTGAGAGAAGAATATTTCCTCAATGTCCCCGTTCGAAACATCGCCATTTCTGGAGGCTCGCCGCTCACGGGCCTTGCGATAGTGGGGAGCTACAATTCGATCCCGCGCCTCGGGATGGTTGAAACCAATATCATGGCGCGGCCGACGGACGTCGAACTGATCGAACAATTTGGGAAAAATGATGCCGCTCCGTATCAATGGTTTCGGCCCTTCCGGGCGATCATTTCCCTCGTCTATTATTGGATCAAGACGGAATCGGTGGCCCACGACGTAGCCAGACTCCCGCAACTTCCGCCGTCGGATTACGACATCGCGGCCTCCCTTGAGAGCGCTGAGAGAGAATACAGCCCGACCAACCTTGACGAAGCCATTGCGAAGAATCCTGGTCGCGAACGGGCACCCACTCAATCAGTTCATCTACCCCAGCCTGCCCAACGACACCTTTAAGGATTTTACGGCGATCAGCGAGATTGCATCGTCGCCGCTCGCCATCCTGGTCTCGACGAAAAGTCCGTATGCCAATCTTGGGGATTCTGCTCGCGGCCGCGCGAAAAGATCCTGAATCGCTGTCTTACGGGATGTCCGGCAATGGGACATCAGCTCATCTCGCCGGCGAATTATTGAAGTACATGGCCAAGGTGAAGATCGTCGCCGTGCCCTACAAGGGCGTGATAAAACGGCAAATAACGTAATTAAATCAACGTCATGCTCATGCTAATTTATTGTCCCGGTTGTGTCCCGGCGAGCTTTTCCGACTAGGCCATTCTGACCCAAAAAATTGAAAATTTTTTCGAAAACTATGTCGTGCTGACATATGGCGACGATTGACGACGCTAGAGAGCGCCGTAGAGTTTTAGTCTAGCAAGCCATGTCGCCTTATCACTTCACCGATACAGTGCATCTGCCGTGGATCGTCTTCAGCAAGCAGTTGCGCCCCGGCAAGCAACAAGGTCGGGAGCTACCCCGATCCCGAATTCGTCTGGGCCAGCACCGATCCGCGCGATGACGGCTCAGCCGCAATGCACCGGGGCGAAGCCTATCGCAGCGGCCTCGTCCGCCACATCCGCTTTACCTGCCGCAGGATCAATTCATCCCATGGACCGAAGTGCCCTCGCGCTGTCCATCATGGACCGTGGACCAAGTCCAACGCCTGCAACAGGCTGCCGTAGGCATGCGGACCCATCCTGAGAATTGGTGGTGTCGCGCCGAGCCGCTGCCGCTCGCGCAAGTCATCGTGACCGAGTGGCGATCCTATCGCTCCAACCAATGGGCTCCGCTGCCGCAGCCAACTGCTCTGATCACCGATCACTGGCCCGCGCTCGCCATCCGCATCGGCGACCATTGCTTCGCGTCCATGCAGCACGAAGGCCCGCGCGGCGAACAGGGCTACGAGATACTGGAAGCTGACATGAAGATGTTCGAACGGAGGAAACGATGACGAACAACAGCTTCGAGGATAAAAGCGTGACCGGGGACAACGAGCTTGATTGATCGCTGATCACTCTCGCGGTTCTCGAAAGCGACTTCGATCTCGACAAGGCCGCCAAAGGCTCAAATTCCCCGGCGGGACCGGCTGATCTCATCCCGCCACCGCCAGCGCTACCATGCGCGCGACGAGCGTGATGAAAGCCAGCGCCGCCTCGGCGTAGACGGCGGCGCTCCTCGCCCTGAGCGAAGCGACGAAATGGCCGTTAATGTCGTCATGGGTTGTTCGACTAGGGATTGTTGTGGTAAGTTTGCCATCCTTGGGCTCTGTTAGCACCAAAAAATCGAGCATAACATGGAATCTCACGCCAGAGCACCAAAGATCGTCAGCATCACTGCCACTTCGCGCTGCAATCTGCGGTGCGTTATGTGCGATCACGGCATTCGCCGGGTCGAGAAGCAGGACTTTGACTCTTCCCTTATCGAACAGATAGGCGATTTCTACGCTAAGGCGGATGTTGTCGATCTCACTGGACTTGGTGAGCCGCTGCTGAGTGACTTCTTTTGGAAAACCCTTGATCGATGTCCGGCCCAAGATGGCTTAACACCAGTCCTGATGTTCAACACGAATGGGACGTTGCTGAACGACCGGAATATTGACCGTATCCTCTGCGCTAATGTCCGGCGTATGCGCATCTCCATCGACGCTGCCGATCCTGCAATCTTCCACGACATTCGCGGGACAGAACTTGTGCCAATCATCGAAGGCGCGAAGAAGCTTGTCGTACGCCGAAACGCCACCGGGAGGCGATCACCTCTCATCGGCATTGAAATGACGGTCATGCAGCGGAACATCAAGCAAGTGATACCAATGCTAGACCTTGCAAAGGATATCGGCGTCGATTTCTTCGAGGCATGGTCCGTCAACGAAATTCCCAAGGAATCTTCCGATCCATGGAAGATAACCTATTATGGCGGTCGTGAATATCGTTGGTGGCATTCTGTGCGACGACCCGCTGAGTTCAAGTACGCAGAACAAATGTTGAGCCTATTGCCGCGCGACGAACTGCGGAAGAAAACACAAAAGTGGATGAGTCATGCGAAGAAAATCGGCGTGCCATCCGGGTTCATTATGCTCGGCGAAGGTAGCGGTACTGACGATTATCCTCATGAATGCTGGAGCAATACAGACCCTGTAACATGGCAAGAAAACTCAATTCGTTGCACATTGCCTTGGACAGAATTGCGCACGGATTACGATGGCGGCGTTACGGCGTGCTGTTGGGGACCAAAGAAGATTGGCGACCTCCGCAAAGAAACCATGCAGCAAATCTGGGATGGGCCAACAATGGGCGAGATGCGTTCCGATCTTATTGCCGGTCGCGTCCCACATGTGTGCAAAGGCGCGGCCTGCCAGTTCATAAATAAGCGGGGCTAGAACGGTGCGGCGGACTTATGTTGTATGGCCTCGACCTTGCCGAATGCTTCGAGCGCGCGGTGGCGCTGGCCGACCGCATCCTCAAGGGCGCGAAGCCTGTCGACCTTCCCGTGCAAGGGCCAACAAAGCTTGAGCTGATCATCAATCTCAACACCGCTAAGGCGTACTTTTCGGACATGGCGCGATGTCCGACTTGAGTCCGTAATGCGCATTAAAGCGGACATCAGCCTACGCCCCTTCGGGCCGGGGGGCGGGTAGGAGCTGCAGCATTTCCGAGTGGTTGATGCTCCACATCACTTCGCAGGCGTCGCTTCGGCTCGCTCAAGCGTGCCAAGCGGATCTGGTTCGTATCGCGACAGCCCGGCATCGAGCAGCCGCCGCAATAACTCTGCGCTCTCGCGTGCGCCGCTCGCATCGCCAAACGGCAAGGTTAAAGCGTTGAGACTATAGCATTTTCCACTTTCTGTGAATCGAAGGGATTCACAAAGAGCCTCGAATAAGATTCTGTGGCCTTCTCGAACTGAGGAGACCGGAAATGGGGTATTCGAACGATCTGCGAGTTCGAGTGATCCAGGTTGTTGATGGCGGCGCGGCGGCGCGAACGGCGGCAAGACAGTTTGTGATTGGGGATTCGACGGCGGTCCGCTGGGCGAAGCGCTGGCGGGAGACCGGCAGCTTTGAAGCCAAATCCAACAAGGGTCAGAGCCGGTCGCCGTTGAAGAAGCATGAGGAATGGTTGCTTGAGCTGGTTGGGCAGGAGCCCGACCTAACACTGGAAGAGATCCGGCGCCGTCTGCTCGATGAGCGTCAACAAAAGGCGGGGATTGGTTCAGTCTGGCGGTTCTTCGACCGCCACGGCATCAGCTTCAAAAAAAGCATTCGGGCGGCCGAGCAGGATCGGCCTGACGTCGCCGCGGCGCGGACGGCATGGGCGGACAATCAACCCAAGCTCGATCCCGACCGACCGGTCTTCATCGACGAAACCGGCACCTCAACCAAAATGGCGCGGCTACGTGGCCGGGCTCCACGCGGCGAACGGCTGGTCGGCAAAATCCCGCACGGCCACTGGAAAACCACCACCTTTGTTGCGGGCCTGCGCTCCGGCTCTCACCGCGCCATGCGTCATTGACGGCCTCGCTCAATTCCGATGGCAGTGTTGAGCCCGGCGGGCGTTCCATCGTCACAAGAAAATAGCTCGCTAAGATCTCCGGTAATCGTCCTCGATGCGGATGATGTCGTCCTCGCCTAAATAGCTGCCGGTCTGGACCTCGATCAGCTCCAGCTGAATCTTGCCGGGATTTTCCATCCGATGGACAGCGCCGATCGGGATGTAGATCGATTCGTTCTCGTGCACGATCTTGACGAGTTCGTTGACCGTCACCCGCGCGGCCCCTCGCACCACGATCCAGTGCTCGGATCGGTGGTGATGCTTCTGCAGCGAGAGCCGGCCGCCCGGCTTGACGATGATGCGCTTGACCTGATGGCGCTCGCCCATGTCGACCGATTGATACGAGCCCCAGGGACGGTGCACCTTGAGATGGTCTTCCGTGACCTGAGGCGCCACGGTTTTCAATTTTGCGACCAGCCGCTTCAGGCCGTTGGCATCCTTCTGGCGCGACACCAGCACGGCGTCCTGCGTTGCCACGACAACGAGATCGTCGACACCCTCGAGCGCAACCAGTGCCTTGTCGGTCGAGACATTGCAGTTGCGGGAGTCCTCGAACACGGCTGCGCCTTGCGCGGCATTGCCTTGGCCATCCTTGTCCGACAGTTCCCACACCGCATGCCAGGAGCCGACATCGGACCAGCCGCACTTAACCGGCACCACGGCGGCACGCGACGTCTTTTCCATCACCGCGTAATCGATGGAGATGGCCTTCGCCGATCCGAATGCGGCCGGGTCCAGCGTGACAAATCCGAGATCGCGGCCGGCCTTGGTCACGGAATCGGTGACGGCCTGCACGCTATCGGCATCGACCTTGCCGTATTCATCCAGCAGAACCGAGGCGCGAAACATGAAGTTGCCGCTGTTCCAGAAATAGCCGGCCTTGGTATATTCAGCAGCCTTTACCGGATCCGGCTTCTCGACAAATTTTGCAACCGCGCGGACCTCGCCGGAAACCGGCTCGCCGGGGCTGATATAGCCGTATTCAGTTGCCGCGCGCTCGGGTTGAACGCCGAAAGTGACGATGCGTCCGGCTTCCGCCGCGACCAGACCCTGGCGACAGGCGGCGACAAAGGCATTGGTATCGCGCACCACGTGATCGGCGGCGAGCGCCAGAACGACCGCATCATTGTC
>JGI25616J43925_10000777_pt1 | contig 11913 bp, 12 predicted proteins | sample GraSoi2013_100cm_FD_43925 | JGI IMG/M metagenome (IMG submission 43925) | reverse complement strand
ATTTTTCAGTTTGTAGGATTGGATTCGACAACACTCTCTATTAAATTCTTATTGTTTTATATTCTTTTTACAATAGGAAACACAATGTTTTCAAGCAAAAAAGATTTGGAAGGCGCGCTAACTCTTCTTCTTGTTATTCTTGTAATTCTTATTGCAATTTTTGTAATGGGTTTAAGGCCCGAGGCATCCTGGTTTCAAAATGATTTTTTTCTTTCGCTTGGGAAAAATGCAAAGCAATTGGACTTTTTCTTTGGGGTTTTAATTGGCCTTGATCTCTTAGTTTATTTGCTTATTAGAACTCTAAGAAAATAGACTCACTTGCAGTTGCCAAAACCAAATGTCCTTATACAGGGCACGTTGGTTATATCAGACACAATATTTACTACAAAGGCGGCAAGTAAAATTACAACAAGCCCCAACACGGCATAAGTTAAGGTTTTTCGTGCCCCCTCGACTTGTTTGGCGTCGCCTCCCGAGGTTATGAATTTAATTCCGGAAAAGATTATTAGAAAAAGGGCAACAGCCCCTGCAAAAGTCAGAAGTGTCCCCACAATGTCTCGAAAAAGAAAGGGAAGACAATTGAGCGTTGCGACATCGCCTTTTGGGCCATTATATAAACAATTTCCCAAATTCATATGCGGGAATTAGAATGCGGTTATTTTGGGTAGCTGCAAGTCTCCAAGGCTTAAGTTGAAGAAGCCCAGGATTATATTTAGGACAAAGTAGGATAGGAATACAATTACAAGGCCAATAACAGCAGCAACAATTGTGTTTCGTGCTCCCTCTACTGCTGCTTTGTCTCCACCCGAGGTAATCCACTTGACTCCGCCATAGACCAGAAAAACCAAGGCTATGAGTGCCGACAAAACAAAGGCTATTGTTATAACGTTTCCGACTATTTTGCCAAAATTACTTGCACCCAAACTTGCAAGCGGCGCAAAATTACCGGATGGAATAGGACTTACATTTACGCCTTGAGCAAAAGCAAAAGAAGGAACTATAAAAAGATAAATTAAAGGGGAAAGAAATTTACTGATTCTCGAGAACAATCTCATTGTTATATATAAATGCTAAACTGTTTTCACAGACTTGTCAAGTCCCCATTTCGCTAAAACTTCACGGGACAGACCCTGCCTACCCGCGCTCTTTGAGCCGTGTTCGAATAGAACTGAAAAGGCGAAAAGTAAGCAAGGAGGGTCAAGAGCGAAATTAGCCGATTAATGTCCTGACCAGGGCACTCGATTATTTACATTTAAAAGGTCAACTCCGAAAACGCTTCCAATTAAATTCACTATGAGAAATGACAGGAAAACCACAAGAAGCCCCAACACAGCATAAGTAAGTTTGTGCCTTGCGTTTACTACTTTTTGTTTGTCTCCGCCCGAAGTTATCATGTCTATTCCGCCCAAAACTAGAAAAAACAAAGTCAAAATGATTGATATTACCAAAAGAATAGTAACTCCAAAAGAAAGCAAAGAAGAAACGGAATAAAACCCAATTCCTTGAGGAGGCTCTATTTGAAATGTTGGACTTGCGGGCTGTCCTATGGATAATGCAAGGTCTTTCATAATTAAGGATTTAGTCCTGGTATATGCAGTATATCAACTCCTATTATTTGCAGTATGGTTACGGAAAATATTATAAACAAAAGTCCAACAATTGCAGATGTAAGTTGCTCACGGGCCTGCTGGACTTTTTCGGGGTTTCCTTGGGACGTCATTAGTCTATAGCCCGAGATTATTATTAGGACCAGAGCAACTCCTCCTGCCAAAGAAAGCAAAATCCCAAATATCGATTTTACAAATCCAGCTGGATTTGTATTAATGTCTCCAAAAGCTGTGGGGCAGATCCAAACTTTATCCACTTGTTTGCAGGGCGGAGGGGGAGGTGTTGGAGTCGAAGGAGGAACTAAGTTATGAACAGCATTCAGACACTCATCCCAAGTGTATGTTCCCTTTGTACTTTCGACGCAAGTTGGGTTTCCATAACCAACAGAAGGTACAAAAATTTCATACTTTTTATTTGCATGAAGACTTGCTTGACAATCGGCAAGCGTCGCATACTGTCCATTCGGATCTTTCTGGCAAAAAGGGATAATAGCTACGCTTGGATTTCCGGGATTTATGCTATACCGGCCTTCAGTTAATTTTGCTTGACACTCATCATACGTCGCATACTGTCCATTCGGATCTTTCTGGCAAAAAGGAGCACTCCCTGCACTTAAATTTCCGGGATTTAATGTGTATCTTCCTGCCTGTAATTTTGCTTGACACTCATCATACGTCAGCGTCCCATTTTTATCCGGAATACAAGAGTAATTCCCGTAAGAGTCGGGTCCTAGAAATGTGTACAATTGTGTTTCGGCTTGGACAGGGGAGATATTAAGAAGTAGAATTAGAGCTGAAAAACCTAGCAAAAAAATTTTCTTCACAGTCCCATCGTAACTTAAAAATTGAAGAAAATGCAAATACTAGCTTTGGAATTTGAAGCCCCTGCCTTTTATGGTAAGAAGATGAATAGGGGAGTTGGGATCTTCTTCGACTTTTTTTCTCAACCTTGAAATTAACTGGTCTAAAGCTTGATCCGTAACTCCAAGGCGTGTTTTTGTATCTTTCCAGACAGATTCTATTATTTCTTGTCTCTCCAAAATTCTATTCCTGTTTTCAATTAAAAATTTAAAAAGCTTGAATTCGGAAGAAGTTAGGTTGTCGGACAGTATTTGCTCGCCTCTTTTGATCTGGTTTGTTTTTGGATCAAATAAAATGCCTTTTTTTTGGTTTCCGGATTGATTTTGTCGCAAGAACGTTTGCAAAAGGGGAATAGTAATTTTGCCATTTTTTGACAGTCCGATTTCTTCTAAGTAGGAATTGCTAGCTCCTTTTCCGAGTGCGTTTTGCTCGGAAACGTCCAAAGAGCTTAAGATTTCCAATAATACTCCTTGGACTGGTTTTTGAGAAGCAAAATCCTCAATTCCATTTAAGCCAAGCTCCACGCAAATTCTTGTAAGTTTTCCATGACCTCCTGTCTGGGAAACTACATCGTCAATAGTTTTTTTGGGTAGCTTCTTTCCGACTGCATTTTGCAGATACGAAATTCTAAAATCAAGTCCGGGTTTATCGATAATTGGAAGATAAATAGTATGCGTTGCTACAAATTCGTAAAAGTCCGCCAAAAATTCTTTTTCGAATATGTCTTCCAGGGGTTTATTGATAGAAAATATACAGGAGAAATGGTATTTAGCTCTGTTTCTTAAAATTCTAAGGTTTGAGAAAAAGTCAGGAGTTGCTGTGGAAACAAATATTTCGAATCTGTCAAAAAGAAGAACTACTGTTAGGTTTTTCTCTATTGCCAGATAATCAATTGTTTTCTTGAGTCCTTGGAAGGTGACTAATTCATCGGAAAACTCGATTGTTTCTTTGAGAATTTTGGAGATCTCTGCATATTCTTTATGCAATTTTCGCTCACGCAAAGAGTCCAAAAGCTCGAGAAAAATGAATTTCGTTACCTCGGAATTAGGTTTATTTTTGACTTCAGACAAATTTATATTTACAAAGTGGAAGTTCTTCTGGCCTGCTCCTAGATGTTTGAGCCTCACTTTTGTGTTATAGGACAATAACCCTAAAAGATTGGATCTTCCAACTCCGCCAACGGAGACTATTTGACAGGAGTTACCCTCTTTAATAAAAGACAATATTTTTTCTAATTCCGTAAATCTAGTATTTTCAGGATAAAGAGATTCAAAATGCGACAGATCCATAGCTTGTATTGTAGTTTTTTTGTCAGATAAATATCAAGCAGTTCGGCTTGCCACACTGTAAACTGCCAATCAATATGACGGAAAGATTCATTCCCGGAAGATTGACAAGGAAAGGGGACACTTCTACACTTAGAAGTGAAGGGAAATTTATGGGAGAATCTAACGAAGGTGTAAAGCTTCCACAACCGCAAGATCCTGTTGAGGGGAAATCCGTCATACGCGGGCAAGCAACGCCGCACGGTCTACCAAAATGGTATCAGGACGGAATTCACGAAAGTACGAAATTTTCTGAATCTCATGAAACTTCAGAAGAAAAAATAAAAAGTTCAGCAAAAACTTTCGCAGAAGAACAAGGATTGAATTGGGACAACCTCGAAGTTACCGTAAGAAAGGTTTTCGAAGAAAGGGCTAGGGAGCTAGGGCCTTCAATGGGCGCGATGAATGTGAATATTTTAGATCCAAATCTTTATTTGGATCCAGGTTTGCAATCTGTTGTTCGAAGAATAGTAAACGCTCCTTTAGGAGCGAATGTTATGGATAGCAGAATGGAAGAAATAAAGAGAATGTTATCTAGTGGAAATCTTGATCCGAACGACATAACTGCGGCAGAGCAGCTGCTGCTTAGCTTAGAAAACGCTCAAATATCTCAGCGTAACAATATTGCCGAAAGTAGATTTGGACTATATCTTCAGCCAGAAGATATAGAAGTAATGAGAACTGATGGGTCAATAAGATGGCTTGATAAGCAGTTTGACCTTCTTTATAAAAGTGTGAGAGAGGGTCAGGAATTAACGTCTCCAGTTATAAATAATCTACAGACGGTTGTTTCGGAAGCGATTCGTTGGCTGCAGTATTACAAGCCCGCTGAACTAGATAATTTCCAAACATTGTTCACCCAAAGGCTTAAGATCATGACGATGAGAACCTATATAGGTTATAGGGCAATTGGTGAGGTAAAAAACGCTGCAAGTCAGCTTGGAGCACACGGTTTGCTGTCGGGTTTTGGAATGGAGGAAGGAAAAGTCACCCCTATGTTTAATAAGCTAAACGAACTTTTGGACGATGAAAGATTAAAAACTGCTTTGGCAGGACAACAATTTGGACACGTAACTCCTGAAATAGCCAATGAACTTCAGGATAAAGTTATTCAGGAACAGATTAGATTTGCGGAGCTTGGTATTGGCGAGTTTGGTGATTTAAGACAGGCAACTTTAAACAATATACCGCTTTTACCCGCACTTCAAGGCGAATCTCCGCAAGACACAAGACAAAGAACTATACAGCAAGAGGTAGAAAGGGTTCAGGCAGATATGATTAGATCAGTAAGAATTGCTTATGATTTGTTTGTTGATACACAAAGGCAGGCTGTAATTGTAGCAAGAGGCAGGCACCTTTATGGTACAGAGAATTATTTTTCCGATCCTGCCTCGGGCCCCTTGAATGTTTACAATTTTGAAGATTTGCTGACAGAAAAATTTGACCTCCTTAATCGGCCAGAGTACGAATTTCTAAATAGAATGAAGCTTGATTTAGCAGAAGGATATATTAAAAAGAAGAGAGAAAAAAATCGGAATTTTAATCTTACCAAGGAAGAAAAACTTGACTTAGGCAGGCGGCTTTTTAGAGACCTTTTCGCAGTACCAGACTTTTTCTCTTCCGGCTGGAGAGTAGAAGGAATAGCAACATCTATCGAAGAGCGTTTTATCGCGCGTTTTGTCGACTCTAGTGCCGATGAGCAGACCCGCAACCAGCAGACAACAGACGCTATAGATAAATCAAGAAATATGGGCTTATTTTTGAGGCTTAAAGGAGCGGGTACCGGACACCACGATGAACCATGGCAAATTACCAGACAAAACGCTTGGGAGAGAATCGCAAAATATAAACCCGAAGAGGTTGTCCGCCTTTTTAGAGAAAGAGGGGGGGCGGCAAGAGATGATATCGCTAAAGCGTATAGCGAAAGCCACAACGGAGCAGCTGACAGCAGAAGGCTAGGGGATTTAGATCCCAAAGAGCGGGCTTTGCTTTCAGATCAAGAAAAAAGGTATCTCACGTTTTTTGAAAATAACCTTTTTAGAAATAACGGAGTTACAAACTACGACGAGTTTAAAGAAAAGTACGGACCCATCTTAAGAGTTATAAGAGACAAGGGCTATAAAGATTTACGCACAATTAATATTGCTCAAGACGGATTTACACAGCAGGAAAGAGAATCAATAGAAAGATATTTTGGAAATGCTAACGAGGCAGACAATCTTATACAAATGTTTTCCCTTATGACAGATTTCTCTAACGGGTCTATAAACGATTTAATAAAAAACAATAAATTTGAAGATATTTATACAAGGACTATCAATGCAGACGATGCTATTTTAAATGAGCTTGAAAAAACAGAGATAAAGTCAATTTATAGGGACGCAAATGGAAACGAGATAACAAAAAAAGTTAGGGCTCTTTCGAGAAGATGGGCCGCGGATCAGGGCGGAGATGCTCTAATTAGGAATTGGAGCGATACGGAAAATGCAGTTGGTGCCGGAGAAGCCCTGATGCACTTTCTTAAAGCAGAAAAGCAAGAAAAGAGGTTAGAAGCTGCCATGGAATTTGCTGACAAGACAAGCCATTACACTTCCCAACTTCAACTAGCGAAGTGTTTGAGGTATACCTTCGGGACGTTTCTTATTACCTCTAAGAAAGATTTTGCATGGGATGTTATCGGGCTTGACAAACTCCCATTTAGACAGCCAATGTCCGATATTGAAAGGATATACGGGCCTTCGGGTGTGCCAAAAAGCCGGGATGAATCTCGCTACATAATAGATGAAATTGGCTCGCGTTTAGAAGGAAGCCTTAGTAAAGCTGCCCGCGAGGGAAAATTAACTCCTGCACAGCTGAAGGAAGCACGAGAACAGGCTAGTGAATTTCTGGAAGAATTGGTGGAACAGACTGATAATACCATAGGAGATGTAGTGAAAAGAAAAGGTCTTTCAATTTTATTTTACTTAATACTTGCTGTTTTAGGCGAAGGATACAAAACAGGAACAGAAGCTATTAAAAAAGCCGCTTAGCGAACAAATCCAAATGATCTTAAGAATTGTCCTAACGCCCCACCCTTAGCAATCGTTTGTCCATTCTTATCATAATGAACTCCAAACGCTAAGCTTCCTACTCCGCCAATTGCCCTTCCAGGAACAGCTGCCCCAACTCCTACTGCTTGGCCAATTGCGGCAATGTCAAATTTTGGAGCTTTTAGCCACCCTTTCATCATACTTACAGCCGTTGGAGTCATAAGTAAAACTCCAAGTCCCATCAAAGCCCCAAATCCTTCGGTGCTCGGGTTACCAATAAGAGGAGGTATAAACAGACTTTTTGTATCCATAGTTAAAAAAGTTTTTGCCAGAAGCATCATTACAATTGCCGCCGGAAATGCAAGTAATTCGCCCCCTATTTCCCTAAGCCAGGCGGTAAAGCTTAGACTTCCACCCGGAATAAGCCCGGCCAAAATCCAAAAGGGTACAAAAATAACGTCAAGGAGTATAAAAATGTAAGCCATGATAAGAGTAAACCAAAGTCTAAAAAGGGCAAAAAGGATAGCAACAGCAATAATAAGAAAAGCAAGAATCCCAACAATTCCCTGGAAGATTTGGCTAACGATAGGAATACTTACTAATCCTGAAAACAAATCTGCAATAATTTTAGTGACAGATGCAGATGCGTTAGCACTTATTCCTATTAGGCCACCTTTAGCAAGCCCACCCAAGCTTCCTGGAACAGGCAAGTTATTTGCTATCTCCAGGGGATTTAATCCCCAAATATTTTTGAAATCGGCAGAGTTCGCGGTATTTACAGCATTTACAGCATGAGGAATATTAATGCTGTCAAAAACTCCCATGACTAAATATATACTCACATACATAAGATCTATAAGGAGACCGGCGATTGCAAAAGAAAAAGTAACCAAAATCAAAGCTACAACTATTTTTGGAATCTGATTTTCTATTGTCATTACGGTTCTAGGATCAATATGGACTCGCAGCATTATTGCAAAACCAATTACTACAAAAATAATTACAAACAAAAGATAGGTAATATTCCTAAGAGCAGTCCAGATTTCCAAAAGCGGAGTAAGCCCACCAAATCCAATTCCTCTGTCCGATTGTTGTTGATTTAATCCTCCTCCACTACCCCCATCAGTATTTGCTGCGTAAGTTGGCTTTGCTAGCCCAAAATTACTCGATAAATATCTAATATAATCATTTGTGTGAGCAGGCGGGGTAAAAGTCATTGCAATCAAAACTCCCACTACTCCGATTGCTCCGCCTCCGCCTTGCACGTAGCCGATTTTATGAGTTTTAGGATCAAGTCCTAGACATTGGTGCGAAGGGTCGATCGGATCGACTCCTGCTACAAGGCAGGTTAGAGAGGACATAACTTCGATCATTACATTTTGGGTCCATGTATGAAGGTTATTTGGAACGTCCGGATTTGTATTCGTAAGAGGAGTTTGGGCAAAAGCGACATTTTTAAATACAAAAAACGAAAGCAAAAAAATCAATAAAAAACCAAGAAGCCGGGCAGGTCTCATTCTTAATTTAGTTTGGGGGATTTATGAAAAAAAGTCAAGCAAAGCTATTCGAAGTTAGGGCAGAGGAGCTGGGGCAGCAGATGCGTACCATTTTCCATCCGAAGAAAGTGAGATTGAAATTAAAACTCTATTGACTCCCATCACCGCTCCTCCACCAAGATTAATTCTGCAGGTACTAGCAAGTTCTAAAGACACATTTCTAGTTTGTGGTCCACCAATCTTGTTTGTCGCGTCCGTTACAGTAGATTTCTTGTCATCAATAGAAATATTTCTACAAGGAGCGTAAAGATCAATATTTTGCAGTATTCATAAGCTTTTAAAGTTGTATCAATCACTCTTCTTTTTTGCTCATCGAAAAGATAATCATCGTTAAATTCTCCAGTCGAATGAAATTCTCCAGCTTGACCTGTGATCGTAAATGCGTTTGCAAAAAAAATCGCTGCGCTTCTTAAATCAGGACCTGGGTACAATGGCCGTTCTAAAGCGGAGAGGAAATTCCCCGGAGCAATAGTTATTTCCGGGCTCTTCAATGGTTGTCCCGAGTTTGATTCTCCGGAACCTACTGAATTAGATGAGGTACAGGAAGTTAGAGCTGCTGCAGCTAATAGAAAAGTCCCTGCTTCTTTTATCACGTTTTCTATTTATCACCGTCTATACTTTTTGTCAAATGGCGGAGAGGGGGAGATTCGAACTCCCGGTTGTCTTGCGACAACATTCGCTTTCCAAGCGAACGCACTAGACCACTATGCGACCTCTCCAGGTCGAATCATTTTATCAGATCCTGTGCTTCTTTCCAAACCTTTTTATCCGCAGGATAGGTGAGTTTTTGTTCGACTTGGGAGGCCAGAATCCATTCTACCGCTTCCATTTCGTCGTCTCTTTTTCCCGTGTCTTCGACGAATTCCATAAGGAAATAATAAACTGTTTTTTTTCTTTTCTCGCCTTCCCAGACGTACCAGTAGGTTATAGGAGTCAGAGGTTTTAGAATTCTTGCTTTTATGCCTGTTTCTTCTTCGACTTCCCGAACTGCCGTTTCTTCTTTTGTTTCTCCTTTTTTGTGGTCACCGATTAATCCTTTTGGGAAAACCCAGCCGTGGTGTCCGGAGTGCTGGGCAACCAGTATTTGCAAATCCCCATCCGATTTTTTAAAAACTACTCCGCCTGCGGAAAATTCAAGCCTCATAATCATCCTCAAACCTCTCCTTCACTTCAACTTGATCTTCTTTTGTCCATCCCGGCTCGGATTTGATCCTAACCAAGGTTTCGTTACCTTTTGCAAAGTGTACGCTGTTGGGCTCTACAACAAAAGCATTGCCCTTTTTCAAGTCATGCGGCTTTCCTTCTACGCTTAACATTAAACTTCCTTCTAAAACTTCGTATGTTTCCCTAGATCGCCTATGAAGATGAGAGGAGGAAATATCTATGACGGCTAAGTGAACGCTGTAGTCAGGGTGATCGATAGTTGGCTCGACTTCACAAATTATTTCCGTCGGCCTGCCTTGAGAGGGGTTTTGGACTATAGTCCTCCCCAGATGTTCGGATCTAAATTTTGCTAAAACTCTTTCCTTATCCATAAAACGATAGAGCGGAGAGGGTGAGATTCGAACTCACGGTCGCCAAAGGCGACAGCGGTTTTCGAAACCGCCGCACTAGTCCGCTATGCGACCTCTCCGTGGTGTACTCGAGAGGAATCGAACCTCCAACCGCCTGGACCGCAACCAGGTGTTCTATCCATTGAACTACGAGTACTTGTATTTCACATTTTACTTCATGAATAATTAGGAAGCAAATTATTTCGAGGATTCGAGGGGAAAATTTTTAGCCAGCCAGTCTCCGGACTTTTCCATAAAAGTTGGTCTTACTGTTTCCCGGTAGGGAAGGTAAGGAAGAAGAACCGTTTTTACATGCTCGCGGTCAATTTCGCCCAAGGTCATGGTCAATTCTCCCGGCAAAAGCGCTTTTGTTCTGACGTGCAAAATGTCTACGTTCTCCCTTTTCTTAAAGTAAAAATCATAAAGCTCGATCCAAAGATAAGAATGGTCTTCGACGGTTATTCCTTGATTGCTTATTCGGTAATGGAAGTCTCTTGGAGGAACTGTAGCCAAAGCAAAACTCAAAAAAAGAAGGGACAAAACGACAAGCATAAGAAGATATTGGGAGAAAAGGAAAAGAATAATTTCTACCAGAAAAACTATTAGAATTGCCGTTAAGAAATACTGTTTTCCTCTTTTTCTAAATGGTCTTCCCGGGCCCGTCCACGCCAAAAGGGTGCGTACATCATGTGGAGATAAATTTTGTTCAATCTGTGAGATTTGAGTCGTGGAACTAAGCTCTTTATTTATGCCGGATGATAGTAATTTCTCTTCTGTTTTCTTTAGTGTCTTTTTGGCAACGGGCATATTTAAACTTTATATCATTAAACTTTCTTAGTCAAGGTTATTATAGTATAATAACTTCACTGGAGAGGTCGCATAGAGGCCCATTGCGGGGGTTTGCTAAATCCCTGAGTCGTAAGACTCGCGTGAGTTCGAATCTCACCCTCTCCGCTTCACAAGTTCAGCGTAAACTGGGAGAGATCGCATAGCGGACTAGTGCAGCGGTTTTGAAAACCGCCATGACAGCAATGTCATCGTGAGTTCGAATCTCACTCTCTCCGCTTTAGATTTCATAAGAGTAAATTTTCCCCGGAGTGTGTTCGAAAGAAACCATTTGTTCGATAGATAAATTTTCAAAATATCTTCTCATTGGTCTTATAGAATTCCCGTGTGCCGAAATAAAAACTGTGTCATCGGGCTTTAGATTTTTTTTCAAATCTCCAAGGAAAGATAGAACTCTAACTTCTACGTCTTTTATGCTCTCGCCCCCCGGCGGAGAAGCTTCGTAGCTTCTATGCCAAAGCTTATAATTTTCAGGCTCTTTTTTCTCGATTTCATCTTTATTTAGCCCCGTTAAGTCCCCATAATTTCTTTCCTTGATTCTAGGATCTGTTATTATTTCAACGCCCGAATGATACCCGTCCAAAACCAAATCCAAAGTGTGCTTTGACCTTATTAAATCGGACTGATAAGCCTTTGTTGCCTTTTTGTCTTTAAGTTCAACACCGATTTTTGTCGCTTCCTCAATTCCTTCCGGCGTTAAATCCGTGTCTCGCCAGCCGGAAAAAATATGGTCTTTGTTGTCGAAAGTCTCTCCGTGGCGAAAAAGGAAAATGCGTGCCATTTTCCTTAGTATACAGTATTGAGTATTATGTATTAAGTATGAGTCTTTTGGATCTTGTCTTCCCTAAACGCTGCGTCCAGTGCAAAAAATTGGGATCGTATATTTGCTCAAACTGCTTTGCCTATCTGTCTTTTGATACAAAAAGCATTTGTCTTGTCTGCCAGCGGCCTGTGCCCGACGGTCTGACCCACAAATCCTGTTTGGGAAAGTACACGATTGACGGCTGTTTTTCTGCCATTTCCTACAACAAAACCTCCAAAAAACTTATTTATAATTTTAAATACAATCCCTATCTTTTGGATCTTAGAAAATTCCTCTCGAGCCTTTTGTACGAATCGCTTGTGCAAAACGAAAG
>JGI25616J43925_10000775_pt1 | contig 11920 bp, 9 predicted proteins | sample GraSoi2013_100cm_FD_43925 | JGI IMG/M metagenome (IMG submission 43925) | reverse complement strand
ATCGAATCGTTGGTTGACGACGTCAGCGATACGCATTACTTCGCGAAGCACTTTGCCAAACTCGCGAGCTTCATAGTTTTCAGCGATCAACTTGTCAGACCCGACAGCGATACCCCAGCAATACATTTCGGATACATCCGGTCCCTTGATTTCGTAGAGCTTCCCGCCGAACAACTTGGAAATAAAACCNGCGGCGCGGCTAGCAATGTTTACATATTTTCCGACCAGGTCGCTGTTGATACGCGCCAGGAAATCGTCGGGGTTGAAATCCAGGTCCTCGACGTTCGCATTCAGTTTCGCCGCGATGTAATACCGCAGCCACTCCGGATTCATCCCCAAATCGAGATAGCGCAGCGGATCGATTCCTGTGCCGCGCGATTTCGACATCTTGTCCCCCGACACGGTGATGAATCCGTGCACGTTCACCTGGTCGGGCGTCTTGTAGCCCGAAAAGTTGAGCATCGCCGGCCAGAACAGGGTGTGGAAATAGATGATGTCCTTGCCGATGAAGTGGATCATCTCTGTATCTTCGGCAGCGAGGAACCTCGCGAAGCTGCGGGATTCGCCCTTCGCTTTGGCTTTTCCCGAATCGAAGTAGTTCTTGAGCGAAGCGAGGTAGCCGATTGGCGCGTCGAGCCAGACGTAGAAATATTTTCCTGGCATACCGGGAATCGGGATGCCGAAGTAAGGCGCGTCGCGCGAGATGTCCCAGTCCGCGAGCGTCTTGTCGCCTTCGCCATCCAGCCACTCCCAGGCTTTGTTGACCACTTGGGGCTGCAGCCGGCCGGGTTGCTCCAGCCATTCGCGCAGAAATGCGACGCACTTCTCGTCTGAGAGCTTAAAAAAGAGGTGCTCGGAGGAGCGCAGCTCGGGTTTTGCGCCCGAAAGCGTCGAGTACGGATTCTTCAGCTTCGTAGGCGAATAGACGGTGCCGCAATTCTCGCAGGCGTCTCCGTACTGATCCTTCGCGCCGCAGTTGGGGCACTCGCCCTTGATGTAGCGGTCGGCGAGGAACATGCCTTTCACCGGATCGAAAAACTGTTCGACCGTCTTCTTGTAGACGAGCCCCGCCTTGTCGAGCTTGCGATAGATGTCTTGCGAGAGCTCGGTATTTTCTTTCGAGTGAGTCGAGTGCCAGTTGTCGAATTCGATGTGGAAGCCGTCGAGGTATTCCCTGCGCCCCTTGGCGATTTCCGCGATGAATTGCTCGGGCGACTTCCCCGCCTTTTCCGCCGCGAGCATGATCGGCGCGCCGTGAGCGTCGTCGGCGCCGATGAAGTGCGCTTCGTGGCCCTGCATGCGCTGGAACCGCACCCAGATGTCCGCCTGGATGTACTCCATGATGTGGCCGATGTGGAACGGGCCGTTCGCGTAGGGCAGGGCGGTGGTGACGAACAGCCGGCGGCGCATGCTGACTTTCAAAAGCCGTCATTCTATCGCCTCGCGCCTCGCGTCGGGCGCGCCGCGGGTCGGGGCTCAGACCAGAGCGATCACCGTCGCGATGACGACGGCCGCCCCGACGGTGGCGGCCATGATCACGTTTTCGCGTTGCCCCCAAGGCCGCTCTCCGGGGCGCAGGGCCCGATCGCGCGATATCGACGTCGCCGAGATGGATTTGGTCGAAACGAACTCGGTCGTCCCGTCCGCGCCGATCTGACGCATGAGGCGCTGGGTCGCCTCCTGCGAATCGAACGCGCGCGAGATGCCCTTGGTCGGCGAAGGCGCCGGCGCGTCCTCTTCGTCCGCTTTCCCTCCCAGACTCTGCACAATCGGGGCTGTCGCGCCCTGCGGCGCCACCGGAATCGGCGGCCGGGTCGCCAAAAGGGCGGGGCCCACGCCTTGCTGCCCCGTTTCCATCTGCAGCCTGCACTCGCGCAGGTCGTTCGCAAAATCGGCTGCGCTCTGGTAGCGCGCCTCCGGTGCTTTCGCGAGCACCTTGGCAATGATGTAGTCGAGCATCACCGGCACTTGCGGATTGGCCGCGCTGGGCGGCGCCGGATCGTGGTTGGTGATCTGATACATCAATGCGCTCAGGCCCTCCCCGTTGAAGGGGGTGGACCCGGTCAGGCACTCGTAGAGGATGACCCCGAGCGAAAAGATGTCCGAGCGATGATCGGCGCGCTTTCCCACGACCTGTTCGGGCGAAATGTACTTGGGCGAGCCCATGATCACGCCGGTCTGCGTGCGCGTTTCGCTCGAGCGCATTCGGGCGATGCCGAAGTCGGCGATTTTCGCGCGCCCTTCCGGCGTGATCATGATGTTGGCTGGCTTGATGTCCCGATGCACGACCTGGTGCTGGTGGGCGTAAGCGAGACCCTCTCCGACCTGGGCGGCGACGTCGACCGCCTGCACGACCGGCAGGGATTGCCCCTGGCCGAGGAGCTCGCGCAGCTCGCGGCCCTCGATGTACTCCATCGCCATGTACACCAGGTGCCCGCTTTTCCCGATGTCGTAGATGATGATGATGTTCGGATGGTTGAGGCTGCCCGCTGCTTTGGCCTCGGTGTAGAAGCGCGCCTCGTACTCCGCCATGCCCTCGTGCCCGGCCTCTTCCGTGTTGATGGTCTTGATCGCCAGGATGCGGTTGAGCATGGGATCGTTCGCGCGGTACACCACACCCATCGCGCCTTTGCCGAGCTCGGCGACGATCTCGTAGCGGCCCAGCAGCCAGGGTTCGGTCATCGTCCGGCTAATTCTTCGGTTTCACGCTGCGGAATGCGGGGCCCCAGATCGGGTGTCCGGTCTCGTCGTCCCGGAGGTCGAACGAGGAATCGACCTCCAGCACCATTCTGAATTCGTCGCGGCACTGCTGAACCCGGCCGGAGGCGCAATGGATAAAAGCAAGATATTTGTGGGCCTTCGCCCGGTTGGACGTGCCGCGCAGACCGGCGTCCAGGCTCAGCTGCAGCAGCCTCGCGGCGTAAGCGTGTTCGCCGTCCTCGTAGGCTCTTATTCCGAATTCGAGTTCCGTCTCGCCCTTGCTCGAGAACGTCCCGCATCCGGATATCGCCAGGCAAACGAGCAATGACGCGAGAGAGCGATAAACGGCCATAGCCCCTTTACCGGCGGAATCGGTGCGTAATGCTTTGCTCCGTGCCCGGCTTCAGTTCGACTGTCTCGATGTGGGCCGGAAACGACCCGTTCCTCAACTCTACCCGATGCCTGCCTGGCCTGAGGGGGATGGCTCGCAGCGGCGGACTGACCCCTTGTCTCGTCCCGTCCACGAAAACCTCTGCCCAGGGCAGGGCAACGATATTGAGCGTGGCCTCGCGTGGGAGGGTGGGGACTGCTGCGACGAACTCCGGTTCCTTCGCTTTGGGCGCCGCCTCGGTTTCGTTCGCTCTTGCCGTTTGCACCGGAGCGCCCGCCTTGGGGGTCGCGGCTGCGTCCCGCGTCCTGCGTGCCGTGGTCGGTTCCCTGGCTTGCGGCGGCGCCTTTGGCTCGGGCGCCTGCGGACGCGCAGATTCCGGCACCTCGACTTTGGCCGGCCCGGCCGCCGGCGGCGGCACCGATACCACCGTTCTCGCCTCTCCGTCCGAGTTCCGGTGGCTGCGCGCGATGACCCCGGTCCCGACGATGAGGGTGAACGCGAGCGGCGCGGCGACCAGCAACTTACCGTTGACTGCCAGCGTGTCTGGCCAGGTCCTGAGCCGCAACTTCAGGAATTTCGGAATGTGCAAGCTAGGAAGGCGCAGGGTCGGTTTCGGTGCAGGGACGGGGACCGTGCGCCGCAGATTGCTCGGCGCCGAGCTGATCGCGTAGACCTCGTGCTCGCGCACGTGCTTATCGGTCTTGGCTCCCTCGTAGTGGAACAATTTCGCGTAGTCCTCNGACAGGCGCGCCATCACGTCGTAATAGGAGCGCGAAACGAGGATCTGGCCCGGCTCGGCGAAGCTCATGACGCGCTGCGCGACGTTGATCCCGTCGCCGATGATGTTGGGTTGGCCGTTGATGTCCTTGACGAGCCTTACCGGTCCGAGATTGACGCCGACGCGAATCTGCAGCTGCGGGCCGCTGGTGACGTCCTGGCCTGCAACGGCATCGCGCAGGCTCATTCCCGCGAACAGGGTGTCCTCGGGGTCCCCGAGAAAGCTCACGGCCGCGCCGTCCCCGGTGTCGAGGATGATGCGATCGTCGGTGGCGACGCCGACGATCGCCTCGGTCAGGACGGCGTTAAAGCGTTCCTTCAGCGCGATTTGCTCGGCGACCGAGCGCTGCGAGTACTCGACGATGTCGAGAAAGAGCACGCTGCAGATGAATGTTCGATTGGTATGCTCCGCCATCTTCGTCCGCCGCAGTCTGCCTGCCGGGCTACTCCGCACGTGTGCGGCCAGTGTTCCCCTTGGGGCTCCATTCTACCGCGGCAGGGCCCGACAGGCACCGGAAAGTTGCTAGAATATCAACCCATTGCCAGAGCCGGTAGCCTCCCGCGCGAGCGAATCGCGTGAACCACCATGTCAGTGACTCAGGAACAAGTTCACGGTGCGCTCAAGGAAATCCTTGACCCGAATACCGGCAAGGATTTTCTCGTGACCAAGTCGGCGAGAAACATCAGAGTGGAAGGCGGCAGCGTCTCGCTCGAGATCGAGCTGGGCTATCCCGCCAAAACCCAGCTCGACCCGATCCGCAAACTCGTCGCGGGAAAGCTCCGCGGCGTCCCGGGCGTGAGCGCTGTGAACGTCAGCGTCACGAGCAAGATCGTTTCCCACTCGGTGCAGCGCGGGGTCAAGCTGATTCCCGAGGTGAAGAACATCGTCGCGATCGCCTCCGGCAAAGGCGGCGTGGGGAAATCAACCACGGCAGTGAACCTGGCGCTTGCGCTCGCGGCGGAAGGAGCGAGCGTCGGGGTGCTCGATGCCGATATCTATGGACCTTCGCAGCCGATGATGCTCGGTATCACCGGTCGGCCCGAGTCCAGAGACGGCAAGACGCTCGAGCCGATGATGGGCCACGGCATCCAGGCGATCTCGATCGGCTTTCTCATCGACGTCGATACCCCGATGGTCTGGCGCGGACCGATGGTGACGCAGGCCCTCGAGCAGCTTCTCAAGGACACCCGCTGGAAGGACATCGATTACCTCATCGTCGACATGCCGCCAGGAACCGGAGACATCCAGCTCACGCTCGCCCAGAAAGTGCCGGTCACCGGGGTGGTGATCGTTACCACGCCCCAGGACATCGCGCTCATCGACGCACGCAAAGGCTTCAAGATGTTCGAGAAAGTGGGGATCCCCATCCTCGGCGTCGTGGAGAACATGAGCACCCACATCTGTTCCCAATGCGGCCACGAGGAACACATCTTCGGGCAGGGAGGGGCGGAACGCATGTGCAAGGAGTACGGCACCGAGCTGCTCGGGGCACTGCCGCTCGACATCGCGATCCGCGAGCAGGCGGATTCGGGCAAGCCGACGGTGGTAGCCGACCCGGAGGGCCGGGCGGCGGAGATCTACCGGGCGATCGGGCGCAGGCTGGCGGTCAAGATCGCGGAGGCCGCCAGGGATATGACCTCGAAGTTTCCCAACATCGTCGTGTCCAAGAACACCTGAGGCGCACGGCCGATGAGCATCAAGTCGGACAGGTGGATCCGCCGAATGGCGGCCGAGCGCCGCATGATCGAACCGTTCGAGCCGGGGCAGGTGAAGGAGGTCAAGGGTCAGCGCATCGTTTCCTACGGCACGTCGAGCTACGGCTACGACATCCGCTGCTCGAATGAATTCAAGCTGTTCACCAATCTCAACTCGACCATCGTCGACCCCAAGAATTTCGACGACAAGTCCTTCGTGGACGTCAAAGGCGACTCCTGCATCATCCCGCCCAACTCCTTCGCCCTGGCGCGAACCGTCGAGTACTTCCGCATACCACGGAACGTGCTCACCATCTGCCTGGGGAAATCGACCTATGCGCGCTGCGGGATCATCGTCAATGTCACGCCGCTCGAGCCCGAATGGGAGGGACACGTCACGCTGGAGTTCTCCAACACCACGCCGCTGCCCGCCAAGATCTACGCCAACGAGGGCGTCGCCCAGGTCATCTTCATCGAATCCGACGAGGTCTGCGAGACGTCCTACAAGGACCGCGGCGGGAAATACCAGGGACAGAAGGGCGTCACGCTGCCCAAGATCTGAACGCGGGCAAGGCCGCCGATTCGACCGGTCAAGCTACCCACTCCCTATTGCGTTTCGGGTCCCCTAGGCCTAGCATACGTTGTGGTTTCATGACGGCGGAGCGAGCCGCCGGCGCGCGCGGGAGGCGCGCAGAATGCCGAAAATTCCGCTTGATTTCAGAAACGCAATCCCTATAATCGCCCCATACGGGCTCCGGTTCGGTTGTCTGCAAAGCGGACGGTCAAACCCGGGCCCGATGCTTTTGGAAGTCGGATTTCGAACCGCAAACCACTCGCAAAGGAGGTCATCATGACAAGCAAGAGAGAGCACTACGGCTCGCAGGACTTTTTCGCACTCGATATTCCCGTAACCTAGGTTCGTCCTGGAGGCCCAAACGATGCAGATGCGTGCCGGCGTAGCTAAAAAGACCATCCGATCCATCCGACAGCAGGCATTCGAAGCAACCCACCTCTTCGACTCGCACCCCGAGTCGAGCCTGGACTTCGAGAAAGTCCGGGCGGCAGTCAAAGACGGCTACGACAAGCCGTTCCTCCTGATCGACTCCGCCATCGTCCGCGAGAAGACTCGGCGCTTCACGGCGNCGATGCCGCGNGTGCTGCCGCACTACGCGGTCAAGGCCAANCCCGATCCCCGCATCCTCAAGCTCATGCTCGAGGAAGGCGCCGGATTCGAGATCGCCTCCGTCGCCGAGCTGGACCTCCTGCTCGCGCTGGGCGTTCCCGCGGCCGATGTCTTCTACTCCAATCCGGTGAAATCGCGCGACCAGATCGCCTATGCAGCCTCGAGGGGCGTCCAGTGGTACGTGATCGACTCGGTCGAGGAGCTGAAGAAAATCCAATCGATCGAGGCGGACGCCAGGCTGTACCTGCGGATCGACACGCCCAATATCGGCAGCGATTGGCCGCTCGCCGGCAAGTTCGGCGCCCACGCTTCCGAGGTCCGCGACATCGTCGTCACGGCGGCGAGGCTCAAGGTCGACCTCGCCGGCGTCGCCTTCCACGTGGGCTCGCAGTGCCGCAATCCGGAGAACTGGCGGGTCGGCATCGAAAAGTCGCGCGCGGTTTTCGACCATATGCTGAAGGCGGGACTCAATCCGCGGCTTCTGAACATCGGCGGGGGTTTCCCGGTGAGGCACGTGAAGCCGATTCCCGCGATCGAGGTGATCGGCGAGGTCGTCAACCGGGCGCTGGACGCGTTTCCTGCCGCAGTGAAGGTGATCGCCGAGCCGGGCCGGTTCCTGGTCTCCGACGCCGGCTATTTCGTCTGCCGCATCATGGGGACGGCGACCCGCGCGAGCAAGCGTTGGATGCATCTGGACGCCGGGCTTTTCGGCGGCATCATCGAGACAGCCGAGGGGCTCAAGTACAAGATCCGCACCGACCGCGCCGGACCGGACATCCCCTGGAACGTTGCAGGACCCACCTGCGATTCGATCGACGTGGTGATGCGCGACGAGCCGCTCCCTTCCGATCTGCAGGAAGGCGACTATATTTACCTCAGGAACGCCGGCGCCTACACCACGGCCTACGCGAGCGGCTTCAACGGCTTCCCGCTGCCCGAAATCCGCGTGATCTGACGCCTCGCCTAGGGCGGGGCGCAGCAAAGGGCGGGCCGCGAGCCCTGGCTCGGTTGGCGCCTGCTGGAACAGCACGCCCTTGGCGGCGTGCCTGAGAGGAGCGGTGGACACGAGTTTGTTGCAAGCGAGCATCTTGATTGTCGATGATGACTCGAGGAGTCTCCTAGCCCTGCAAGAACTCCTGCAAAGCGTGACGCAAAGAGTCGTTCTTGCAAATTCAGGCGAGGAAGCGCTGCGATGCGTGTTGAAAGAGGACTTCGCAGCCATCCTCCTGGATGTGCACATGCCGGGGGTGGATGGGTTCGAAACCGCCAGATTGATCAGGGAACGCGAACGATCGCGGCACACCCCGATCATCTTCCTGACTGGCGCCGACGAAGACGTGCACTCGGTGTTTCGCGGGTACGAGGCCGGAGCCGTGGACTACATCGTCAAGCCGCTGGTACCGGAAATCCTGAAATCAAAATTATCGGTTTTTGTAGAGCTCTACAACAAGAATGCGGTATTGATTCGGGAGATAGCCGAACGCAAACGGGCCGAAGAGCACTTGAGGAAATCCGAGGAAAATCTGCGTGCGCTGGCGGCTCATTTGCAATCCGTGCGCGAAGAGGAATGGACGCGGATCGCGCGCGAGATCCACGACGAGCTCGGCCAGTCGCTGACGGGGCTGAAAATGGATTTGACATGGGTGGCGAACAGGCTGCCCGGTGATCAGCGGGTACTCGCCGAGAAGACGAAATCGATGTCCGGCTTGATCGACGACACCATCCAGTCCGTGCGCAAGATCGCCTCGCGGCTGCGGCCGGAGGTGTTGGATCAGCTGGGGCTCACCGCCGCCATCGGCTGGCACGCAGGAGATTTTCGCAAGCGCACTGGCATCCGGTGCAAGCTCTCTCTTCCTTCTGACACGCTGATGCTCGATCGCGAGCGATCGACGGCGGCGTTCCGTATTTTTCAGGAATTGCTGACGAACGTCGCGCGCCACGCCAACGCGACCAGGATCGATGTCGCGATGCGGCTAGAGTCCGGCGCTCTCGTGTTGACGGTCGAAGACAACGGTAATGGCATCGTGGAGTCGGCGATTCACGACCCGAAGTCGTTGGGGCTTTTGGGAATGCGCGAGCGCGTCCTTCCGTTTGGCGGGTCTATCGAAATAGCCGGGGTTAGAGACAAGGGGACCAAGGCGAGAGTGTCCATCCCCCTCGGCTTGAAGTAGAATTCGACGGCACCTGCGGCGACCCCATGCCGCACCCAATGTCGTGGGGACATCGTCTCCGAGGGAGGCTACGCCATGAGAATTCTAATCGCGGACGACCACGCGGTCGTTCGGCGTGGTCTGAAAGAGATCCTGGCCTCGGAGCACGACATGGAAGTGGTCGGCGAGGCCAAAAACGGCGATGAAGCGCTCGAGCTGGATCGCAAGCTCGACTGGGATGTAGCCGTTCTCGATTTTTCCATGCCCGGCCGAAGCGGGATAGAGCTGATCAAGGAAATAAAACGCCGGCACCCGGGCCGTCCTGTCCTCGTTTTGAGTATGCTCCCTGAAGAGGCGCATGCCGCGCAGGTGTTCAAAGCGGGTGGCTCCGGCTACATCAACAAGGAAAGCGCCGGCGAAGAGCTGACGGCCGCCATCCGCAAAGTGGCAAACGGGGGCAAGTATGTCAGTGCGAACTTTGCGGAGAAACTGGCAACCGATCTGGCCCCGGACGCGGAAAAACCTCTTCACGAGTCTCTTTCCGACCGCGAGTACCGGGTGATGTGGCTGCTCGCGTCGGGCAAGCAGATCAACCAGATTGCGGCGGAAATGTTCCTGAGCCCCAGCACCATAAGTACGTACCGGGCCCGCATTCTCAAGAAACTGAAGCTGACGGACAACGCTGCGCTGGTGCGTTACGCCGTCAAGCAGCAGCTCATCTAGCGAAAGCGCCCGGTTCGGCTGCGGCGGCGGTCCGGTTGGGCGATTCGATCCGAACACGCGGCTCGTTGCGTAGTATCATCACTTCGGGGTACTGTTCACGGGGGCCATTTGGATCATGGGCGGCGCCATACTTATAGTCGAAGATGAACCCATCACCCAGAAGTTGATCGCGGTCAATCTCGAGCGTGCCGGACATAAAGTGATGCGCGCGGCCAACGTGCCCGAGGCCGTAGCGGCCATCCGCGAGGTGCTGCCGGATTTGGTGCTGCTCGACTGGGTTCTTCCCAACGCGACCGGAGTGAGCTTTGCCAGGCAACTGCGTGCGGATCAGCGCACCAAGGACATTCCGATCATCATGTTGACCGGCCGTTCACAGGAAACGGACAAGGTGACGGGGCTCGAAGCCGGAGCGGACGATTACATCACCAAACCCTTCTCCCCACGCGAGTTGCTCGCGCGAATCAAGGCCGTGATACGGCGGCGCGCACCCCTCCTGAGCGACGAGGTCGTGGAAATCGCAGGATTAAGGCTTGATCCGGCCGCACATCGGATTACCGGTAACGGTCAAAAAATCGATCTCAAGGCTACCGAGTTTCGCCTGCTGCATTTCTTCATGACCCACCCCGATCGGATCTACAGCCGCGCCCAGCTTCTCGACGAAGTCTGGGGGGACCACGTTTTNGTGGAGGAGCGCACTGTGGACGTCCACATCCGCAGGGTGCGGCAAGTGCTCGCCCCGAGCGGTCACGAAGGTTTGATCGAGACCGTGCGCGGAATGGGCTACCGCTTCCGTCGTCAGACGGCCTGAGACCGGCGCTCCTGGTCCGAATTGCAGCTTACAAGGCGTTCTGCTTCAGCAAAACAAAGATTGTCTTCACCACTATCTGCAAATCGAGCTGCAGAGACCAATTTCTCAGATAATCCAGATCATGCTCGATGCGCAATTGCATCTTGTCGAGCGTATCGGTTTCTCCGCGCAAACCGTTGACCTGCGCCAGGCCGGTGATGCCCGGCCTGACTTTGTGCCGGATCATATAGCCCTTGATCAACCGACGGTACATCTCGTTGTGCGCCACTGCGTGGGGGCGCGGGCCGACGACGCTCATGCGGCCCTGCAGCACGTTGAAGAACTGCGGCAGTTCGTCGAGCGAAGTCTGCCGCAGGAGCGCGCCGAACTGGGTTACACGCCCGTCGTTGCGCGTAGCCTGCTTGATTACGTTTCCATCCTCGAGCACATTCATCGTGCGGAACTTGTAGACGATGATCTCTTTCCCGTCGAGTCCGTAGCGGCGCTGCTTGAACAGCACCGGCCCGGGAGAACTCATCTTTACGCCGATCGCAATGACGAGCATGAGGGGCAGTATCAGGGCCAGGATCACCAATGCGAGGATGATGTCGGTCGCGCGTTTGATCAGGCCACTGATCCCGTAGAACGGGGTTTCGCAGGCGGCGACGACCGGCATGCCGCCGATCGTATCCATGCGCGCCTGGATCAGGTCGAACAGGAAGATGTCGGGCACGAAGTAAATCGAGGCCGTCGTATCGTGCAGCTCGTCGAGCAGCTTGAGGATGCGGGGCTGCGACGCCATCGGTAGCGTAACGTAGATCAGATCGACATGATGCGTTTTCACGTATGCCGCGACATGTTCCAGCGGACCGAGTATCTCCCCGGGCCCGACGCCGCCAATGCGCTCGGGACTGCGATCGTCGAAAAAACCGGCGAAGCGGATGCCGAGAAACGGGCTGACCTGAATCCGTTCTGCGAGCTTGCGGCCAAGCTCGCCTTCGCCTGCGATGACGGCGACTCTTTGCACGCCTTCCACCGCGAGCACGCGCAGCAGAACGACAGGCATCAGCGCTCGCGCGGCGAACAGTGCGACCGGAGCTGCGATGACCCAGGCGAGGATGACACGCGGGTCAAAGGAGCCGAGTGTCCGCGTCGCCCAACCGATGAGCAGCAGCAGTCCGACGACGACAAACCAGCTTGAGATGACGTCGCCGGCGAGCGCCCGGAGGCTGGTGCCTTTCGGAGGAGTTCCGGGAAAGGTCAGCGAGAACACGATCAGCGCGAGAATCAGATACGGGCCTTCGAACGTCTTTCCGAACGCAAAAGCGGACAACAGCAGCGCGCCGATCGCCGCGAGAGGATCGAGCGTCGCCTGTACCAGGGCGGCGGGCGCGAGCCGGTGGTCCAGGAATGGGCGGTGGGATGGGTGTGCGGCGAGCAAAGTGGGAACCGGGAGCCGTAAACGATATTGGTGGAGATTGTGTGCCCTGGCTATTTATTCATGGCAGTCCGAC
>JGI25616J43925_10000774_pt1 | contig 11922 bp, 8 predicted proteins | sample GraSoi2013_100cm_FD_43925 | JGI IMG/M metagenome (IMG submission 43925) | reverse complement strand
GAGTGGCGGAGATAATCTGTCGGCTACGTTCAGCCCGGACCTGGCGGACTTGAGTATTTTCGTTATCGATGTGGCGGAAGGGGACAAGATCCCGCGGAAAGGCGGACCGGGTATTACGCGGAGCGACCTGCTCATCATCAATAAGATCGATCTGGCGCCCTATGTGGGCGCCAGCCTGGAAGTGATGGAACGGGATGCGCGGAAGATGCGCAAAGGCACTCCGTTTGTCTTTACGAATCTGATGAGCCTGGAAGGGTTGGACAGTGTGGTCGGCTGGATAAAACGGTATGCGTTGCTGGAAGAAGTAAACGAGCCGAGGTTATGGCGATGAATGCGACTGTCATTATCCGGGCTGCGCTGCGGGATGGCGTGACGTATCTCAGGGAGAGTTATTCTACGCCTCCGTTCAAGGTGGCGAATATTACGGAAGACAAGAAAGATCCTTTGCTGCATCTGATGCTGATGTGTTCTTCGCCGGGTATATTGGATGAGGATGCTTATACTATCCGGGTGGAATTGGAGGAAGGCAGCCGGTTGCAATTGCATACGCAATCGTATCAACGATTATTTCAGATGGAGAAGGGCGCCAGCCAGCGGATGGAGATTCGGTTGGGGCGGGGCGCATCGTTCTGTTATCTGCCGCATCCCTGCGTTCCCCATGCGCATTCCATTTTTACGGGACGAAATAAGATCTTTCTGTCAGAAGGGGCCCGGCTGGTCTGGGGGGAGGTGCTGACCTGCGGAAGAAAGCTGAATGGGGAAGTTTTTCGTTTTTCGAAATATCATACGATCACTGAGGTTGTTAGAAATGATAAGCTGGTGTTGCGGGAAAATATAAACCTGCAGCCTTCGGTAATGGACCTGAGCGCACTGGGTCAACTGGAAGGATATACGCATCAGGCCAGTTTACTGTTTATGGGAGGAGCCGGTGAGGGGACGCCCGATGAGGCTCTGCGGAAGGAGGTGCAGGATTATTTGGCGGAGCGGGAGCCGGTAGAAACGCCGGGGGCGGCATCGGGGCAGGTGTTGTCGCGGGTGCCGGAGCAGGCAGGGATGTTGAGCGCCATCAGCACGGGGCCGGGGGATAGCCTGGTGATCCGGATCCTGGGGAACCGGGCGGAACCATTGCATGATTGTCTGAAGGGGATTGCGGGAATTCTATCTTTTGCGAAGCCATTGGCTTATACAGTCTGACACTAAATCTTTAACTCATGCAGGCTGAGCTGGAAATATTGATGATCGCCGCGGTGACGGTGGCCTGTCTGCATACGGTCACGGGACCGGATCATTATCTGCCTTTCATCGCGTTGTCGAAGTCAAGAGGATGGTCGTTTACAAAGACGATCTGCTGGACCCTTGTCTGTGGTTGCGGTCATGTATGGAGTTCTGTGTTGCTGGGGCTTGGGGGTGCTGCGATCGGGTGGTCATTGTCAAAAGTAAAGTGGATGGAGAATATCCGGGGAGGGGTGACTGGATGGGCCATGATCGGCTTTGGTCTCCTTTATGGTGTTTGGGGACTGTTCAGGGCCTGGCGGAACAGGCCGCACAAGCATTTTGATATTTATGAAGATGGCTCAGTGTATGTGTATGAGCATAAACATGGGGAGATGGTCAGACCACAGGACCGGCATGCGGTCACTCCCTGGGTCTTATTTATTGTTTTTGTATTGGGGCCTTGTGAGCCTATGATCCCGCTGTTATACTTCCCTGCGGCGAAAAATTCCTGGTCGGGAATGCTGTTGCTGATCCTCGTTTATACTTTTTTTACGTTGGCTACGATGGTCTTTATGGTGATGGCCGGCTATTATGGCCTTGCTTTTATGAAGCTGGAAAAGCTGGACCGTTATGTACATGCGCTGGGAGGGCTGACGCTTTTTATATGCGGGACGGGCATGGTGTTTATGGGGTGGTGAAAATAAAAAAGATGCCCCAAGCCAAAGGAGTGGGGCATCTTTTTTATTTATTTGTTTTTTCATAGATTTCCCAGTTGTTGCTGCCGGTGGACCGCAGGACTAATTTGTAATCCGCATTTTCCAGGGAAACATAGTAGCAGTTTTGGCCATCTCCGTTCAATTCGAACAGTTCGGTGATCCAGCAATCGCTATAATTCTTTTTCAGATTTATCATCAGTTCGATCGGCAACTGCGAGGAGAGGATGTTCCTGGTTACTGCCAATAAATCCCCGTTGTCGGAATAGAAGGCGAACAGGATCATGTCATTCATTTTGAACGTGAGTTTCGTGAAGTGGCTGCGAACTTCCGAGCTCATTAGTTTGGCGTTCTTGAAATCCTTCTGGAAGGAGGCTTCGATCTGGCCGCTGATACTGTCGGGTGCTGCTGCGAAGCTATAGCTGATGGTGACAGTTAATAATAAGACAAGGGTGAAGGCGATTTTTTTGCTCCTGTTGATGATGGTTTGGTTAAGGAGGCTGATTGACTGTTTCATAACTTTATTTTTAAATTTTGTTGTTTTGATTTCGATCGGTTGACATAACAAAGATAATGCTTTTGGAAGGTACTATGCAATATGTAGTACAGTGAATGGCATAATACTATTATGAACGGTAAGAATAAAGGGATGGATTGCTGCGGTCCCTTTATTGATTTGATTTTTATTCATGATTTCGGTTTTATTCGTGTTATAATTTTTGCCTGAGCGCCGATTTGTTCGGTACAGGGGTAGATGCCAGTGAGGTGCCACATTATTATACTATTGATAATCAGATTGTTACTATTTTCTGACTCCGAAGGGGTTGTCCGTTTTCGATACTGGAGTGTTCATAAATGAGGCAAATATAGACCGGCTCCATAGGCCAGGTCACTTTTCAGCGGCCGCTGTTCTTCGAAGTAAAAATCTATTTGGAGTGGTTCAGGATCTTCGGTGCCAAAGGTGTGGTAGGTAGATACGATTACGTGGTAGGCGGATACGATTATATATACGTTGCAGCGTAAACCTGGCGCAATGGCAGGGTCAGGTTTACGCTGCAGCAGTTTTTTACTCAAAAACGATCTTAAACACTTGCCCTTCTCCCGTTGTCAGATTTTTTATTTTCAATAAATACATGCCTGGCCGCACAGCGGGATCCCGGTGGCAGACCACCGTCCCGTTGGAAACGATCGATGGCAGGTCCGTAACGATGGCTTGCCCTGTTATCGTATAGAGGCCCAGTGAGTAACGCTGGTTTTGGGTCCCCTTTATGGAAATATTCAGCAGCGGTCCGGCCGGGTTGGGATACACGGATATCAGGCCGCTTTTACCGGACGCCAGAGACACGATATTGCTGTATTGGAAACCGGCGCCTGCAAGCACGGTACGGAGACGATAGAAATTGACACCGGGTAAAGGATCTTTGTCCGTAAAGGTATAGGCGCTGCCCGCCGTCCCATGATCTGCCGGCAAGCTGCCAAGGGCGGTGAACTGGCTGTTCCCTGCATCGCTCCTTTCTATGGTGAATTGCTGTATCGATCCTTCTACGGGGGCGAACCAGCTCAACAGGTTGGCGCCTCCGTCCAGGGTGGCTCCCGTCAGGTTGATAGGAATGGGCAGCACCCATAGTCCGCCGCAATCCCCGTTAAGATGAAAATAAGACAATTGCGTAAGACATCCGTTATTGACGGACATCCGGTTGACATAGACACCCGTGTCACTGATCGCCATATGGGCGATCGTATAGCTCGAACCCGTTCCTACTAAAGTACTATCTGTCGAATTGGCCTTATCCTTTTTATACCAGGTATAGGTGGCGTTCGGTATGATCCCGGTAGACAAGGTAGTGCCCTGGTAGATGCAATTAGAAGAAGCCGTCACGATGGTGTTGGCCAGGGGAAGGATGCTGACATCATTCAGGGCGGCATTTCCGCAGGCATCAATGGCCCTGAGGCGGATAAGGGAATACTGTACCCCGTTATTGACGTTAAACACCGGGCTGCTTTGAGGGGCCGAGCTTATGCTTGGCGTAGCAGGCGAGCTGCCGATCACTTCATAGGTGAAAGGTCCGACCCCTCCGCTGACGGAAGCCCCGACGCTGAAGCTGTTATTGTCGCACTGGTAGGCGGCTGATTTGGCCAGGTTCGGGAAAGCATAGTTTGGCATTACGACGGTGTCATTGACCGTGGCCGAACATCCCGGGAAGGTATAGGTTACCACATAAGTAGCGGATTCCAGGTCATTAAAGGTGTATTGTGAACCCGAATTAAACGAATATCCGATGGATACCGGAGAAAAGTTCTTTTGTGTGATCGCCACAGACAGCGAGGACAGGCTGGTCGTCGCTACGATGGCCAGGTCTGCGGAACCATTCGGCACGATGCTGGAAGGACATTTCGGGGTGATAGTATAAGTATGATGGAGACTGCTGGGATTGGCGGCTACATAGTTCGTGGCAGGGGTACCGCAGGTCCCGGTAGCGACTACTTTGTACCGCTGGGCCGTGATCAGCGTAGGCAGTCCGGTGATAACAATCGTGCTGCTGGAGGAAGTGCTGGTCGTTATCAGGTTGTTCAGGGTATCGTATACTTTTACTGTATAAGGAGAGAACCCGGATGTTACCTGGACGGTAAGATCGGTTGCAGCATAGGTACAGGAAGGTGTAGCCGTTAAAGTCATCAGCGTTGGGCTGGCGTTCACGGTAAAACACCGTTCGATCGTCGTGTCATGGCAGAAACTGGCTATATCGATGCAGTAAGAGCCATAAGTAATATTGTCGAAAATGCCGGTCGTATTATCGGCCACTGCGGCCCCGGTACCATCCTTTAAATAATAATGTGCGTTAGCCAGGTTCTTTTGCCCGGTGATGGCAGCGGAGAATGTCGTACAGGCCTGGTTGCTGAAATTCACGGTCGCGCCTGCGGACGGAATGGGTTTGGACAAGCTGAAATTGGTTTTAAAAATAGCCCCGCCGCAGCCATCGGTTGTTTTTATATAATAAGATCCGTAGGTGCTTAGAGTAAATACGCCTGTATTATTGCAGGCTATCNGGTGATCCTGTGCATCATACAGGCAAAAAACAGGAGAGGTGAGGTTTTGCTGGCCGGATAGGGTGGCCGTAAAACCCGTACAGGAGGTATTGCTGATCACCACAGGCCCGACGGAGGGAACCGGCGCCGTAACGGTAACGCAGCTGGTATAAATTTTGCCCGTACAGCCATCGGTTGTTTTTACGCAATAGGTTCCGTAAGGTACATTGGTGAAAACTCCTGTCGAATTACAGGGAACGCCGGTCACGGGATTGCCGGCCGGGTCCTGCAGGCAATACTGGCCATTGAAAATATTCGTTTGCCCGGTCAGGGTCGCCGTAAAGCCGGTGCAGGATTTATTGGAGACCTTAATGGATCCGGGGGTAGGAGGGATTGGTGATATGTTGATGCATCTTTGAATGGTGGTATCATTACAGGCATCGGTCACCTTGATGCAATAATTTCCGTATGGAAGATTATTAAATATGCCGGTGCTGTTACACGGAACGCCGGGTATGGCGTTGCCGCTTGGATCCACCAGGCAATATTGCGGTGTGGTGAAATTGACGGACCCGATGACGGTAGCAGTAAATGTGGTGCAACTGCTTGCTTTGACGACGACGCTACTGACGGAACGGACTAATTTGACGGCGGTAAAGGGGATCGATATAACGGCGCCGGTACAGCCGTCGGTCACTTTGATCGTGTAGCTTCCGTAAGGCACCTTGAAAAAAGAGCTTTGTCCAGTACAGGAGCCCACCTGGACGCCGGAACTATTGAAAAGGCAATAAGTTGGTTTGGTCAGGTTATGCTGACCGTTAACAGTCACATTGACTGTCGTACAGGTATAGTAGGAGAAGGCTACACCGCCGGTAATGGAAGGCACGGCCTGCACCTGGGTGAAAGAACGGCTGATCACCGTATCATAACAACTGTTCGTCACCTTTATAGAATAAGAGCCGTAGGGAATATTGGTAAAGGCTCCGGTTCCGTTGCAGGGATAACCGGGTATGGCATTACCCGATGCATCGATCAGGCAATAGCTTGGGTTGGTGAGGTTTTGAGGGTTGACGATCGCGGCATTGAAGCCGGTACAGGTCTGTCCGTTGATGGTCACATTGGCGCTGACGGAAGGGATCGAGCTATTGGACCAGGATGTTGCCTGGACCTGTCCGCACCGGTCTTTGGCTACCAGACCGATGGATCTGCTTTGCCCCAGATCGAAGGAAAAAGAATAATTGCTGAACCAGGTGGTATCTCCTGCGCTTTTTACCACGCCGTATTGGAAACCGGAAAAGACGGATCCGGACGTATTGAGGTTTCCTTTACTGTCTTTTAGGGTAATCTGCCCGTTATAAGTAGTACAGTTGTTTAAGGTGACGGATTTGGAATTGATCGACCAGCTGTAATTCTGTATGCTGATATTCCTTGTTTGGATGGCCCCGCAGGAATCCGTCATTTGCACGGAATAGGAGCCTGGTTTCAAACCGGTAAAGGTGCCGGTAGAGTTGTAAGTGCCTACACCCATGGGAGAAGGCGCCACCAAAGTAAAAGTATAAGGCGAGCGGCCATTTTGAACAGCGGATACAGATATGGCGCCGTCCTGTCCGTTCATGCAGGTCACATCTGTTTCGGTAATGCCGAACCTCGGCTCAATGTAGGAACCGGCAATAGTTACGTTATTGATCTGAAAGGTACAATTGGAGACGATATCTTTTACTGTAATGGTATAAGTTCCGCCCGGCAGTCCCCCGATCTGGCTGGAAGAGGTAAAGTCGGCGGAAACAGCTCCCTGTGCTTTATAGTTATAGTTCCCCGAGCCGCCGGAAGCATTGATCTGGATGGTGCCTGTCGCCGTACACCTGGATTCAGTTGTTGAGTAAGTAGCCGTTAGTCCATTGCAGTTCTGTGCAAGGCTGGGAATGGCCTCGGATATGGACAGGATGAATAATCCTGTGCGTAAGTAGAGGTTTAGTTTCATGGGTATCGAATTGGATTCAAATAGAATTCGGATAGGGCGAAATTACTCTATAATAACAATAAAGTCAATAACTTTAAGGGGCCGGGCTATATTATATATGGGCTAAATATGGGCTAAGCGATGCCTGTAATGGATGGGAAAAAGTCCTAAAAATGGAATCTGGGATAGTTGATAATGGTAAAAACTTTTTCTAAAACAAAGTGCCTTACATATTTCTATGTAAGGCACTGAGAATCAAAGTGGAGAATACCGGAGTCGAACCGGTGACCTCTTGCATGCCATGCAAGCGCTCTAGCCAACTGAGCTAATTCCCCGTTTGGGAGTGCAAATATATAAGATTTTAGATCAAAAAAAATTTTTTGAGGAGGAGGGAAAAAATAAGGGGCGGGGAAGGATGGAAAGAGGGCATAAAATAGCATAATTTTGGACACCCGGACCCGCCGGAATAAAGCAGCATTTTATGGGAGTATGGCGACAGATTGCAGAATATCTCTACATTAAGAAAAGAGACCCCAATGAGGATCGTTCAGGCTGGCTACGCTATATGCATGGGATCAACCGGATCTCCATTTTTATGTTCCTCACGGCCGTGATCATTATGATTATCCGGGCGCTTTTTTTTAAGAGACATTAAATTGAGCGTAAGCTCCACGCGAGAAGCGGGAAAGTGCAGGGACGAGGGCCCGGGGTCAGCCTCGCATAAACTGCAGGATGCTCTTGGCTGCATTAGCGGATGCATGGCCGCCCAGGCTCAGAATGTCCTTCAGGTTTTTATAATCTGTGCGGAGCTGCTGTTGCCGCCGGGGATCATTCAGTAACCCATCCAGTTCTTTCCGCAGATTTTCCGGGGTGAGCTCATCCTGGATCAATTCCTTTACCACTTCTTTATCCATGATCAGGTTGACCAGGGAAATGTATTTTACCTTGATCAGCCTTTTGGCGATCTGGTAGGAGACAGCGCTCCCTTTATAACAGACCACTTCCGGTACGCCGAATAAGGCGGTTTCCAGCGTGGCCGTACCTGAGGTAACACAGGCCGCTTCGGCCTTGCATAATAAAGAATAGGTATCGTTGCGAACGGAAGAGACATTGGGGTACGCTTGGAGCAGGCCCGTATAGAAATCGTCTTCCAATCCCGGGGCCTTCGCCACCACGAACAGATGATCCGGAAAGAACCGACATACCTGTAGCATGATGGGCAATTTTTTTAATATTTCCTGTTTACGGCTCCCCGGTAACAGGGCGATAATGGGGCGGGAGGGATCGGAAAGGGGGGAGGCGGGCTGAGCCAAAGGGGCCTTTGCTTTGAAGCTGTCAATGACTTCCACCAGGGGGTGCCCCACATATTCTACCGGATACTGCCATTTTTGATAGAATTCCTTTTCGAAAGGAAGGATAACCAGCATCTTGTTCACGGATTCCTTTATTTGCCTGACGCGGTTCTCCTTCCAGGCCCAGACCTGCGGAGAGATATAATAAATAACTTTCAGGCCCTGGGCATGGGCCCATTTTGCGATCCTGAGATTAAAGCCGGGATAGTCAATCAGGACTAATACATCCGGTTGGTATGACAAGACATCTTCCTTACAGAACTGGAGGTTTTTGAAGATGGTTCTGAGATTGCTGAGGACTTCTACAAAACCCATGAAGGCGAGGTCTTTGTAATGTTTGACCAATACAGCTCCCGCTTCCTGCATCAGGTCTCCGCCCCAGCAGCGAACCTCCGTAGCGGCGTCCAGTTTTTTTAATTCTTTGATGAGATTGCTTCCGTGCAGGTCTCCGGAGGCTTCCCCGGCAATGATGTAATACTTCATGGAAGGGTAAAGATAGTAACTTACGTTATATTCGCGTATGTCTTTGTCTTCCTCTCCCCTGAAGCGCGAAATCGGTTTATTGCAGGCTACTTCTATCAACATGATCGATATGGTGGGCATCGGCCCCTTCGTTATGATGTCCCTGGTTATCCGTATGGTCGGCAGCAATCTCTTTTTATGGGCCTGGATATTCGGCGCGGTGACGGCATTGATCGACGGCATGATCTGGAGCGAACTGGGTGCGGCCTATCCCCTGGCCGGCGGGAGCTATAATTTCCTGAAAGAGGCCTATGGCAAAAAATGGGGTCCCCTGATGTCTTTCCTCTTCGTATGGCAGACTTGTTTGCAGGCCCCGCTGGTGGTGGCTTCCGGGGCTATCGGCTTCGCACAGTATTTCGACTACCTGGTACCCCTGGGCTTCTGGGGAAAGAAGATCGTCTCCGGCACGCTGGTGATCCTGGTCGTGCTGCTCCTGTACCGCAATATCAAGACCATCGGCAAAATTTCCGTCTTTCTCTGGGCNGGCGTCATCATCACTATCCTCTGGATCATCCTCAGCGGATTTACCCACCGGCANGGGACTTATACCTGTCTGCCTTCGGGAGGGCAATCCTTGTTCAGTTTTAGCTTTGTACTATTGATCGGGCAGGCGTCCGTAAAGACCATTTACAGTTACCTGGGTTATTATAATGTTTGCCATCTGGGAGGGGAGATCCGCAATCCAGGGCGCAATATTCCCCGCAGTATCTTTATCTCCATCTTCTGCATCGCCGCCCTGTACCTATGCATGAACCTGAGCATTGTAGGGGTCGTGCCCTGGCAGGAGGCTATGCATTCGGATTTTATTGTCAGCGCATTCATGGAGAAGATATATGGCCACCGGACGGCGATGATCGCCACCATGCTCATTTTATGGATTGCCTTCGCCTCTCTTTTTGCGGTGGTCCTGGGATATTCCCGGGTGCCCTATGCGGCGGCCGTGGANGGCCATTTCTTCCCGCTATTTGCGAAGCTGCATCCCCGGAAAGCATTCCCCTATGTATCTCTTTTATTTATCGGAGGACTGGGGTTCATCTTCAGTTTGCTACTGAAGCTGGAGCATGCGATCAGCGCTATTCTGGCTATGCGGATCCTTGTGCAGTTCGTTGCGCAGGCGGTGGGGGTGGTGATCCTCCGGAAAAGAAAAGGGACTAAAGACCTCCCTTTCCGGATGTGGCTATATCCCTTACCTGTTATCCTGTCGGTCGCAATATGGCTTTTTGTATGGTATTCCACCGGCAAGCCGGCCCTGTATGGGCTTCTGCTGGCAGGGGGCGGAGTCATCGTTTATTTTATCCGTGGCCGCTGGAAAGGGACGGGATCCAGTCCGCAGGCCACTCTGTAAAAATTACGTAGGTTTACAAATAAATTGAAATTTTATTCTTCTCATGAGACGCAGAAAATTCCTTCAGCAAAGTACGCTGGCTACAGCCGGGTTTTTTATGGCCCGTGAATCCTTTGGGGCAGCCGGTGCGGCCGGAAATTTCCCGGTGGTACGTATCCCGGAGTCGGGACGAAAATTCAAAAGTATTTCCGTAGAGAAGACTATCCGCGAGGTAAGAAGTAATATCGGGAATAAGGAGATTGGATGGTTGTTCGAAAATTGCTTCCCCAATACCCTGGATACGACAGTGGAGTTTGGATTGATTGGCGGGAAACCGGATACCTATGTGATCACCGGGGATATCGACGCCATGTGGTTACGGGACAGCAGCGCCCAGGTATGGCCTTATCTCTCTTTAACTAAGGAGGACAAGGACCTGCAACAGCTCATTAAAGGTGTCATTCACCGGCAGGCTAAATGCATCCTGAGAGACCCTTATGCCAATGCCTTTTATAAAGACGAAAATAAGATCAGTGAATGGAAGTCAGATCTGACCGATATGAAGCCGGGCATTCATGAGCGGAAATGGGAGATCGACAGTCTCTGTTATCCCATACGGCTATCTTTTGGCTACTGGGAAGAAACGAAAGATGTCACTCCCTTCGATAAGGACTGGGTCGAAGCGATGAAAATGATCGTGAAGACCTTCAGGGAACAACAGCGTAAGGACGGAGACGGCCCTTACCATTTTGAACGGAAGACACAGGAGCCGACGGACACGCTGCCTATGCACGGATATGGCTTTCCTACAAAAAAGATAGGATTGATCCATTCGATGTTCCGTCCCAGTGACGACTCTACGGTCTATCCTTTCCTGATCCCTTCCAACCTGTTTGCCCTGAGCAGCCTGAGGAGTCTGCGCACGTTGCTGCAGACACTCAAGGTCGAGCAGTCGCTCAGCGATCAGTGCTTCGCGCTGGAAAACGAGCTGATCAATGCGTTGAATGAGCATGCCATCGTGACACATCCTATCTATGGAGAAGTCTTCGCTTATGAGGTGGACGGATTCGGTAATCATACTTTCATGGATGATGCGAATGTTCCCAGTCTGCTGGCCTTACCGTACCTGCAGTCTACCGTGTTTGCCGGCGATCTCTCGGTGCTGAACAGCGATAAACGGGGATATACCGTCTATCAGAATACGCGCCGGATGGTGCTGAGCGAGGCCAATCCTTTCTTTTTTAAGGGTAAGGCCGGGGAAGGGATCGGCGGGCCGCATGTGGGGGTCGATATGATCTGGCCGCTGGGTATTATCATGCGGGGGCTGACCAGCCGGGATCCCAAAGAGATCTCCCTATGCCTGGATATGCTGCAGAAGAGTCATGCTGGGATGGGTTTTATGCATGAGTCCTTCCATAAGGATGATGCGTCCAGGTTTACCCGGAAATGGTTTGCCTGGGCCAATACGCTGTTTGGCGAGTTCGTGCTGAAGACCTATCGGGAAAGACCGGCGTTGTTGAGCTGATGCAGCTGGCGAAGCCATCGGGAGGAGCTGGAAGCTGCGGCGGGTCCAGGCTTCGTCAGGCAACTTTTACCAGGTAATAACTCTTTTTGCCTTTCTGTACGAGGATATATTTCCCGTGCAATAGGAGGCTGTCGTTGACGGCGAGTTTGACCGACTCTACTTTTTTGCGGTTGACGCTGACGCCTCCGCCTTCAACTAGTTTGCGGGCTTCGCCCTTGCTGGAGAAAATGCCGGTCTCCGCCAGGAAGGTGACGATGTCCACGCTCTGGGCGATCTTTGCGGCG
>JGI25616J43925_10000773_pt1 | contig 11931 bp, 11 predicted proteins | sample GraSoi2013_100cm_FD_43925 | JGI IMG/M metagenome (IMG submission 43925) | reverse complement strand
CTGCCCTCTCCTGATGTCTTCCATGTTCGAGCAATACGCTCAGACATCCACACCGACAAGTAACTAGTCGTATTACTATTTATGCGGTCACAGTACTAGATGTGCGTAGGAAGATCGATCAGAGCACAGATAGGTGTTTGGATGTTGTCCCATGAAGACACTAAAAAGCATTCTCTCTCTCATCGCTCTACTATGGGTCGGCTCATGCGTTTCGATTGGGGCGAGCGCTGCAGCCGTGCCGCCTCGGACAAGTATCCCTAAGTCGGGGAAGGCAATTCTGACTATCATATCTCCGAAAGGCAAGGTCGAGGTAACCATCGAAACGGTCCAAGTAAAAGGAGAATGCTTTGATGAATCTCCATCGGTTAACTTCATGAAGGAATTTGGAGACACCGATGAAGGATCGGTAGTGCCGCATCTTTCGGTAACGGTTGGCGGCGAAGCGATATTCGTTCCGCGATCGGTTTATTCGCGATTGTCCAACATCAAGTGGGCGTCTCTGAGCTATAAAGACGGCACGTTCGACCTCGCGATTGATGAAAATGGCGACCTATCTCTGGTCCATATCTATTTTGGTGCTCACGGTGGAGTGACGCGACTTACCCAGTTCGACCCTGGTTCCGGCGCAAAGACTGAAGATGCAAGATTCTATTACCAGACTCTTCGATGATTGGTGCGCGGTACCCGAGTTGACAACTAAGGGCGGCGAGGAGTTCTTGATTGTCTCCCGCTACACCGATCGCAGGGAGGCGGAGATTCTCGCGGCGCGCGCGCTGGCAGCCGTCGGAGGCACCCCTTTCATGCTTACAAGTCCCGACGAAACGATTTACCGCACTTGCTCGATGGGCTAGGCCGCATTCCCCTGGTTTCCGGGCGATCCCGACGCGGTGGACTACGAAGAAGTTCTTACGCTTGCTGATCGCGGCCTCAACCAAGCCAAACGGTCGGGAAAAAACAGCGCCATCGGGATCTTACCTCCGCTGGGAGAGCCTGTGTTCGCTGCGGCCGATGGATTGCTCTCCGATCGCTTTCCCGTGGAACGGCTGGCAACTGCGGGTCCGACCTTCAAGCTGTAGACTCAGACCCTGAAATTTATGCTCCTATCACACTCTAAGTAGGCTCGTGGAAACAACTTCCCAGCCCGGAAAAATCCCATTTGCGCAGGCAGCGATTCCGCAAACTATTCCATCCAATAACCTGCCTACTTCAGTTGAGGGGGTCCTATGCTTACTCGTAATCTTCGGCCCGTCGCGCGGTTGCAATCAATCCAGTTCATGCTGGCCGCGGTTTTCGTCGTACTCTTGGCGACTACCCTTGTGGCCGCCCAGGACGAGGCAACTGCGCCTCAAGCTCCGCCCAACGCGGTCCCACAGGGCACGATTTTCCTGATTCAGCTGACCGACCGTCTCGATACCCATACCGTAAAGGCAGGTGACCATTTTCGGGCACGGCTGGCCGAGCCCCTCGTCGCGTCAAATGGCACGACGCTCGACCCCGGCAGGAAGATCAAAGGTCACGTGAGTGCCGTCGAACCTGGACTGCATACTCGCCTCCTTCTCAGTTTCGACGAGATCGAAACCCAGCACGGATGGGTCCCACTCATCGCAACCGTAACCGGAGTTCCCGGCGAACATGGATTGCGCGAGCTAGGTGAGGAAGGCGAGATCGGCCGTAAAGGCATGACCAAAGAGCAGGTCGCCGAGGCCGTGGTGGTAGGAGCCAGTGAAGGCGCAGCCGAGGGAGCACACCACGGCGGAAAACACGGCGCGGCCGCCGGTGCAGGCTCGGGTGCGGCAATTGGGGCCTACTCCGCCTTTGAATCAGGTCATGACCTGGTGCTCGACAAGGGCACAGCGCTGGAAATCCGGCTGGACCGCAATTTACAGATGCCGCTGCGATAGAAAATTCTTAAACCACGAAGGGCACGAAGTCGCACGAAGGTTTTCGCTTATGATGCGCTCCTTCGTGTACCTTGGTGCCCTTCGTGGTTAATGGCTCTTGAAGCCACGCACCCACGCAAGACTCGCCTCGAAGAACGTTCTCAAAGAGGGAAAAATCAACCACCGGGCCGTGCATTGCGGCAAATTCAGCTTGGGGAAAACATGCCCGGACCTGATAATCCCCGTGGAGGACCTGTTAATGAAATTCCTGCTCTTCCTTTTAATCGTGTTGCAGCTCGCGATCGTTCCATCCTTCGCCCAGGATCACCCGGCCATCACCGCTCAACCCAACTCCGTCTACGTTGGTGCCGACGGCAAGTATGAGGCCGCCCCCGACACGGCCGTAATCCAGTTCACTATTTCTGTGCAGGAGGACACGTCTCAAGCCGCCTATCAGCGCGCCTCGAAAGAGGTCGACCAGGTGCGCCAGGTCCTCCGCGCTAATGGCATCGAACCCAAGGCAACTAACCTCGGGTTTCTCTCCGTGCAGCCTATGTACGACTATAAGAACCCCAAGCAGAAGGTTGTAGGCTACCGTGTCACGACCGACATTACTTTGAAGCTCAAGGACTTTTCCAAGATCGGTCCTGTCACCCAGCAACTCGCCGACGCCAATGTGAGCGAGACTCAATCACTCAACTACACGCTCGAAAATATCGACGAGGCTAAGAACAAGGCTGTTGAAGACGCCTACCACCATGCCAGAGCCTCGGCTGACACCATTGCCCGCACGAGTGGACGAAGTCTTGGCGACCTCTCCTACGCCTCGGTAGACACCTTTGAGAATCCCCGCATCGTCGGCCCGCGCATGGCCCGCCCGATGGCTGCAATGGCCAACGCCGCTCCGCCGCCCACGGAAGAATTCACTCCGCAAGGAGTGACAGTGACGGCACACGTCAATGCGTTATTTAACTTGAAGTGAAGTAAGTGGGGTAGTTCGCGCATCTAGCTTAGACTGGTCTTGACGTGCCGAGCACGCTCTAACGCGGAGGTGTGATTTGCACAGGCTGCTTTTGATATTACTCGCAATTGTCGTGCCAACCCCGGCGCAAGTCACACTTCGCATCCCCTTGGAGCCAGGGGAACCTGAGGAGATTGCAGTTATAACGTTTGACGAGAACCGTGTGTCCGCCGCAGATGTGAAACGGTGGATGCTCCTCCACGAAAATGGGTTCTACTCCACTCCGGTGATCGGCTCCTCCTCTGAGTGCAAAACCAGCGACATTCGCAAAATGGAAGATGCGATTCAGAAGACGCAGCAGATCGTGGACGATCTCGATTCCAGTAAATATCCTCCAGAATTATCGGATGTGGTCGCGTACTTGAAGAACACACAGTCCCTTTGGCTTTGGCAGGCACAACAAGAGTTGGCATTCCTTAAAACCGGCCAGCCGCTCGCAGGCGTGTCACCAGGTTTTCTTTAAATGGCATAACTGCGTTATTAACACCATGCAGAAAGAACTTGGCAGCTATCCCAAGGAGCGGTGGAAAGCTTTCCTGAATGCTTATGGGATGCAGGAACGCCTGGAGTCAACGATTATGGACTGATGGCCAATCGATGGCGACATCGGCCGTCTCATTCTCGTATCGAAGGTTCGCTTGTTGTCCGACGGCCTACGGCGCGGCCCTCGCCATCTGGATCCGGCTTGCATCCACAGTGATTGCACGCTGGATCTCCATCTCGACCGATGTTCCCACATCCAGCCTCACATCGCTGCCGCGCTTCAGCAGCGCCCACGCAATGCCTGCCGCGGCGCCGGCGCCAGCCCCGATCCGTGCGCCGTTGATTCCGCCCGAAGCCAGGCCGCCGCCAATTCCTCCCACTGCGCCGCCGTATGCCCCGCCCTTCGCGGCCTCTTCAATCTTTTTTCCCGTGTCCTTGTCCTGTCTGATCGTGCCTTCCGAGTCTTTCATTGAGGTATGTTCGGCTCCGGGAATGTTCTCTACCGATCCAGGCAACATCACCGTGTATCCGCTTGGATAAATCATCGAGGTGAAGTGCATCAGGATCTCCGCCCGCCCCTTCAGGCGGCCGCCGCGCTCCACGTGCGAGATCTTCCCCTGAATATAAGTTCCCGCCGGCACCAGCACGCGGTTGTCGAACACGAAAGGAAACGCCGTCTCGGCATATACCGCGTCGCCTTCGCGGGCATTCTTGGTGGAGATCGCTTGCTTCAGCAGCAGCGGAATCTTGGTTCCCGCAGGAATCGTGGCTGCATGCGCGTCTGTCGCCGTTTTTGCACGCTCGGCAGGCGGCTGGTTGCCGTTCGACACCTGCGCTGAAGGAGCAACGGTCGGCGAAGAATTCGACTCCTGGCAATATCCCATGCTCGGGATCAGCAAAATTACCCACGCCCAGCGCATCGGAGACCTCCTGAGATAGAACTGATGTTTCTTGCCGGGGGAAGATCAGGCCGAGAATACCATGGCAACTAGAGGCTGGGATGCGTCATTTTTGGCGAGAGTTATCTGGGCATCAGCGTCATTTATAGATCAAATACTTTTGCCGTACCTGCAGGAACCGGTCCAGGCCTTCCCGCCAATCCTGTGCAATCCGGCGCGGATCCTGCCCAGCTACCAGCGCATCGTATACCGCCTGGTTGGCCAACAATTCCAGCATGCGTTCGATCTTGAAGTCGGCTGGATAGAGTTTCCGTAATGCAGACGCCAATTCTATTCCGAGTTCCGGCGCGTCCAGGCCATCCCGGTCGGTGAGGACAATGTTGACGCCTTCGCACTTCTGTCCGCTGTAGATGCTGGACGCAGGTGTAAAACTCACAGGCACAAAGCGCACGCCCGCGATCCCGCGTCCGTTCAAATAAGCCGCCAGCTCGCGGCTCTTGATCCATGGCGCACCTAAGAGTTCAAACGGCGTATCTGTCCCGCGCCCCACGGAAACATTCGTACCCTCAACCAGCGCGACGCCGGTATACAGCGCTGCTTCGGTCACGCTGCGCAAATTCGGGGACGGATTAATCCAGGTCAGTCCTGTCGCATCAAACCAATCACCGCGCTGCCATCCCTGCATCGGAACCACGGTGAGCTTCGCGTTGATGTTCCGTTCCGTGTTGAACATCTTTGCCAGCTCGCCCATCGTCATTCCATGCCGCACCGGCACTTGCCAGTAATTAGTGAAGCTTTCCCGCCCTGCATCCGAAACCGGACCCTGCACAAACGATCCCGTAATAGGATCCGGCCGCTCCAGCACGATGACTTCAACTCCAGCCTTCGCCGCGGCCTCGAGAAAATATCCCAATGTAGTTTCGTATGTGTAGAACCGCGCGCCCGCATCCTGGATGTCCACCACCACTGCATCCAGATTTTTCATCACATCTGGTGGAGGCCGCCGCGCCGCGTCGGACGCACCGTACACGCTGTAAACCGGAATACCTGTAGCCGAATCCTTGGAATTGTTGACGTCGGTTGTATCCAGCGTGCCGGTTACTCCGTGCTCGGGACTGAAGATCGCTTCCAGCGAAACTCCCGGAGCCTGCGCCAGGACGTCGATGGTCCGCCGCCCCTGCGCATCAACTCCGGTCTGGTTCGTCACCACGCCAACGCGTTTCTTCCGATCCGGCGCCTGCAGCACGTCGAAGTTATGGGCTTCGAGTACGTCGATTCCATTGGTTACGCTGCCGTTCCGCGCGCTCATCCGCCTGGCCGCGCTGAGTGCCTCGTTGTACCCGGTGATGCTCTGCCAGCGCAGGGCCTCTTTTTCGCTGGCGGTCAGGGGCAAAGCCGCAGCCACAGCTGTCGCCACCTTCGAGCGCAACGCAATCGCATTTCCCTTCCCACGCGGATGCACCGCATTGGTCAGCAGAATGATGTAAGTCTCGGTGGTTGGATCGATCCAGAGCGAGGTCCCTGTGAAGCCCGTGTGGCCGAACGATCCGACCGGCAACAAGTCGCCGCGGTTCGATGAAAATGGCGAATCAATATCCCAGCCGAACCCGCGCAGCACCGGCGCTGCCGGAGGCTGCTCCGGCCGCGTCATCTTCTCGACCGTTAGCGGAGAAAGAATTCCTCCGCCGCCCTTCAGCAGCGCTTGCGCAAACTTCGCCAGATCGTCTCCTGTCGAAAACAGTCCCGCATGCCCCGCCACGCCGCCCATCCGGCGCGCCGTCGGATCGTGCACCACTCCTCGCAGCATGTGTTCGTTCTCGTCATACTGCGTGGGCGCAATCTTCGGCTTCCATGCCGCCGGAGGCACAAACCGCGTGTGCGTCATCTTCAGGGGCGTGAAAATATGCCGCATCGCATACTGATCGAGCGTCTCGCCCGACACTCGCTCGACCAGCGCTCCCAGCACGATGAAATTGATGTCACTGTAAGTAAATTCCGATCCTGGCGGCTGCTCCGGCGCCTCGGCAAACGCCATACGGTACGCAGTCTCCTTCCCTTCCCAAGGCGTTTTGAGATCGAGATCGGGCGCAAGCCCCGAGTAGTGGGTCAGAAGCTGGCGCAGCGTGATGTCTTCTTTCCCGCTCTGCGCAAACTCCGGCAGATACTTGGCCACGGGATCGTTGAGTCGGACCTTGCCCTGTTCCATCAACTGCATGACGGCGGTCGTGGTGGCGATCACTTTGGTCAGCGACGCCATGTCAAAGATCGTGTCCAAAGTCATGGGCTCGCGCCGCGGCTCCAGAGCCCGGCTGCCATAGGCCTTGCGGTACATCACCTTCCCGTTGTGGCCGACGACCAAAACCACCCCGGGGATATTGCGATCGCGGATGGCCTGTTGAATGATCGCGTCGACCGCCACAAGACGAAGCGGAGCAGCGGGATGGTTAGCTTCGGCTGCCGCGGAAGCGGCATTCGGGAAAAGGAGCAGCAGTATTGCAAGGAGGACGGGCAATCCCCTCCGCGAGCGCGAATTTGAAATCTGAAGAAAGATGTCTTGACTTTACACAACCATGGCTCGACGACTCAAGGAACTCTGGTAAGGGGTACCGTTTGTGCCATACTTCAGTAAGTCATCGATGTTGAAGCGTCCGCCTTTACCCTCTTACCGCGACTCTGCTATAAACCGGGCAGTCGCGAAATTCTTTCTACGAGGTCTCCCCGCTCTGAATGGTGCTGCTCCAGGTTCTCCTTCGCTTCTGGTCCTTGCGTGCGAGCACCAGGACGACATCTTTTCCTCGGCATTCTCCATCCTTAACGACTCGATCACTCAGTGCGCCTTCCCCGGCGCTTCGGTTGCTGTCACTCATCGCGGGCAGCTCGTCGCCCTCAAAGCCTTCGGCCACTTTACCTACGAACCCGAGTCGACTCCTATGACTCCGGCCACCGTCTTCGACCTGGCCTCGGTCTCGAAAGTTGTCGCCACAACGGCCATGGCGATGCTCCTCTACGAGCGCGGACTGCTGGATCTCGAGGCATCCATCGCTGCGATCATTCCTGAGTTCATTGCCGCGTCCCCGGAAGCAAAACAGGAGGCACGGCGGCGCGACGTCACTCTCCACATGTTGCTCGCGCATTCCTCGGGGCTACCGGGGTACGAAAAGCTATTCTTGAAAGCTCACACCCGAGATGAACTTCTGCGCGCTGCCTTTACAATGCCTCTGACCGCCGATCCCGGCTCCCGCGCCGAATACAGCGATATCGGCTTCATCGTCCTGGGCGCTGCGCTCGAGCGCATCGCCGGCGAATCGCTTGACCGCTTCTGCCAGCGCGAAGTTTTTGGCCCGCTGGGGATGAGTAGCACCGCCTTCAATCCTCCGCCCGAAATTCGCTCGCACATTCCGCCTACCGTGAATGATCAAACTTTCCGCTATCGGGTCATCCAGGGCGAAGTCCACGACGAAAACGCTTCCGTACTGGGCGGCGTTGCCGGACACGCCGGAGTCTTCTCGACTGCCGAAGACGTGGCCAAATTCGCCCACGCTATGCTCAACGGCGGATATCCCATCCTGCATCGGGAAACTATTGCTGTCTTCACGCGCCGCGAAGGCAAGCCTGAAGGCACGTCACGCGCGCTCGGCTGGGACACGCCTTCCCATCCTTCGCAATCGGGAAAGTATTTTTCCGACGGCTCGTTCGGCCACCTCGGCTACACGGGTACTTCTCTCTGGATTGATCCCGAGCGCCAGCTTTCGGTGACGTTGTTGACGAATCGGACGTGGCCCGACTGCTCCAGTCAAGCCATCAAAGCCGTCCGGCCCAAATTTCACGACGTGGTGATTGAAGCTTTGGAGAACTCCGGTTAAGCAATGCGTTCGCCACTCTCAAGGATGCAAAGCGGCTAGAATATGAGCGCGTGAGGCTCGGTCGTGATTGATCCCACCTATCGAAAGGCAGAAAGACTTGCAATCGAAACGCAGATCCAAATCCGACCTACGCCGCCTGCGCACCGAACAATCCCATCCCGCCGCCACGGATCTCGACCGCAAATCTGCCCTGGAGATCGCCCGCATCATCAACGATGAGGACGCGACGGTCGCCGCTGCTGTGCGCCGCGCTCTACCGCAGATCGCGCGCGCCATCGACCTCGTTGCCGCTGCGCTGCGGAAGGACGGACGCCTCATCTACGTCGGCGCCGGCACCAGCGGACGCATCGCCGCCCTCGACGCCGCTGAGTGCCCGCCCACTTTTAACACGGATCCACGTACCGTGCAGGTCGTCATCGCCGGCGGCGTGAAGGCTCTGGCCGCTCCCACTGAAGCCAGTGAGGACGACACAAAACTCGCGCGCGAGGAAATAGCGAAAAGGAAGCCGGGCAAGAACGATGTGGTCCTCGGCATCGCCTCCAGCGGACGCACGCCTTTCACCGTGGCTGCCGTTGAATACGCTCGTCAGAGGGGCGCCAAAACTATCGCGCTAACGTGCAACCGCAAATCCCCGCTGGAGCGTGCTGCCGATTTCGCCATCATCACCGAAGTCGGCCCCGAAGTTCTTGCCGGCTCCTCGCGCATGAAGGCCGGAACCGCTCACAAGATGGTCCTCAACATGATCTCGACGGGTGCCATGACACGGCTCGGCTATGTCTACGGCAATCTCATGGTCAATGTCTGGACCAAGAATGAGAAGTTGACCCAGCGCGCCATTGGAATCCTGGAGCGCGCCACCGGAGCCGACCACGAGACAGCCCGTCGCGCCTTGGAGGCCTCCCGCCATAGCACACCCGCGGCCCTGGTGATGCTGGCCGCCGGGGTTCCGCGCGCACAAGCTGCCGCCGCCCTGAAAAAATCCGCAGGCCATGTGCGAAAGGCCATCGCACTGGCAAAACTCACGTAGGGACAGCCGCCTCGGCTGTCCAGTCGAGCGAAGCTCGACTCGCGTTGTCGCAATCCCAGCCGCGCTCCACTAGGCCGTGCCCTCCCGATTACCTACGCCCGGCTCGATTCCCCGCTAAAATAAAAAACGTACTCGAGGACTCATTAGCCCAATGGATAAACTTGTCATCCGCGGCGGCGAACCGCTACTCGGCACCGTCCGCGTCAGCGGCGCGAAAAACGCAGCGCTGCCCTGCATGGCGGCTGCCCTGCTGACAGATGAGCCTGTGATCCTGGAAAATATTCCACAGGTGCGCGACATTCAGACCACGCGCAATCTGCTGGCCGCCATGGGCGCCGAGGTCGAACTCGGGTACGGCCGCGCTCAGCATCGTACGACCATTCACTGTAAGAATCTTGCCAGCCCTGAGGCTTCCTACGAGCTGGTGAAAACCATGCGAGCCTCCACGCTAGTCCTGGGCCCGCTGGTCGCACGCCACGGCCGCGCCCGCGTTTCTCTTCCGGGCGGATGTGCCATCGGCGCGCGCCCCATCGACCTCCACATAAAAGGACTAGAGCGTCTGGGAGCGAAGATTACTCAGGACCACGGTTACGTCGAAGCCAGCGCCGATCGCCTCAGAGGCGCCGAGATCGTCTTCGATAAAATTACTGTCACCGGCACAGAAGATATCCTCATGGCCGCCACTCTCGCAGAAGGTGAAACCGTACTGCAGAATTGCGCGCGCGAGCCCGAAGTCGCGGACCTGGCCGATTTGCTCAACAAGATGGGAGCGCGGATCGAAGGCGCGGGCACACCCACCATTCGCGTGAAGGGCGTGAGCACGCTGAAAGGCGCCAAGCATCGCATCATCCCCGACCGCATCGAAGCCGGCACGTTCATCATCGCCGGAGCCATGACCGGAGGCGACCTCAACATTGCCGGATGCGATCCCCATCACCTCGACGCGATTCTGCGCAAGTTGGAAGAAGCCGGCGTCAAGACGAGATGCACGGCCGACTCTGTCCGCGTGATGGGCGACAACCCTTTTCAGGCAGCCAACATGATTACCGAGGAATATCCCGGCTTCCCCACCGACATGCAGGCGCAGTTTATGGCGCTGGCGACGCAGGCAGAGGGGACTTCTGTCATCACCGAAAATATTTTTGAGAACCGCTTCATGCACGCCCAGGAACTGGTCCGCATGGGAGCGAATATCAAGATCGAAGGACGGCGCGCCGTGGTTCGGGGCAAGAGTCCGCTGAGCGCGGCGGCGGTGCTGGCTTCCGATCTGCGCGCATCGGCATCACTCGTGCTGGCCGCGCTGGTCGCCGATGGCGAGACCATCATCGATCGCGTCTACCACATCGATCGTGGCTACGAAAATATTGAAGAGAAGCTGCGCGGCGTAGGGGCGCAGATCCGACGCATCGGCGAGATGCTGCCGAAAAAAGCGGCGGCTCCGGCAAGAGCCTAGAACTGAATTCCGACTCCGACCTTGGAACCCTGCCTTCGACTTTCAGCCTTCCGGCTTGGCCGCTTCTTTGTTTCCACTGCGTTTGTCTCACTGCACTCGTCATCCGGGCGCAGTACGCGAGGCATCGATGCCCGCCCATACCCCGCACCGTACGAAACGTTTTTCATTCTCCCGGCACTATCCCCAGTAGGAGGAATCCCACATCCAGTCATTTCAACTCTGGCTTTCAACTGCCCACCCTTACCACTTGCAACCGCAGCCTGAAACGCGAGTGGACTCCCACCTCCAGGTTCACACCCTCGTGCGGGACGCCCAGCCCTTTGCATCCTCTGCAGAGGGCTGGGGCATCTGGTGCTAACTGCATGGCTGTCAGCGGATTGCCATGACCTTGTCCGTTGGGACAGTGACTTCAGTACCTTAGTCCTGCCCAGCGTATTCGCCTTATAATCCTCTCAAGACCAGGAAATATCAGCGTTCTCGCGTATGCGTCCACGCAAAAATGCGTAGGCGCGATCTGTGGGAGCGCCAGGAAACCGTAACGCTACAAAACAAAGTGGATCCAACGTTCGCATCGGCGATTTTCTTCTTAGGGCTAGCCTTTGGCAGCTTTCTGAACGTGTGTATCTACCGCCTGCCGCTCGGGTTGTCGGTGGTGAAGCCACGTTCTGCCTGTCCAGGATGCACGCGGCCGATCGCCTTCTACGACAATATTCCGCTGTTGAGCTGGCTGATCCTGCGCGGCCGGTGCCGTCAATGCAAAACCAGGATTTCTCCGCGTTACCTATTCGTCGAGCTACTGACGGGCACGCTCTTCCTCGCCTGCTACTGGTATTTCGGACTCACCCTGGCCACGCTGAAATACTGCGCCTTCGCGTTTCTGTTGCTGGGCCTCATCTTCACCGACGCAGAGACCAAGCTGCTTCCGGACAAGATGACGCTGCCCGGACTGGTGCTGGGCCTGCTGTTCAGCCTGGTGGTGCCAGTGAATGATCTGGCTTCGCAGTTTGTCCCCTTCGCGGTGAACTTGCCGTTCAGTGGCGAACTCACGGTACGTTTACTTTCTCTGCTCGATTCCCTGCTGGGCGCGGCGGTTGGAGCCTCCTTCATCTACGGTGCGGGCGCGATCTATCTGCGCTGGCGCGGTGCGGAAGGGATGGGCTTCGGCGACGTCAAGCTGATGGCGATGGTGGGGGCATTCCTGGGAATCAAGCTCACCGTCTTCACAATTTTCACGGCGTCGCTGGCGGGTTCGCTTTTCGGACTGACCACCGTGCTGGTGGTTTGGATGAAGCGCACGCATCGCTT
>JGI25616J43925_10000771_pt1 | contig 11939 bp, 10 predicted proteins | sample GraSoi2013_100cm_FD_43925 | JGI IMG/M metagenome (IMG submission 43925) | reverse complement strand
CGATAATGTGCGAGAGCGGCGCACCACTGGCATAGGCGGCGCCCAGGATGCTCCCCACGCTGGTTCCGGCGATGTGAGAGATGGGGATGTGGTTCTGTTCGAGGACTTGCAGAACACCCAGGTGTGCAAAGCCGCGCGCGAAACCCCCGCCAAGGGCTAGGCCGATGCCTGCCCGCCTGGGCATGGCGGCTGCACTCTCATTCAGGGTCTTGCGCACAGCGTGCCCGTGCCTCGTCATGCCCGCAGGATCGCAGGATGAGCATCCTTATCCTATGGGTCGGGCGTCCCGGAAGAGCAGTACTTCTGTACTGCCATGGGAACTTGGCCTGCTTTCCTGCCGCGAGCTTAAACAGTACCAACTTACTAGTCCACTGCCCTCTCTGTACCATTGTGAGCGGCAGTCCGCTGCGCGATTCTCTCTTCCGTCAGGCTGCTGAATCATTTGAGGGGGCCAATAAGAATGGACGATGCGTTCAAGGCTTGGGTCGGGCAGCCGGTGGTCCTGCAAGTGGCGTTGGGAGATATCAAGGTGCCGCTGCGCGGGAAACTGCTGAAAGACGGCGATGAGACTGTACGAATGCGCATCGGCGATGGCTGGGACGTGGATATCTATAAGGCCATGATTCTGGCGGTCGAAAAAGACTCCATGGTTCTACTTCCGGCGTAAGGAGGCTGCCATGAAAGCACAAGAGCTCAAATACGTAACCCGGCGCCGNGCGGCCGTGCTGCTCGGTCTGTCGGAAATGGAATTGAGCCGCATCTCGAGCGAATCGGGATTCGGGCACAAAGAAGTCGCAGGCGAACAGGAAGAAACGTATTTCACTTACGAAGAGCTGCGACAGATCTGCATGCTGGCCGTGCACGAGGTGCACTAGGCAAAAACGAGTTTCCTCCGGCCCCCCTCAGCAATACCCCCACCCCGGGTCGCTCCCCCCAGCGATCCGGGGTTTTTCTTTGTCGCAAATTTCGCTTTAGCGATTCGCCCTTATTAATCGATCCAGAAAACCTTTGACAGACGGAGTCCGCGCGAAGAGACTTAGCGCCGCACGGGAGGGACGCCGGTCAAATGTCACGTTCAATGGTTCGTGGATGGTGGAAGTTGGCCGCGGCGGCGGCGACGCTTGGCGCCGCATTCGGGATGTCGGCGAGAACCAGCGCAACCAACGGCGCCGAAATCTATGACTTGGTCATCGCCGACGGACGAGTGATGGATCCGGAATCGGGGTTGGACGCGATCCGAAATCTTGGGATTCGCACCGGGAAAATCGCGGTGATTTCGAGCGGAGCGCTCCAAGGGAAGCAGACGATTGATGCCAAGCGACTCGTCGTTGCGCCAGGATTCATCGATTTGCACCAGCACGGGCAGGACGCAGAGAATTATGCCGCGAAAGCTGCGGACGGCGTGACCACGGCGCTGGAACTGGAAGTCGGCGTAGCGGATGTCGATCGATGGTNCAGCGAGCGGGAAGGGAAGGCGCTCATCAATTTTGGCGCGAGCGCCGGGCATATCGCGGTCCGCATGGTTGTGATGCACGACCCGGGTGGATTGCTGCCGAGCGGGGACGCAGCGCACCGGGTGGCGACAGCGGCAGAACTGGAAGAGATCCGCGCCCTGCTCGAGAAGGGATTGAAGCGCGGCGCGCTTGCCGTCGGGCTAGGGCCCGCCTACACCGAAGCTGCGACCAATCAGGAAATCCTCGACGTGTTTCGCGTGGCAGCGAAGTACAACGCATCGTGCCATGTGCACATTCGCGCGCCACTGACGCAGGTGGCGGGGAATTTCACCGGGTTTGAAGAGGTGATGGCGGCTGCCGCGATCACTGGAGCCCCGCTCCATATCGTACATATCCAAAGCACGGGCGGGCCGAACGTCACAGCGGAACTGCAGATGATTGCGGATGCGCGCTCCCACGGCATGGACGTGACCACGGAAAGCTATCCTTACACGATGGGAATGACCAGCATCCAGGCCGCCATGTTCGATCACAAGGAAGAGGAGCCCGCAAGTTACTATGCGACATTTCTGTGGCCCGCTACCGGGGAGTACCTGACGAAGGAATTATTCCTGCGTTACCGCAAGCAAGGCGGAATGGTGATAGTTCCGGGAAATACGCCGGAAAACGTTCACTTGGCCACGGTAAGCCCATTGACGATGATCGCCAGCGACGGTCATCTTGCGAATGGCAAGGGGCACCCGCGAACCGCCGGCACCTATGCGCTGGTGCTGGGCCGGTACGTGCGGGAAGAGAAAGCGCTGGATTTGATGACCGCGCTGAAAAAAATGACGCTGATGCCAGCGCAGCGGCTGGAAAAGCGCGCGCCGATGTTTAAGGACAAGGGACGGATTCGCGTCGGCGCGGACGCTGACATTACCGTGTTCGACGCGAATCGCGTCATCGATAAAGCCACCTACGAAAAGCCGTTGCAATACTCTGAAGGGATTCAGTTTGTGCTCGTGAACGGCGTGCCCGTCGTCAGGGATGGGAAGCTGGTTGAAGGAGTATTTCCCGGCCGGGCCGCGCGCGCCCCGGTTTCTCAGTGAGCTTCCTAAGTTGCAGCGCGTGCTTCCATGAAATCGCGCAGAAAGCAGAAAAGACCATGATGCCAACCACCTGGAAGTGCTATATAGTACTGCGCGCAGCAGCCTTCCTGAGAAAGGACTCCCTTTGACACTCGCCGCCTCGGATTGGGCCGCCATCGTCGGTTATCTGCTCATTACTTTGTTTCTCGGCTTGTACTTCCGCGGCCGCTCCGGCAAGAGCACGGAAGACTATTTCGTGTCCGGCCGCAACGTTTCCTGGTGGCTCGCCGGAACTTCGATGGTCGCGACGACGTTTGCTGCGGATACTCCACTGGCAGTCACGGGTCTCGTCTACGCGAACGGCGTCGCGGGCAACTGGCTGTGGTGGAGTTTTCTGCCCTCGGGAATGATGACGGTGTTTTTGTTCGCGCGTCTGTGGCGNCGCTCCGGGCTCATCACTGACGTGCAATTCGCGGAGATGCGCTACGCCGGNAAGCCCGCTGCCTTTCTCCGCGGTTTCCGTGCCGTTTACCTGGGGCTGCTGATGAACTGCTTGATTCTCGGCTGGGTGACGAAGGCCATGGTGAACATCATCAGCACGTCGCTGGGCGTGAGCGACGCCAAGGCGCTCGGGATCTGCGTATTTTTTCTGATGCCCTTCACGGGAATTTACGTCTCGCTGGGCGGATTGTGGGGCGTGCTCTGGACCGATCTGTTTCAATTCGTGCTGAAGATGGCGATTGTGATTGGCGTGGCCTGGTACGGTGTGCACGCCGCCGGAGGCATGCAACAGATGCTTGCCACGCTAGCGGCGAAGCGCGCAGCTGCCGGCCCCGGAGCAAGCGACATCACGGCGCTCTTGCCTGACTTTTCCCGCGGTTTCACGAGCGAAGCTCTTTGGACGCTGCCGGTGATTACTTTTGTCGTGCATCTGGCTGTGCAATGGTGGGCTTTCTGGTATCCCGGCGCGGAACCGGGCGGCGGCGGTTATATCGCGCAACGCATATTCAGCGCAAAGGACGAGAGGAACGGATTGTTGTCCGTATTATGGTTCAACCTCGCGCACTACGCGTTGCGGCCCTGGCCGTGGATTTTGACGGCTCTTGCCGCGGTCGTGCTTTACCCAGGACTTGCGCAGCCCGAGCGCGGTTATATGTTGGTAGCGACGCGCCAGACGCCTCATGCGGTCCTGGGAATTTTGCTTGCCGGTTTCATGGCCGCCTTTATGTCCACGGTGGCCACGCAATTGAACTGGGGCAGTTCCTACTTGATCGAAGACTTCTACCGCCGTTTCCTGAAGAAAGAGGGAAGTGAGTCGCATTTTGTGAATGCATCGCGGCTGGCGACAGCGTTTCTCGTGTTGGCGGCTGCCGCCGTCGCTTGGCAGTTGACCTCCGTTTCCGCCGGCTGGAAGATCGTACTCGAACTGGGAGCCGGAACCGGCGGCGTCTACTTACTGCGCTGGTACTGGTGGCGTGTGAATGCATGGAGCGAAATCTCCGCCATGATCGCGGCGCTGGTGACGACCCTCGCGCTGCATAACAGCGCTCTGTGGAATGCCATCGCCGGAAGGCCGCAACCTTTCAGCGGCTCTGACCCAGTCATTTTCGCTAAGACGACGCTTTGCACGACGGGAATTACGACACTGGTGTGGATCGCCGTCACGCTCTTCACCGCGCCGGAGCCCAACGAAACACTTATCAAGTTTTATGCGAAGGTCCGCCCGCAAATCACAGGATGGCAACCGGTCGCCCGGCTAGCTGGCGATGTGCCTATCACTCGAGATCTAGGTAGGAACCTGGCGAACTGGCTGCTGGGCTGCGTCCTTATATACTCGGCCCTCTTTTCCCTCGGTGAGTTGTGCTTTGGCCGATACCAAGCGGGTTTCCTGCTAGCCTTGCTGGCGATTGTTTGCGGGCTGGCCATCTCGCGACTGATGCCCAAGCCCGCGGAGTGGCAAGCCAACTGAAATGGCTGACGCGGCGCAGCCGGTTCGTTCAGGTGCTCATCATGCAGTGCTCGCCGGGTTCCTCGGCTGGACGCTCGACGCCTTCGATTTCTTCATCGTTGCATTCGTGCTAGCTCCCATCGCCAGGGAATTTGGCACGGGCATCCCCGCGCTGGCACTAACGATTACCGCCAGCCTGGCAACCCGCTGGATCGGCGCGCTCGCGTTCGGTTTGTTTGCCGACCGCTACGGGCGGCGCATCCCGCTCATCGTCAACATTTTGTACTTTTCCCTGATCGAAGTTCTTTCCGGACTCGCGCCGAACTACAGAGTTTTTTTCTTTCTGCGATTGCTTTACGGCATCGGAATGGGCGGTGAGTGGGGCGTGGGAGCATCGCTCACTATGGAATCCGTTCCTGTCCGGTGGCGTGGACTCATTTCGGGCCTATTGCAGGAGGGCTACGCGCTTGGATTTCTGTTGGCGGCCGGTGTGTATCGTGTTGTTTACCCGCATTGGGGATGGCGGCCGCTGTTTTTCATAGGCGGACTGCCGGCGCTACTCACGTTGTTCGTGCGCGCCAAAGTGAAAGAGCCTGAAGCTTGGCACCGTTCGCGCACGGATTGGACAACCTACCAGCGCGCCATATTTCGCAACTGGAAGCGATTCGCTTACGTCGTGGTTTTGATGGCGATGATGAATTTCGTCTCCCATGGCACCCAGGAAATGTACCCGACCTATTTGCAACAGCAGCATGGATTCACGCCGCAGCGGACGTCCGATTTCACTGCGTTTTCCATGGTCGGAGCGATTTGCGGCGGCCTGGCGTTCGGATATTTTTCCGACCAGCGCGGGCGACGCCGTGCCATGGTGTCGGCTCTCCTGCTGGGAGTGGTTATGATTCCTTTGTGGGTTTTCGCCCCCAATCTGCCACTGATTCTGGTTGGCGGATTCTTGATGCAATTCATGGTGCAAGGCGCGTGGGGCGTGATACCAGCCCACATCAATGAGCTTTCGCCTGATCAATTGCGGGGATTCTTTCCCGGCTTGGCCTACCAGTTTGGCGTGCTGATTGCTTCCGGCAGCGCTTACTTTGAAGCGCGAATGGCGCATTTCATGAGTTATGGCCGGGCGATGGGGCTGTTCGCTGTGGTGGTGCTCCTGCTAGGCGCGCTCGTAGTCTCCTTCGGTCCCGAAGCACACCGCACTGAGTTTGGCAGGCGCGACACAGCGAATTCGTGATCCGCACTGCTTTGCGTCCGTGGCGGGAGCTCGACGCGTTGTGTTAAGATTTATTTACCGCGCGCCCGTAGCTCAGTTGGATAGAGCGTCTGGCTACGAACCAGAAGGTCGGGAGTTCGAGTCCCCCCGGGCGCGCCACTTCCTTCCCGATCTGCTACTTTTACTCCCTTCGATTCCAAAACTTCAGAACAGCCTAGTATGGATTGCGGCCGCGGGCTTCTTGCTCGCTGTCAAGGCGGTGAATCGTCAACGCAGCGGCTGGAGCCTGGCGCTCAAGGCTGCGATTCAAACGCACGAAAACGCAGTTCGAGTTCCCACTGTTGCTGGGCTCTCTCGCTGGACTTGAGAAAAGCCGCGCACGCGGCAGAGGGTTTTTCCGCTCCTGGAGCATCGTGCGAGCATGCTGGAATAATGCGACTGAAGGCATCCGGCGCGCTCCACAGACTTGCGCCGCGCAAAAAGCTGTGTTCCAGGCTAGTGCGAACCATGTGCTTGAGGTCAGCGTAGTGGAGATCGTAAGTTTGAACCGCGCGGACGTACTCATGCGTCAAGTCGATGCGCGAGACACCCTCGTCATCCGTCGCAAGCGCCACCGGCACGCCAAACAACCGGTACAGTGGGAATGGATGATCTTTGCCGGTCACGCCGAGGATCACGTCATTGCTTGTCAGGCTGATTTCCACCATCACGTGATTCGCGGCCATCTCTTTCAAAAGCGCGTGAGGTTTATTTTCGTACATGATGTCCACACCGTGACCAATTCGCTCGGCCTGAGCCTGCTCGACCGCCAGCCGAATGTGGCAGCACAGACCCTCATACGGAACGAAGCCAGGCGCAATCTCGCCTGCGTGCAAACTCACGTGCGTCTTCGGATACAACGCATGAAGAAACGCCACTATCCGCATGTGCACCGCGTAGTCGTTCATGGCCGTGTAACCGTCTTCCGGCATCACGTAATTAATCCCCACAAAGCGAGGATCTTCGGCCGCCGTCTCAAAGCACAGCAGCGTTTGCGCAAAAACGACCTGCTTGGGCAACCCCCGCAAGACTTGGCAAAGGTAGCGCACCTGCACTCCGCAAGCCGCCGTCGCGTCTTTCTGGCCGCAGTGCTCGCGCGCGCGTCGCAGTGCTTCCGCATGATCCAGGGCCGCACTCGCTGGCGCGATGTCATCTCGAATCCCGCGGTCCAGCAAGTCTTTGCGGAATTTGCCGAAATCCTCCTGCCAGCCAATTTCCATTGCCACCGCGGCCGTACGGTTGAATTCCGGCGTGTGCATCAGCTCGAGGTATTGTTCATTCTGCGCCGCCGCGCGAGTGGCCACCTCGTCAATCCACTCGCCGAGATGCTGGTGATCGGTCCCTCCGAACTTCGCAAAGGCATCAAAAAAATGATCGTGCCCCGTCACTCCCGGCGAAAGCACGAAACCCCGCATCGAGAAAGCATCCACCAATGCGTCAAACAGATGCTGGTCTTTATAAGCCGTTGCCACAGGGACTCTACCCTCTCCGCACGCGGGTTGCTCCGCTCCGCCGACGGAAGGCGACTGCGGCTTCGCGAAAGCTAGCTTGGCCACGTCCACGCACAAATGATCTTCAGCCCCTGCGCGAATCCACGACTCCGCGTAAACGGCCCCGCTCAGATGATTGTGCAGGTCACCGCCCTTCGGCATCCCCAGAAGAAAATTCCGAAGCTGCAGCGGATTCTGCCGCGCCGCTTGGAGACTGAGCTCAGCTTTCTGTTCGGGACTTTTTTGCGCCGCCGGAGTTGCAGAACGCTTCTGTTGTCCCAAGACAGGTGAGGAGATCAGGAACAACAGCACCAGAAAGCGCGTTGAACTGGCGTAAGAATGNCTCCGTGAAGGATTCAATCTCGCATTTTTCANAAGGATTTCCTCCGGCAAACGGCCAACTGCTCCGATGACCCTCGCATGAATCAACTTTTGCGGCCACCAGCTGTGATATAGATTCTCGTTCGCGCGATGCACAGCATATCAGGCAGATCAGGCAGATTAAACGCCAGGGGGATTTCATGAACAAGCTCATCAGGGGATGCGTCCAAATTCTGATCCTGGTCGGAATTTTTCCCCTCCTGCTTTCTGCCCAGACCACTCCTCTCAGCAAGCCTATTCAAATCAGAGTCGTAGTGGTGGCCATGTTCGAACGCGGAGAGGACACAGGTGACTCTCCTGGTGAGTATCAACTCTGGGTCGAACGAGAGCACTTGGATCAAATCATTCCGCTCCCAGCCGGTTATCACCACGTGCGCCTCAACAAAGACGGAGTCCTGGGCATCTTGACCGGCGTAGGGACGGCCAAGGCAGCCGCTTCAGTGATGGCCGTTGGCTTGGACCCGCGATTCGACTTGTCAAGAGCGTATTGGATTATTGCAGGAATTGGCGGAGGCGATCCCGCCGACGTCTCGGTGGGCTCAGCAGTCTGGGCCGAACATGTTCTCGATGGCGATCTGGCGTACGAAATCGACGCGCGCCAAATTCCAGAGAATTGGCCGACCGGCTACATCCCATTGCGCAAGGCGACTCCCTACGAAGAACCGGTGCGCAAAGAACTCGAGGGCGAGATCTACACGCTCAATCCAGAGCTCGTTGCTTGGGCTTTTCACCTGACCAAAGATATTTCGCTTCCCGATTCAGATTCTCTCCGCACCTCGCGAGCGCGTTTCGTCGGGTTTCCGAACGCGCTAAAGCCCCCCTTCGTCATCCGCGGCGACACACTTTCTTCCAGCACCTTCTGGCACGGCTCAAAAATGAACGAGTGGGCCAACGCCTGGACGCGCTACTACACCAGCGGCAAAGGGAACTACATGGTCGCGGCGATGGAGGACTCCGGCACCATGCAGGCTCTCACTTTCCTGAGCCAAGCCGGCCGCGTGGACTTGCAACGCGTCCTGGTGCTACGAACGGTCAGCAATTACGACCGTGAGCCACCGGGCACAAGCGCCGTCGAAAGCCTGAAGACCATGNTNTCCGGCAACTACTCCGCTTACTTTCCTGCTTTGGAAGCCGCTCAAATCGTCGGCGACAAAGTAGTTCGGGACATNGTCGAACATTGGCGCGATCGCGAATCTACGCTTCCGCATTGACGTCGCGAAGCTCCCGGCCTATAGTGGCGCACCTTTTTATTTGAAGTTCATTTGAGAGGAACCAGCTTGCTCGAGCGCGTTTTTCATCTCGAAGAAAATCACACCACGGTCCGCCGCGAGCTCCTCGCCGGACTCACCACTTTCATGACCATGGCCTACGTGGTCGTCGTCAACCCGCGCATCCTTTCCGAAGCCGGCATGCCTGTTGACGGCGTTCTCTTCGCCACTTGCATTTCTGCGGCGGTCGCCACGCTAATCATGGGGCTGTGGGCCAACTATCCCATCGCCCTCGCCCCGGGCATGTCCCTCAACGCTTACTTCACCTACTCCATCGTGCTCGGCCGCGGCGTTCCCTGGCAGACCGCCCTCGGCGTCGTCTTTCTCTCCGGCCTGCTCTTTCTGATCCTCACCCTCACCAACATCCGCGAACAAATCGTCAACGGCATCCCCAATTGCCTCAAGTACGGCACCGCCGCCGGCATCGGCCTCTTCATCGCCTTCATCGGCTTGCGCAACGCGAACATCATCGTTGCCAATCAAGCCACTTTCGTCGGCCTGGGCAAAGTTTCCGACCCGCACGTGCGTCTCGCCGCCGCCGGACTCGTCCTCATCGCCATCCTGATGGTCCGTCGCGTAGGCAGCGCGATCCTCATCGGAATCGTCGCCATAACCCTTGCAGGAATTCCTCTAGGCCTCAGCCACTGGCCCGCCCATTTTTTCTCGCTGCCGCATGCCTCCGGCACATTCCTCAAGCTAAACCTGCGCGCCGCCGCAAGCATCGGCCTCGGCGAACTCATCTTCGTGTTTTTCTTCGTCGACCTTTTCGATAATGTAGGCACTCTCGTCGGCGTCTGCGAAGAAGGCGGTTTTCTGCGCGACGGCAAGCTCCCGCGCGCCAGCCGCGCACTGCTCGCTGACGCTTTCGGCACCATGTTCGGCGCCCTCACCGGAACGTCCACTGTCACCAGCTACATCGAGAGCGCCGCGGGAGTTGCTGTCGGCGCGCGCACGGGACTTGGCAACGTCGTCATCGCTGGGCTCTTCCTCGTCGCCATGTTTTGTGCCCCGCTGGTCGCTGCGATTCCCGCGTACGCTACCGCTCCCGCTCTCATCCTCGTCGGGGCGCTCATGTGCGGCGCCGTCGCCCGCGTCAAATGGGACGATTTCAGCGAAGCCTTTCCCGCCTTCCTCACCTTGGTTGCCACGCCCCTGACCTTCAGTATCGCCACCGGGCTAAGCCTTGGCCTGCTCTCCTTCACCTTCGTAAAACTCGGCACCGGCCGCCACCGCGAAATCAGCCCCCTCATCTGGGTCCTCTCCGCCCTCTTCCTGCTCCGATATGCCTTCCTCGGCTCTGAATAAGTCGAACCCAGTCCTTCGTCGCCCGCCACGGCGGGCTCCTCAGGACAGATTGACTCATGGGGAATCTGGGTTAGAACCATAGCGACCCCACCCCCCTGTGTTTTTTGTAAGTGTTCATTCTAAAGGGGCTTAAAGCCCTTTGTTTTGATACACTTTTGTAAGTGTTGATTCTAAAGATAGTTACAGGTGCGATTTCAAGATATTTCTGTAAGTGCTGATTCTAGAGAACTTAGCTTCGACCGAGCTTTTGGCTGGCAAGGACCAAGAAGCGAGTTAAACCTCGACGTGGGGACGGAAGAAAAGCGGCGGCGAGCTGCCGCACGCCACAGAATCGCCCCGAAAGGGCGCGTCGTATTGGCTAGAATTTCCGACACCTGAAATGAAAAAGCGGCAGAGAACCTGCCGCAACCTGAATAAGCCCCACTTTTACCTGGAAGTAGAGTACCAAAAGAAGTATGGCGAGTCAAGGAGTTTTTGAGTCGTGGGTTTCCGATTTGTGCGCTATTGGGGACTAGTCCATTCGCCAGTGGCAAACCTTGTTACCAACAGTCTACGCGTGGCTGGTGTCTTGGGTTGGCCCTTATGATTCTCGGTCTATAATCGATTGTATTTTGATCCCTATGAAGTTCCGATCATTGGCGACAATTCTGGCGATGCTGGCGAGCACTAGTGGGTCGNCGGCACAGGTGAAATATCCTCCAGAGACCAGAAATGCGGCGCTCCGCTATTGGACCGCATTCGCGGAGATGCAAGACCCGCTTGCGGATATGGAAACGCGGAAATTGATAGACAAAACCTTGGCGGGTAAAACGGCGTGGAGCGAAACGACACTTGGGTCGACTTTGGATGCCAACGCCGAAGCGATTCAAACAATGCAACGAGGTGCAAAGCTCCCCGAATGCGACTGGGGGCTTGACGACAGCCAAGAGTCGAGCGCCCAGTTCACCCTCTTTCTTCGAGCACACGCACTGGCAGGATTAAACACACTTGAGGGAATGCGTCGCATGGCGAAGGGCGATTCCCAAGGGGCTGTGAATACATGGCTCGCGGGAATTCACTTTTCCCAAGACCTGGCGCGCGGGGGGCCCTTGATCTTTACATTGGTGGCCACGCGTATGCTGCTGCCTAACTTGCGGGTGCTCAACGAAAACACCAGGAAGGGACAATTGAATGAAGCGCAGAAAAAAGAGGTGTACGCAGCCGTGAGAGCGCTGCCTGAGGATGGCTTCGACTGGGGAGGAGCCTGGGGACTCGAATATGTAAGGGGAGAGCACTTTCTTCAAGAATTGCGGACCGCAGCAAATCCAGGCGCGGCCTACGAAGAGATGGGGGTGCCTGTACCGAAACAAGGCATTCCTCCAAGCATACAGGAGATTCAAGGATTCCGAGAATACATGCTCGCCGTGCAGGCGGCGTTGGGCGAGTCCCCTGCGCAGGCAAAGACCCTTATCGATGGCTTAGAACCAAAGAGGCGCACCTTCGGTGACGTGGAACAAAACTTGATTCCTGGTACCCGGAGACTTAACTCCGTGCGGGCCGAATTGATAACGGCGCGAACAGAATTGATGCAAGCGCTCGGTTCTAGGTAGAGTTCGGCACACAGTTGCACATTCATCACTGAGGGGGAGGGGCGGGCTTTTTGAGGACGGGTTTTTCGCCGGAGGCGGGCGGGGGGATGTTGGCGGCTGGCTTGGCTGGTGTGGTGGCTGCGGGCGCGGCGACGGAAGTGCCGCCCTCGGAGTAGGGCTTTTTGACCCAGCGCTCGGAT
>JGI25616J43925_10000770_pt1 | contig 11940 bp, 13 predicted proteins | sample GraSoi2013_100cm_FD_43925 | JGI IMG/M metagenome (IMG submission 43925) | reverse complement strand
CGGACTTCATGGCTAACAACGTCAAACTGCTCCTGGTGGATGACAACCCGATGGTGTTGGGAATGCTGCAGCAGGCATTGTCGTCGCTGGCGAAGGTCACGCCAGCCAGCGATACCGCCGATGCTCTCTTGAAAGCCGTGGACGATCCTCCAGACCTGGTGGTGTGCGATTACCGCATGCCGGGGATGGATGGGCGCCAGTTGGTCGAGAAATTGAAGAGCCGTCCCGGGACCGCAAATTTCTCCTCCGTGCTGATGGCGAGCAAGGGTGATATTGCCGAACGGCTCTCGCAACAGGACGCGGCCGACGATTATCTTGAAAAACCGTTCTTTCTGAAAGATGCTACGCGCCGCATCAAGCGCATGATCGACCGCATTGCGCTGGAGAAGATGGCCAAGACCGCGCCTTCGGATGGTGTAGTGCGCGGCAATCTTTCGCAGATGAACGTGATTGACCTGATGCAGTCGCTCGAGATGGGCCGCAAGAGTTGCCAGCTCACGCTTACGAACGAAGGCGAGAAATGCGAAGTATTTTTTGCTGAAGGCCAGGTGAAGCACGCGACCTATGGCACGTTGGTAGGCGACGCGGCGGTGTTCAAGGTGTTGCGCTGGACGGGCGGCAACTTCCAGCTCGATTTTGAAGGCAAGACCGATAAGGAAACCACGCAACTTAACACACAGGGGTTGCTGATGGAAGGACTACGACTGCTGGATGAATCGCAACGCGAAGGCGGTGGCGAAGCGACCGAAAGCAGCAGCGCGCCAGGCAGCACCCCCAGCGACGCACCGACCACGAGCGGCGGAAGGGAAGAAGAGGAAGATGTCCTCCTCGACAGCTGAGATGCGGACCGAGGNGCGGACGTCGGATACGTTGACCGCCGCAGTTGTGACAGTCAGCGATTCGTGCTCTCGCGGGGATCGCGTCGATCTATCGGGTCCGGCGGTGGCCCACGTGCTGCAGAAGCTTCGCTTTCAAGTGGCCGCTCGCGAAGTCGTCCCCGATGATTCCATTCAGATTCAAAACCTGCTGACTCGTCTCGCCCGGGATGTGCGATTCGTCGTTACTACTGGGGGGACTGGAATCGCGCCGCGCGACGTGACCCCGGAAGCGACTCAGGCGGTCTGTGACCGGTTGCTCGACGGGCTGGCCGAGCGCATGCGAAGCGAAGGGTCCAGGAAGACTCCGTTTGCCGCTTTGAGCCGGGGGGTGTGTGGAGTGCGGGGCACATCGATCATTCTGAATGTGCCGGGCAGTCCGACCGGTGCGGTGGAATCACTGGAAGCGGTGGTCGAGTTGATTCCTCATGCGCTGAACTTGCTACTGGGGAACACGGAGCATTCTTAGGAGCATTCACTTAGAATTAGTTCCCGTTGAAAACNATTGGACATATTCTGGCGCGCTACACGGCCTGGATCTGGGCGCTACTGAAGCCGCTCGGGATGTGGGGCGTATTTGCCATCGCTGGGGTGGATTCCGCGTTGTTCGGCATGCCGGTGGACGCCGTCGTGGTTGGGTACGTCTACCAGGACCGCCGGCGGTTTGTTTTTTATGTCGTGATGGCCGCCCTCGGCTCGGCACTCGGCAGTATCCCGCTCTACCTGATTGGCTATTTTGGCGGCGAGGAAGTTCTGCGTAAGCGGATAACGGAAGCGCGATTCCTGAAAATTCACCGGTCGTTCGAGAAGCATGAGTTCCTGGCGCTGATGCTTCCAGGCATGTTACCCCCGCCTACGCCCTTCAAACTGTTCGTGCTGGGCGCAGCAGTTTTCGAGATGCGCTGGACGCACTTCCTCATGGCGATTTTCGCCGGGCGCGTGGTGCGTTTCGCGTTTTGGTCATTGCTGGCCCTGGTGTACGGGCCACAGATCGTTGAACTGGCGGGTAATCTTTTCCGACGCCGCTTCTCCTGGGTGTTGGGAGCGGTCCTAGTTGGTCTGTGCTCGTGGTGGTTGCTTCGGCGCGGCAAAATCAAGAAGCTCGCAGGACCGGAGAGTCCAGCGAGGCTAAGAGGTCGACCTTAAGAGATCGACTCTACAAGTTCCCGCTTTACTACGCGGCGGCGATGTGGTCGTCGGTTGAACGGTGCATCCAGCCCGACAAAGCATGCAGGAGCACAGGCGTTCCAAACATCGCGATGGAGAAGAACAGATCACTCTCCACGGTCCCGCGGAAAAATGGAAGTCCGGCGGCGTAGGACATCATCAAGCCGCTGAAGCCTCTGGGATACATCGCGGGCCATGCGGCCCATACCGCGAAATTGCTGATCAGGAAGAACGAAACTGAACTGGTGAGCGCGGCACCAACCACGCGGACTGGCCCGGCTTTCTCCCGCAAGTTGGTACCCAGCCACAGAATGGCCGCATACCAGGCCCAGGTAACCAGATGATCCCAGGAGAAGGTGTAAGCGTAGATGAACTTGGTCAGGATGACGTCCGTCGCGGCCAGCAGCAGTAACGGCACCCACATCTGGCGGCGTGAACCGCGTGCGCCAAAAAACAGCAGCGACGCCGCTACCGGCGTGAAGTGCCAAGCGTGCGGCAGAACATTCATGGGGCCAGCGAAGGGCAGGAAGCGGACGGCAATGGCCAGTAGGACGAATAGGTAGGGCAGCATGAGCACCTCGCTACAGATCTTATTCTGGGCGCTGAGACGGGAGGACGTCAAGCGAAGAGAGGAATGAATATTCAGCTATTCAGCGTAGTCGTTAGCCATCTAGAGAAGGCCGTCCCCGGGGTGTGGCTGCCGGCAGCTTGATTTCGGGCTCAGTCGGGTTCGGGTGCGATCACTTGATCTTTTCCGAATCCGAAGATGTCGCCCACGGGCCGAAGATTCTTGTCGAGCTTCACAGCGGCGCCGAGCGCTCTGCGCGCCCCGCTGCGACGGCTGAGCGGACTGGGCAACTGGACGAAGCGCAGGTCCTGAAAGTGCACGATGTAGCCCTCTTCGGGGGGCTGAAGAGTTTCGGTTTCGGTGATGGGATATTTAGCCCAGTCCAGGTACACATGCCCGAGGTACGATTTTTTCGCCGCCAGGGTGACCGGCGTCTCTTCCGGCTTGTAGCGGATGTCGAGCCGTCCTTCGGGATCCACCTCAGGCCGCAGAGAATCCACGGGAGCCAGCACGAAGAAACCGGGAGTTTCTACGACACCGTACCAGTGGAAGGGGTCGATCACGGTAGGGTATGCCGAAGCACGAATAGGGTCTGCGCCTTCGTAGGTGCGCGCAGTTAGTGCGCTGACTGCCCGGCGATGTCCGAAGTCGCGCACGCCCCACACGAGTACAACCCCAACCAGGGCAAGTGTTGCGGTGGTCCCGCCGCGAGGTCCACGATGGCGCGCTCCGATCTCACGGTCGATCAGCGAGAAGAATGACGGCGTGATGAGTCCGAGAAGCAAAAAGCCGAATATTACCGGCTCAAAGATGAAGACGATGTCCCACGAATACCACTTCTCGGAAAAAGGCCAGAACGGGCGTACACCGTAGTTGTTAGTGAAGTCGAGCATGATGTGGCTCAGGCCGGCCGCGCAGGCATAGAGGAACAGAAGTCCCCATCGTGGCGGCAAGTTAGGGTCGTTCGTCTTTCGTCCGCGCAGGCGCCAGATCAGATACACGAAGCCTAGAACTACGGCCGCCATGAGCGGGGTGCCGAGGAATGAGTGCGTGAATCCGCGATGATGGGCGAAGCCGAATGCAGGACCGCGCAGTCGGCCGAGCACGTCCAGATCGGGAGCTTCGGCGGCCAACGTAAGTGTCAGCGTAGCTAATGCGGTTTTGCGATTCAATCCGGCGCGCCCCAGGCACGCTCCGGTCAGAAAGTGGGTTATAGGTTCCAAGCGAGTTTGTGAATTCTATTTCACCGGTGGCCCTCTTTGCCACGCCGAGACTCTGAGAAGTTACTTGGACGCCAAGCTTGGCCTGAAGTCACAAAACTTGTTACGGGACTTGTTCGCGACCTTCGTCTGTCCTGCGCATTACGACTCAGCGGGGCGGGACCAAAAGCGTCAGAGCATCAGGGACGACGGTGATTTCCGCCGGAAGCGTGCCCAGCAGTTCGCCGTCGGCTTCGACATAGACTGGGGATTGTATTTCCGGTACAGCACCGGAGAGCTCAGGGTACCGGCAACGGACGTTGGCAACATGCGCCAGTTCGATGCCGGAAACGGCCGGGCTTAGCCGCAGCAAGGCGCGGGTCACGTACGCAAGATAGGCAAGGCGGCTGGCCGTGTGGCACAGGATCAGACGGAGGTCATCGCGATCGAGTGAGGCCCCGGGAGCTAACTCCTGCAGCACTCCACCGAAGTGGCGAATCCGTACGCCGAGCAACTCTGTGAGGCTTGCCTGCTTAGGCTCAGCGGACCCGGTTTCGATATAGTCGGCGACAAAGCGGACCATCGGGTAGGTCCACCACAGATGCCATGCCTTTACGTAATATGCTGCCATTCCCAAGCGCTGCTTGACGTCAGGATTGAGCTTGTAGAACAGATGAGCATCTACTCCGACACCTGCGGCCACGATGAAAAAGCGCGTGCCGGGATTTCCGCGGCGATCACAATACTTTATGTGGCCGAGGGCCACCCTGCATCGAGCGCCATTCACGGCCACTTTCGCTGCGGCAGCGGGATTCATGGGAAGGCCCAGGTCGTGCGCCAAGGCGTTGGCTGTTCCCATCGGCAGGATCGCCAGGCCGACGTTGGAGCTGGCGAGCACTTGCACAATGTTGTGGATGGTTCCGTCTCCTCCGCAGGCGAACACCGTATCGCAGCCGGCGAGGACGGCTTGCCGCGCTTGTTCCTCGGCGTGGGCTCTGGAGTGGGTGAGAACCAGACCGGCGTCGACGCCTGTTGTCCGCAGCATTGCCACCACGGACTCCAATTCCTTCTGCCGCCGCTTTCGGCTGCCACCGGAATCTGGGTTGTACAGCAAAGCCGCCTTACGCATGGGCTGGTCGAAGCTGGATTGTACCTGAGCTGAGTGCGCGGAGAAGCGGCGCGAACCCGAACCGACAGATCATGCACGCCGGATCGGCGAACCGAGGGTCAGCGAATAGGGATCAGCGCGATCCCCATTCCCACATGCCGAACATGGCTTTTTGTGGCAGCGGATGGCCCATTTGGCGGGCCAGCATAGTGATCTGACCGCGATGGTGCGCATCGTGTGCGATCAGGTAGCCCAGAAACCCGGCAACGTCAGGCCGGAAACCCTTGACTCGACCGTCGCCGGTCAAGGCACCGCTGATGACCACACCTAGAGCCTGACGGCTCAGCTCCAGGCCTCGCAACGCTTGTGCCGGCGAGAGCTTTGCGCGGTCCAGTTGTGCCGGAATCCGGCTGCCATTCGCTGAGGCCTTCAGCCACATGACACGCACGTTGTGCATGTGGGCAACGATTGCGGGAATGGAGCGTCCCTTTCCCGCTGGGGTTTTCGCGATCCAAGCTGGCCGGGGGAGGTTATCGATCAGATAATAGTTGATCCTGTCGTTGGTGTTAAAAGCGTTCAGGAGAGCTTCTGGAAGCAGCTCCGTAAACCTTTTCTGCGGAAGGGAAATATTCATTGGCTCTTGAGCTCTCGGCATGGTCGGGCCTTCGCAGACTAGGACAGACAACTTGGCAAAGAATTCAATCTGGCATAACCTAGGACGGCTTGCAAGGGGCCAGTTATCCACATCATCTCTACTCGGGAGGTTTTACCAGATGAGAATCCCTGAACATTTTCTCTGTGGATTGCTTCTGTGCCTGGGAGTTGCGGCGCAGGACCATGCATCGCATACGCAAAGCCGGCCGGTCACGCTGGTGACGGGCCTGGGAAATTTGCACCATCCGGTTTCCACCAAGAACGCAGCGGCACAGCAGTTCTTTGATCAAGGCCAGCGGTTTATTTTCGCCTTTAACCACGACGAGGCGGCACGCTCGTTTCAGCACGCCGCAGAACTCGATCCTAAGCTGGCAATGGCATATTGGGGCGTCGCCGAAGCGGTAGGCCCGAACTACAACGATCCTGCAGACCCCGATCGTTATAAGCAGGCGCACAGTGCCGTGCAGAAGGCAATGGACCTGTCGTCCAGCGCATCGTCTAGCGAACAAGCCTACATAAATGCTTTGGCCAAACGCTTTCCCGCGGACCCGAATTCGGATCTGAAGAAGGCAGCGGAGGAATATCACGACGCCATGCGCGGCGTAGTGAAGTCATTTCCGGACGACCTGGACGCGGCTACTCTTTTCGCCGAATCTGGGATGAACCTTCATCCCTGGGGCTTGTGGCATCCCGACGGCACTCCTGAGGCCGGCACCGAAGAAATTGTATCCACGTTGGAATCGGTGATGAAGCGCGATCCCAACCACCTGGGCGCAATCCACTACTACATCCATGCAGTGGAAGCTTCGCCCAGTCCTGAGCGCGCGCTGGCGGGGGCAAACAAGTTGGCCTCACTGGCGCCAGGGGCGGGACACATCGTGCACATGCCGGCCCATGTTTACATTCGCACTGGCGACTACGAGGCTGCGGTGAAGACCAACGAGCAGGCCGCCGCGGTGGACCGGGCCTACATCAAGGCGACGGGGGTGCAGGGAATTTACCCGATGATGTACTACAGCCACAATCTGCACTTCATCGCCATGTGCTCCGCGATGAACGGCAACTATGCCGAGGCCAAGAAAAATGCGGACATGCTGGCCGAGCACGTTGGGCCTGCCGTGAAGATGATGCCCCCGCTCGAGGGCTTTATGACTGTGCCGCTGGCCGTGGAGATGCGATTCCACCGCTGGAACGACGTTCTGAAGATGCCGCAGCCCGATCCGGCCATGAAGACTACTACCGTTTTCTGGCACTTCGCGCGCGGTATGGCCCTTGCCAGCACAGGGAAGGTGAGCGAGGCCGAGACGGAGTACAAGATCGTATCTGACGCCGAGGAAGCTACGCCTCCGGACGTAATCTTTGCTATGCCGGTCAACAACAAGGCTAAGGACATCATGAAAGTCGCGAAAGATGTGCTGGGGGCCGAGATCGCGCTGGCGAAGAAGGACAAGGATGGAGCGATTGCGATGTTCCGGCAGGCCGTCGCGATACAGGACACACTCAAGTACGGCGAACCGCCCGACTGGTTCTTTCCGGTCCGCGAACCGCTGGGTGCCGCTCTGCTGATGAATGGGGATGCGGCCGGAGCTGAGAAAGTGTTTCGCGAAGATCTTGAGCGCAATCCGCGGAATCCGCGTTCGCTGTTCGGCTTGCATCAGGCTTTGATGGAGCAGAAGCGCGAGTACGATGCGGGATTTATCCAGAAACAGTTTGAGTCTTCATGGAAGGGCGGAAGCGGGTCGTTGAAGCTGGAAGACTTGGTGTGAAGTTGTGGGCAAAGCCGTCCGGCCCTTCGCTGCTCGCGTAGGGACAGCCGCCTCGGCTGTCCAGCCGAGCGGAGCGAGGCGGCTAAGCCACGGCATAGGGATGCTTTTCTAACCTCTTCCACATCCAAGCATAATCGTCCCATTTGGAAACCAGCCCAGCCCGAACAGGATTGCGGAGGATGTAGTCCAGTTTAGTATCGAGTGATTCTGAAGACCGCAACACGCGGTCGAAAGATTCGGTCTGCCACACCTTGCCACTGCGACCCAACTCCCGATTGATGAGTTGCGCCGATGCACCTTTGATTCCGCCCATGATTTTCGGCTAACGAATAGATTTCACGCTTTCCTGAGTTCACCAAAGGAGTGAAGATCAGGTGCACGTGAATCCGGCATGACCACAGCGGAGTGAAGGACGTGCTTAACATCGTTGTCGTGCAGACAACATTGCAGGGCGATGGCACGAGCGGCATTCGGCAAGATCCATCGATGAAATGTGCAGAAGGTCACGAAGTGGCGCTTGTCATCACGTTGCAGATGCGGGAGGTTGCGTCGGTAGAATGCCATCAGGACTCACGTAGGGACAGCCGCCCTTCGACAAGCTCAGGGCAGGCTCTCGGCTGTCCAGTCGAGCGAAGCTCGGCATTCCATGCAGCGTAACCTGAAACTGGAGTCGCCGTGCGACAACAGAAGAAAATACTTCCTCGACAGGCCTCAAATCGGGACTTCCCTTACCGTTCAAGTGCGCCTCGCTGCGCTTGGCTGGACAGCCGAGGCGGCTGTCCCTACGCTGTTCTTGTTCCGCCTATAATCTTTGGCGATGGCCGCCGCTGCTAAAGACCTCGAAAAAAAGATCGAAGCGCTCCGCGAGAAGATTCGCCACCACGAACATCTTTACTACGTCCTCGACCAGCCGGAAATCAGCGACGCCGAGTTTGACGCGCTCATGCGGCAGTTGCAGCAGCTCGAAGCTGAGCACCCCACCCTGATTACGCCCGATTCCCCGACCCAGCGGGTGGGTGGCAAGCCGCGTGAAGGATTCGTCAAGATGCGGCATTCCTCGCCCATGTTGTCGCTCGACAATACCTACAGCGAAGAAGAATTGCGCGCGTGGGAACGGCGCGTACACGAGCTGAGCGGCCGCAAGGATGTGGACTACGTCTGCGAGCTCAAGCTGGATGGCATGTCGCTGGCCCTGGTTTATGAAGATGGGCATCTGGTGTGCGGGATAACTCGCGGCGATGGGATGGTGGGGGAAGATGTCACGCTCAACGTGCGTACCGTGCGCTCGGTTCCGCTTTCGATCCCTAGAGAAAAGCTGAAGAAGGCCGGCATTCCTGCGGATTTCGAGGTGCGTGGCGAACTGCTTATGCCGACGGCGGCTTTCAAGAAGCTGAATGAAGAACGCGAGCGCAACGGACTCGCAACTTTCGCTAATCCGCGCAATTTCACCGCCGGTACGGTGCGGCAGCTCGATTCCAGTATTACGGCGCAGCGGCGGCTCGACTATTTTGGTTACGCATTGCTGCAAAATGGCCGATCCTATTTCGACCAGCATTCAAAGACATTGGACGCGCTCGATGCCGCCGGGTTCAAAGTTAATCCGCACCGCAAGCTGGTTCATAGCATAGAGGAGGTCTGGGCGTTCATCCAACAGTGGGAGGCGAAGCGGGATTCGTTGCCCTATGAGATCGACGGCATCGTGGTCAAGGTGGATCGCACTGCACTGCAGAACGAACTCGGCTTCACCGGCAAAGCGCCGCGCTGGGCCATTGCGTACAAGTATGCCGCGCGGGCCGGGATTACCCAGTTGGAAGACATTCGCGTACAGGTGGGACGTACCGGCAAGCTCACGCCCGTCGCCATGCTAAAGCCGGTTTTGATCGGCGGCACAACCGTGCGGAACGCCACGTTGCACAACATGGACGAAATCGAGCGCCTGGGCGTGAAGATCGGCGATTGGGTGCAGGTGGAGCGGGGCGGCGACGTGATCCCCAAAGTCGCTAAGGTGATCGAAGATAAAGACCATCCGCGCGGACGCAAGAGTTTTCACATGCCGGAGACGTGTCCAGTGTGCGGCACGAAGGTTGTGCGCGCCGAGGGTGAGGCCGATCACCGCTGCGTCAACGCGAATTGCCCGGCCAAATTGCGTGAGACCATTCTGCACTTTGCCTCTCGCGGAGTGATGAACATCGATGGCATGGGCGACGCGCTGGTGAACCAGCTCACCGAGCGTGGCCTGGTGAAGAACGTCGCGGACATCTACAAGCTCACGAAGAAAGATCTGCTCAGCCTGGAACGCTTTGCCGACAAGTCGGCGCAGAACATTCTCGACGAGATCGAAGCGTCGAAAAAGCTGCCGCTGGAGCGCGTGATTTATGGCTTAGGCGTCCGGTTTGTCGGCGAGCGCACGGCGCAGTTTCTGGCCGAACATTTTGGGTCGATGGAGGCGCTGGAGCAGGCCTCGCTAGAGGAATTGCAGGACGTGAACGAGGTGGGCCCGCGGATCGCGGAAAGCATTGTGGAATTCTTCAGCATTGCAGCCAATCGCAAGCTGGTCGAGCGATTGCGCGAGGCTGGCCTTACTTTAACCGGCCTGAAAAAACAGCGTGGCACAAAGCTCGCAGGGAAGACGTTTGTGCTGACCGGCACGCTGGCGCATTTCGCTCGCGACGAAGCCAAGAAGATGATTGAAGATGCGGGAGGGAAGGTAACCGGCTCTGTCAGCAAGAAGACCGACTACGTCGTTGCGGGGGCAGATGCTGGATCGAAGCTGGATAAGGCGAATCAGCTTGGGGTGAAAGTGATCGATGAAAAAGAGATGGAAAGACTTGCCAGCTGATCATTTAAGTGCCTTTGTCATCCGCTTCCACGTGTCTTCCAGCGTCTCCGGCAGAACGCGCGTCTCGCCTATTACCGACACGAAGTTCGCATCGGCAACCCACCGCGGTAGCACGTGCATGTGAATGTGTCCGGCGATGCCGGCGCCCGCGGCTTTGCCGATGTTCATGCCGAGGTTGATGCCGTCGGGGTGATAGAGTTTGCGCAGTACTGACTCCATTCGCTGCGAAAGCCGCATCAATTCGTTTGCCGCTTCTGTGGGCAGCTTCTGCAATTCGTCCAAGTGCTCGTAGGGAACAATCATCACGTGACCCGGCGTATAGGGATATGCGTTCAAAATGACGAAGCAGTGCTCGCCGCGATACACGATGAGTGTTTTTGCGTCGTCGCCAGCCTTCACCGCGTCGCAGAAGACACAGCCGACCGCTTTCTCGGCGGTCGAGACGTAGGCGTAACGCCACGGAGTCCAGAGGTAATCCATTACTGGGCAGGGTAGCAGATTTGCAATCAGGCGCGGGTAACTGCGGCTGCGTTTTGCCGAGCTGCTATTGAACTCCTATTTTTACTACCTTCCACCAGCGTTGATGGTGCTTACACTGCGACTCGAACTCCGGATTGCAGTGGGAATGGAAGGTATTCTCTGCGATGGCGAGGCCCAACGCCGTTCCCAGGAACATGTCAGAGGCCCAGTGATCCCGGGCCATGAAGCGAGTGAAGGTCACCGTGAATGCCGCACCATAACTCAGCACGCGCGCCCAGGGCTTGGGATATTCGTCGGCAAGCACCGAAGCCATCGCCCAGGTGAACATGGCATGCCCGCCGGGGAAGGAAGTGTTCAGGGAGTGGTGCTTGAGGAAGTCGCCGTGACCGTTGCCCTCATCGGGCCGTTGGCGGCCAGCAATTAACTGCATCGGCGTATAGATGAGAAACGTATTGATCAGGGTCTCGAGTTCGAGTTCGCCAGTCTCTCGGGCGTGACGGTGCTCGCTCTTGAACCCATAAATGTATACGCCGGCGAGCGAGCCGGCCAATCCTGCCAAGGCGATATTGGAAGTGGTCTGATATGCCGTGAAATGCGAGTGCGAAATGTTATTTTCAATGTGACGGTCGGCCGCAAGAAACGCTCCGGTACCCACCAGCACTAAAGCGTCCCATTTGAACTTATGCGGTTTGAAGGGAGCGAGATACAAGTTCCTTTGATCGCGCAGTATTCGTCTGACGCTTCTTCCGACCAGCCCGTGCTGTTCCGTTTGGGATGACCTTTCCGAATCTGGCAAAGCCTCAGCCGCGTCGGGCAAGGCTGCCAAATTTTCTGGAAGTGTCAGGCGGGCGATGTCAAGCGCCGGGAACTCAGAGACTGATGGAGTTGCCAGATTCAGCGTCGAGCGGCCCTGGCAAAAAGCTGAATGGGTGGTGACCAGAAGTGTTACCAGCAGGATGGGAATGCTCAATCGTTCTTGGGGCAATTCTTGGCTCCCTGTTAACCTGCGAGGATTGTTACGACCGTGTTAATAGTGCCACATTAGGATGCAGATTCTGCGAAAAGGTGGTCTCTATCGTGGCGATTCGCGTGTTCCGTGCTCATTTTGGGCATGGCCGGCGTTCGCGACAGCGGCTGCGACTTGCTTCGCATGGCTGGTCCGGCAATGTCGGGGAACGAACGTCGATTGCGTTTGACACTGTTTGTGAGCCGTTGCTATAGTCGAAGAGTTCCCTTTGGACGCGGGTTCTCTGTAAAACGTCCGACAGCTGGGATTGTCTCAAG
>JGI25616J43925_10000767_pt1 | contig 11964 bp, 12 predicted proteins | sample GraSoi2013_100cm_FD_43925 | JGI IMG/M metagenome (IMG submission 43925) | reverse complement strand
TTGGTAAGGATGGAGAGGCGGGAAGGGATCACGGGAATACCGGTGCCCGAAGCCGCTTTTTTGATAAACAATTCATGCAGACGGGGCCGGGGCGGGGGCAGAAAAATGCCATCCGGATCATTGGGCAGTCCTTCGTTGGTCCCGAAGACCCCGATCAGCTTGTCTATCTTGTCGTAGTAGGGTTTGACATCTTCATAACCGATAGGCCAGTCATCCCCCAATCCGTCAGTACTCTTCCGTTTGAAATCTTTTGGACCGAAGCGGAGGGAGATCCTTCCCCAGTGGTTGGTCCTTCCGCCTACCATACGGGCACGGAACCAGTCCCATTTCGTTCCTTCTTCTTTGGTATAGGGCTCTCCTTCGATATCCCACCCGTGCCAGGCGCCATCGAAATCGCCGAACGGGCGTAATTTGGTGCTGGCCCCTCTTCTGGGCGATTCCCAGGGATTCTTCAATTGCAGGGAATGAATGGCCGGATCGAACATCGGACCCGCTTCGAGCAGGGCGATCTTTAACCCTGCCTGGGACAGCACATAGGCAGCCATTCCGCCGCCTGCTCCCGAACCAACGATGACCACATCGTATTTTTTTGCTGACTTCTTAATCTGGATATCACCCATATGGCAATTTTAATCGTCAATAATATTAATAAAGAGAAAAAACGTTGTTGGATACTACCCGAACGGGGAAAATTTTTCAGTTTTCTGCCGTGGACGTACTTCTGGGCTGGCTTCTCTTTCCCGGCCAGATTCTATTTCCGATCTGGCTTCTTTTTAAAGGCATTCAGATCTTCCAGCGTCCAGGAATCTTTCCGGGCCGCATTTTTTACCCGGATATCCTTTACGTCCTCCGGCTGGACCAGTCCGTCATGGCCTCCATGATTATCCAGGCCGACGCGGATAAAGCTCAGTACGGAAGCGATATATTCATCCGTATGCTCACCCTGGGCCGGCATTACGTCGGGATATTTGACATTGTCGACAGGACCTTTGAGGCCATTTAGCAGGATCCTCACCAGGATATCCTTATCCCCCATGACCAGGGAACTGCCGGACAGGGGAGGGGCGAGACGGGAGGAGAGACCTTTTCCGTCCAGTCCATGACAGGTAGCACAAAGCTGTCCAAAATTGGAGGCTCCCAGGAACACCAGCCTTTGATCATCCTCATCCATGTTCGAAGTGAGGTTCCGCAGTTCTTTCAGGGACTCGTCGCCTTCATGCAGGCTCTTAGTCGCTGCCCGGACGATCATTTGATTATTGGCATTGGCAGCGAGGAGGTCCTTCAGCAGGGAACGGGAGCGGGCATCTTTGCTGTAGCGAAGGGAAAGGGCCAACTGGATCCTTACATCAGGGCTGGGATCGTTCCGGATGGATGGGAGAGCGGCCAGGATCACGGCATCATCCTTTTGGAGGAATTGTTCACTGATCCGGACAGCCGCTTTTCTGACCTGGGGATCTTCGTCCCGGTACGCGGCTATCAGCGTCTCTGTGTCGATCGCCTTCAGCCCTTCCAGGGTCCAGAGGGCATGCACCCGGGTAACGGCTTCGGGGTCAGCATTCCAGAATTTCAGCTTGTCCCAAAACGATCTTTTTCCGAGGGCCAGCTGTTTAAGGGCCGGAATCTCCGATTGATGATCACGTATGATCAATAATTGCTGTGCATTATCCCGCCACCATCCGTTGGGGCTGGAGAGCGCTGTCACCAGCTGAGGACCTGTAGCGTCCAGGAGATGCGGGGCGGGACCGGGGGTATAGCCATCATGTACGATCCGGTAAATACGTCCCCGGTTAATATGTTTATCCAGGCCTTTGCGGCGTATCTGGGGATTGATATAACTATCGGGACGGGTCCAGTTACTTTCCTGGATGATGCCATGGTACATATCGACAATGTACAGGCAGCCATCCGGGCCCGTGGCTGTATTAACGGGCCGGAAGTTCATATCCGAGGAAGCCAGGAATTCTCTTTTATCATAGGCATTGGTGAGGAGGGTCTCACCGCTGCTATCGCTCACTTTAGCCCGGCGGATCAGTCTGCCGACCGGTTCGCATATAAAAAGATCGCCTTCCATGGTCTTCGGGAGACGGTCGCCCCGGAAAACGGTTTGACCGCAGGAGGCGGTGAAATGGTTAAGGGAGCTGTCCTGCCGGAGGCGTTCCTGCCCTCCCTGTACATCGGGGGTACCGATGATCGGCCATACCTGATCGAAATCGCCGCGGCGTTCATTGTCGAAATCGATCCGTCCGTAAGAAGGGTTCTGCTGGAAATTGAGGGCGGGCGTCTCTCCGCCTGCCGAAGAAAAATAGAGGCGGCCATAGTTATCCTGGGTAAGGCCCCATTGTCCTCCCGGTCCCGTTGCCATAGTGTCGATGTCCAGCCGGCCTTTGTTATACCGGTAACGCACCGGATTGGAGGTGACATAGATCCAGTTGTCTATATCCCAGATCAGGCCGCTTTTCTGGTGTTCGAGGTTGGCGTCATCGGGCGTATCGTTGTGATAGACGAGAGTCTTTTCGTCGGCTTTGCCGTCGCCATTCGTATCGTGGTAGCTATAGAGATTATAGGTATACGTCTCATTGACTACCAGCCGGTCGTCCAGCGCCAGCATCATACGGGGCAGGACGAGACTGTCTATGAAGATGGTGCTTTTATCCATTTTTCCATCTCCGTCGGTATCTTCCAGGCGCGTGATACGACAGATGGGAATACGTTCGCCGGTGCCATTAATGTCCTGCATATAACTGCGCATTTCCGCGACATATATCCTGCCGTTCCCATCCCATACGATGGCTACCGGTTCCTGGATCACCGGTTCGCTTGCCACTAATTGAAGGTGATATCCCGGCGGGAGGTGCATAGTCTTCATACTTTCTTCGGGGGAAAGCCAGGCAGGGTCAGGATTCGGATCGATGGTAACCGGTCTGGGGGGCGCCGGCTCTTCGGTGACCGTTGGTTTGCAGCAAACAACCGACAGGCAGGTGAGACCGGTGAAGACATATAACAGGGATCGTTTCATTAAAAAGTGCTGTTTAAACGACCGTTGATGGCCGCTATGCCTATTAAGAGTGAATTGAAGCCGTTATATACTCAGTTGGGGAAAGAAAAAGGGCAATTTCCCCAGTAAGTGATTTAGCAAAGTCATCCATAAACAAAAAAACAAAGTGCATGGCGCTAACAGTGGATTTCCAATATTCTACATCGCCTACCACTCTTGACCCATAGTTATTAATATACTTGCCTGTTATACGTTCCATTCTGTTCATTTTGTTCGACGATAGAATACCCTTGATGGAGAAGAGAGTCCTTTACCTGTTTCCAGCTAACCCCTTTGACAAATATCGTATTCGTGAATTTGGGGATCTCCTGAGCAAAGGAGAACAGGGGGATAAGAAAGTCATGAGAAAAAATACTTAAATTTGTGTCATGAGTAAGGCAAAAAATAAAGAAAAAATGGTAACTGTACCTGAGGCAGGTTTGGTAGCTTTAGTGGCTTCCAAATTGAAAGGTGTTGCTTTGCTCCCGGAGAAACTCGAAGATGCTAAAGAGTATCTCAACAAGGCAAAGCTGAAAACCAATTAATAGGGATCTTCTTCAAATATATTTCAATTTAAAGGTGTCAATATTGGCACCTTTTTTCTTTTGGCCTATTAATATTGTATATCAGAAGTTAATCGATTTCAATCGCGGGAGGTCCCGATAGAATAAATTGATGGCAGTTCCGCCTTTAAGGGCGAAAGATTTTTCTGTATCGATAATGGGCAGCAGTCTGACCAATAATTGAACTTGCCGGCCGTATATAGTATCAATGTTCATAGGGATTTAGGTATGGTTATGTTATATTTTTTATCCAGCTTCCCGCCTTCTGCCAACATCCGTTTCCCTGCACCCATTTCGATCTTTTCCGGCTGCAGTTTTTCCAGCCAGGAATGGTGGTGTCGCTCAGCGAGCCAGAAGAACAATCGTCGGACCTTTACGTTCTTGCATTGTTCGAGCAAGGCTTTGAGGACGTGGGGGGAAAGATTGGTCATTCCCTGCATCAGTTGGTTGGCGTGTTCGAATGATATTTCGTTGGGAACGCCGGTTAGTATCTCCAGCAATGCTCTTTCGGGCGATGATAAGATAAGGTCACCTTTGCCTTCTTTCCAGGGCTGCAGGCGGGTGAATGGTTTCAATGGATCGGACTGATAAGCTTCGGGTGTTGTACGTTTACCTAACAATTTCCGCTCGCTGTGCCATACGAAGTGAATGTCTGGTACTGCCTTATTTAATCACGAAGGTAAATGTGCCGTTCCGTATAAATGGATCTTTTTTTGGGTGGCAAAGGGCAGGTAATGGGAAAGACCCATAAGATCCAAGGCGCTAAGACCGCCAACCGTCAAGTTCAAGCCGAGGTTCTCTTGCAGAAAATATACTACCCCTTGCCAGATGGGTTTAGCATCCTGCCTTGTGTATACGCCTGGTGCGACAGTTGTCAACATCTTGCTTTTTATCAGGTTGTCGATTGCATGCCGGCCAAAGTCATGATTCATTAGCCAGGTACGTGTGATTATTGCGCCTTCCGGCAGCAGCCGGTTCAGATCCCTTCTTCGTATGGTATTAGTAGACATGGTTTACTTTTTTCTTAATTCGCGGCGATAATCGCCGCAAAAATGTAATTTAGTAAACTAAATTTGCTCCGGCATTAGCTGCCTCCGGTAGGTGCGCAATGTATATCACCCATTACAAACGTTCACACATTATATCTATTCACTGTATTTCAAAAGGAATTCTGGATTGATTGCCTTAAATGTCACCCTGCCATTGTTGAAGTTCTCATTAGATAACAGCATGTCTATTTTCTCGACCAATGGGCGGATTACAATCCCCTCCGCCCAGGTGTCCGGTCGAAGAGCGCTGCGGATGGTTGCCATGTGTACGATCGTATCAATATTATCATCGAGTTCGTAATCTGTCTTTAAAATGGGTACCGTAGGTAACTGTAACTGCCGGCATAATTGTATGAATCGATCCAGTGAAAGATATTCGAAACGATCGATGTTAAATACATTGAAAAAAAGAGCCGTTTGTCCTTTTAACCTCAACTTGTTCCCTTGGATACCTTCGCCGACAAGTTCGCCTTGAATAGCATAATTACCATTCAGATCCCTCAGCTTATTTTCTATATCCATCTGCCTGGCTACTTTCCAAAAGCTGTTTTCAACATCTTCCAACAATTCCAGATTTCGGCTACAAACTCCAAATTCATTATTATTTATATAGAAAGTCGCAGAACTTCCATCTAATTTCTCCGAGATATAACATTTCTCTCCTCTGTATTTATTCAACAACTGTTGTAACACCTGGACTCTTGTCTCGTCGGTTTTGGGGATAAAGGAAGGCAACTTCCCTTTTGCAATACCGCTCAAACAAGCGGGAATCGGCGGTTCATATTTTGTAATTCCAAGGACATCTGTGCAATCGGTATTTTCTTCCAAAATGCTGCCCTCAGGTAAGATGGAAAGCGGGAAGCAAATCCCTTGAGACACCTGTCCACGCAGTCTGATTGTTTTAATTCTCATTCCACGGGGTTTAAGAAATTCAAATTTGGGTCTTTCAGGCATCAAACTGTCGATCTCACAGTAAACACACAAATCCCCGACCTGAAATTCGCCCTTCTTTACCACTAACTGCCAGCCCAGCACCGTTGCTTTTTCGATGGCATCTGCTCCTTCAATCGCCTCCAATGATCTGATCAATTGAATACTTGCTAATTTTCTCATACTTCTTGTTTTTACGGGAGCTTAAAATGGTCAATAAAATTCCCGCATGCTGCGAAGCCGCATGTTGCAATCAATTATTGTATCACTGTGAAAAATAACAAGCTCCCTGATAGCCCGTTTCGTGGTGAGAATTTCTGCTTTTTAGTATCCGCTAAAGAAGACAGCGTATTGTGGAACTAATGATTTCCTGATGTAGCAAGGAAGTGAGCAGTAAAATTAAGTAAAGGGAACTATTTCAAAAAAAATAAAATGCCAAATATAAATGAAAGAATAATCAAGATAATCATCTTTCATAGTTTTCCAGTCAGGATAAACCTGACTGGAATGATACGGAATGTAATTTTGCTGTCCAAAAAAAGGGATCTCCGCTATTTAAATTTATCCATAGTAGCTTTCAAATGGCATCACTATTAATTCTGTCGGAAATCAAATAGAGCCGCGCCGTAGTTGAGAAAGAACGGTGAATCGCGGACCATTTTGTTGCTGGAATATAACATATGCTTGAAATTTTTAATAGTGTTAGCGTTTATATTCGATGACCCAAGTACAGATCTTGCTGGTGATCATCCGAATCCCTGCTGCCATGGGATAGGATCGTGGATAGAACTTGGGGGACCCTGGTGTTGAATTCTGTGCCTTCGACTGCGACCTGGTTGTGGGCAAGGGTAGGGGTTTGGCCCGGCGTCCGGCTGGGAACATGGCCGCGATCATGGGAGAGGGTATGATAGATGGTTTCTGCGGCATAGACTTTACCCAGGGTCTGACCCGTAACGGCCGTTTTAGTTTCATGATCGACATAAATATGGTCTTGCGGGTCACCGCCTTTGCGGGGCGGAATAATTACTTCGATACTGTTGCCCCTTAGGTCGGTGACCAATTCGCGGAGGGTGTCAGGCTGTTGGTCAGAGCCCAGTCGATACGCTGGCGGATGGAGGTAAGATTGTCGATGTGCTGAGTGCCGGGCTGTTGGAACTTTTTTTCGAGACGGGTATAAGTCGGACGGCTGGCGAGTTGAGAGCCCATAACGGGTCTTGCTCCCGGGACCACCGGTTTCGACGGTCACGTTATAGGTGCGAAGGATGGCATTGTATTCCTGGAGGTTGGTGAACGTATAGTCCCGGTTGACGGCACCGAGGATCTGGTCCATTGCCTGGATAAAAATTGACGATTTTTACATGACCTGTCCTTGCCCTGAAGTCAACGCTATCCCTGCAGATAATTAAGTATTTAATTTTTGTTTTTTTCCGCCATTAATTTATCCCATAAAGCTCCAATAGCTATTCACTTTCTCAAAATGAACATTAGTATCAGGCCAGTGATCCATATCGAACCCGGGAGCTTGCTCCAATGCCTTTCTTTCTTGTTTGAACACGAATAATTTTTTGCCCGGATCAACATGGAGCAGGTCGAAGGGGATGGCAAAATATTTTATGCCGATGCCAAGGAATCCACCGAATTCTATTATAAAATATTTTATTTTCCCCGTAGGGACGTCAATCATGATGTCTTTGATCTGACCCAAGTGTTCATCGAGGTCATTATGAACTTTATCTCCTATTATGGATAATGCGGTTAGATATTTCAGAGGCGAATTCGGGTAAAGTTCTCCCTGGTTGGTCCCAGTAAGATCATCTTCCGTCAGTTTATCAATTGCCAGATCTGTCTTACCTTTTTCTGTGTCATGGGCTTGTGTCTTTTTCATAATCTTTTATTTTTTAAGCTGCTTTCTTATCATTCAGCCAATGTTTTGGCGATGATCCCATTTGCGTTTTCTTTCTCCTGCCCGATGCCCATAGTCAGTGCGGTTAAGCCGGCCATACTGCCCAATTGCATGGTATCTTTGTAGGAGCTGGGTACCATATTTATCATCTGCAAATGTAATGCCACCGGATTGTTGGCATGGGTGAGGGGGGCCTTTTGGGGCTCCTGCACTTTCCAAAACGGAACGGCGTCCACGTCTACTTCTGCATAAGAATACCCGGTGAAACATTGGAAAATAAAAATATCCCGTAATTCGTTTAGTTTTTCGCTTTTGAACTGCCTGTAAATTTGCTTTTCAACTTCCTGTAGAGTTGGCCAGCCCTTGTCTGTATGGTCATAGTGACACTTATAGGTTACAAATATGTTAGCAGAAATTCATTTTCTAGTTACTGCCCTATTCAATAGGTCTTTAACACATTGGGCATATTTTGTGGCAGGTTCGGAATAACCTGACGCTGGGCCAGGAAATATTTATAAATTTCTTTTATATCAGCTTTTATCTGAATCTATTATGTCTGGCAGAAGTAGGATACCGATTAACCACGAAGTCCAAACACAGATACTCTAAATTAAAATAATTTTATAGAGGTCATGCTGAATTTTCTTTGCTGCACTTCTTGTTCAGCCAGTGAAACCCTATATATACGACTGACTGACCGCAGATTTCTTTTGAGATGGTTCTCCCTCTTTAATTAATTTAAAGAACCACTGAAAAGCAAAATTCTTTCCCACTTGGAAGAATATGGTAAAAAAGTGAAATTCTCTTTTGAACGGCCGAGCAACTTGTTGACCTTTACATTCTAAACAAAAAGAATATGAAAACTTACGCACTACCCTTCATTTTCGAAGGAAATACTTATCGCGCTAACTTCCATGAAATAAAGTGGTTAAATGGGGGCGGGGATGACTATCTTGTTTATCAGACAGAGCCGAGCTTGCTGGAAGAATTTGGAAATGATCACAGTATAGTTCAATGGCATAGGAAGGAGAAAAAAACTACATCTTCGCAATATCCTGGAGATAAAGATGCTATCAATCTCATGGGGTGCCTGGAAAATGCAGTAAGAGCATATCGAAACAAGAGGTGTGCATAAAGGGCGGGATTTCTCCTGTTTCCAGATTGTTTACCCTATTGAAACAAGAAAGCCTTGTAATTGAGTATTTACAAGGCTTTACTTTTCCATCTGTGACCCCGTCAGGATTGCCTCCGCTTCGCTTCGTCATCCCCTCGCATTGGCCTTACCCAAAGCCTCCCAGTCCGCTATCGCGGCCTGCGGCTATTTCATTTGTCCGCTATGGAGAGTTGAGGCTCTCCCCGCTACCAAATAAAATAGCCCCGCACTACGTGCGAGGCTTTGTGACCCCGTCAGGATTCAAACCATATCTTGGAAGCCGCTGCCAGCTTGAATTTCAAATAACGAAAAATCTGTAGTTCACCGGAGAGTTCACCGGGATATCTGAGGCAAAATTATTGATTTTCGACCAAATTGAGAATTTTGGGCCGTAAATAGCAGCAATATTTAACTGATTGACCAAGTACAATTTGGTACATATTAATATTTAGTGCGCTTAATCAGATAGATCTGATTAATTATCTTCAAATAAGGCAATCTCTCCAGAACCTAGGCCAATGTACCTTTTGTTTTGAATGGAAAATTGGTAGGTCTCGTACCCGGCAGATGCAATCAATATTTCAAGTTTATGTTTGTTCGTTAATAGCAAGGTTAAATCGGCGGTATGGGCATCAACTGATAGTTCCTTTAGTATCTCGCCTCTTAACATTGCCGTGATTTCTTCAACCAAATTTATAGGATTGGGTAATCCAAATTGGTGGCCATGATCCAGTGAAACAAGAACAATTTTATCATTTTCCAGAGCTCTCCAGAAGCCTGATACCTGTACAGATATTTTGTCAGCGAACCGAAAGATCCAACTATCAGCATTTTCATCGTATGAGACCGATTCAAAGATAGCATCTGCTTGTAAGGTTAAATTATTCATTTCAAAATTTGCTCTATCAACCAATGATGTTAAGATACCGGTATGTTCCAAAAGTTTGAATAGATGGTATTTGAGTCTTTCGATAATTTAAAGAAGTTGACAAGATAGGGAAAATTTTCATCAAAGGGATGCCTTCAAATTCAGAATGCTGAAGCCATAAACTTTTCAAATGTAGATCTTTCATTGATTTGATCAAACCACAATAGGTTAGCAACATATCCATAACTAACCTGAAAAGATATTGTTTACCCATTTTGTTTTGTTCACCCTAACTGATATTTTTGCCAGTGGACTCGTCTGGTCATTTTTTGTATAGGAAACGGGAAAGAAATATCTATAAGGCCCGACATCTATATTTTCAAACGGGCGAAATGAAATGATATTTCTGATATAGCCACTTGTGCACTCTAAGACTTTTAATTATAGAATAAGCGGTCGTGGCGATGGGGGCCTGCCGGAAGGTTGACAGTAGAAGGCGTGTGAGACCGATGGATAACATATCCATGAATGAGGCAACCGCCGCAGAGGTTATTGCGGATGGGTTGGCCACGTTGGAAGATTATTCTGCGTTCCCTACGGAGCAGGTTCTTTTTTCCAATCTTAATAGTTTAAGCAAAGGTTCCTCGAAAACCGGATCAGCCAAATACCTTTTATGGAATCAGCTACCTATGAAAATCCAGATCCGCCTTCACTTCAACTACTACGAAGCGTACCGGACTTTATACTACCTCCAGATTCCTTGCCTGTCCCAGCTAGATCCGCCAATTATTACGGTGCCCATTGCACGACTGAGTATACTATGTATTTTGAAGTCGTAATTACCGCCTATTGATTATCTTTACATTGCAATAATCGGGTAATCATTTATGACCATCGATCAGATCAAGCATTTTCAGGAATCAGAGGATAAGATAGAATTTAAGGAAGCGGCTACGCAATATAGCTACAAAAGTAGTAGGAGAAGTGTATTGGGCTACGTAGTAGCCCTTGCCAATGAAGGTGGGGGCTATTTAATATTAGGAGTAAAAGAGCACAAATCGCTGCCACATGAAATTACAGGATCAATTGCCTGGAAAGGACAGGAGGGTAAATTGGAGCAAGATATTTTTCGAGATAAACAAATTCGTGTTACAACCGAAGTGCTATTTGAAGGGGCAAAGCGGGTTTTGGTTATTAAAGTACCTTCTCGGCCTATCGGAAGGGTCCTGAAATTTGAGGATGTATACTTAATGCGAATAGGGGAGGAACTGCTTCCCATGAGCGAAGAAAAATTACTGGAAATTCTTTCGGAGCAGGAACCGGATTTCTCCGCCAAAATTTGCCCGGGTCTTTCTTTAGCTGACCTGGATGAATTGGCCATTGCTAAAATGAAAGAAGCGTATGCGCGAAAAAAAGAAAACTCGTCCTTTCAGGCACTTTCTACAGAACAGGTGTTATCGGATCTTAAATTACTCGACAATGGAAAATTGAATTATGCGGCTTTATTATTAATAGGCAAAATAGAAGCAATTGACCGGCACTTACCCCAAGCCAAAACGATCTGGGAATTTCGGTTTACGGAGTCTCAGATCCATAATGACTTTCGGGAAATGGTTTATGATCCCCTTTTCGTCGGTATTGATAAAATATGGACGCTCGTCAATGGGAAAAATGGAAGCATTCCTGTTCAGTCCGGGGCATATATTTTTACCGTTCCGGCCTTTAATGAGGCTGTCATTCGTGAAGCTGTGCTGAATGCTATTACACATCGGGATTATACCATTAGTAGTGAAGTGGTGATCAAACAATATCCTAAAAGGCTGATTATTAATAACCCTGGGGGATTTCCCAAAGGGGTTAACAAGGAGAACCTAATCACTGTCAGCAGCACCCCCCGCAGCCGCCTGATGGCCGAAGTGCTGGAGAAGACCGGCCTTGTAGAAAGGTCAGGGCAAGGGGTCGATAAGATATTTTCTCTTACCTTATCAGAAGGGAAGCCAGAACCGGATTATCAGGAATCGAACCTTTACCAGGTCACATTGAAATTAGTTGGAATTGTCACTGACAAGGCATTTCATATTTATATTACTCAACTGCAAAATGACCGAAACGAGACGAATAAATTAGGAGTAGAGGAGATTATTGCGCTGTACAAAGTGAAGCAAGGGCTCTTTGCGCTGGTAAAAACCTCAACTATAGCACGTCTGGAACGCGAAAACCTGATTTCAAAATCGAGCGGAAGCTCCAACCGGTACGCATTGTCTGACGCCTATTCGTCGTTAGCGGCCAGGGAACAGCGGATCGGCAGTCGTTATCTCGTCGCGGAGGTCGATCAATTCCTAATGGCAGTACAGGGGAAATCCTTAAAAATCGGGGAACTGGAAGAAGTGCTGGCCGAAGCGCTTAATCGTAATCAGATTAAGTATCTGATTACCAAATTATTTGAAGACAATGTTATTGTCAC
>JGI25616J43925_10000765_pt1 | contig 11972 bp, 10 predicted proteins | sample GraSoi2013_100cm_FD_43925 | JGI IMG/M metagenome (IMG submission 43925) | reverse complement strand
AACCCGGCGCCCGCCAGCGATAATCGGCCGAATTACTTTTCGGGGAAGCCGAACAATGATCAAGCTCGAATCGGTGGATGCGTTCGCTGCGATTGCAGAGACCGGCTCGATTACCGGTGCCGCTCGCCGCTTGGCGGTATCGAAGTCCGTGATCAGCGAACGCCTGACGGGAGATCCCGCCTATTGGGAGGCGGCCTCTGCCAACCAATGAATCCGAAGTTCTTTCGTACTCCCGCCGACTTCCGCACGGGCTCGAGGAACACCACTCATCCGCACAGGAATTGCTGGTGGGGTTCTACAAGCGGGAGTCCGCCAAACCCAACATTACGTGGCACGAGTCGGTAGGTGAAGCACTCTGCCTCGGCTGGATCGATGGAGTACGCAGACGCGTCGACGCCTTGAGTTACACGATCCGATTCACGCCGCGCAAGCGCGGAAGCATCTGGAGCACGGTCAACATCGAGCGAGCCAGAGCCCTCGCCGCCGAGGATCGAATGCGACCTGCCGGGTTGAAGGCGTTTGAAGCACGCCGGTCGAACAAGTCGGGCGTCTATTCCTATGAGCAAAGACCGGAAGGGCTGGTTCCGCCCCACATGCCCGCAGACCGCGTTGACTCGCAATTCGCCGTCGCTCTGCTACGCCTCGACGCCGCTTTCGCGCAGGCGCGCGATCTCGACGCGTGGCGGCGCACCGAACAGGCGCCGGTATTCGCGACTGAACTGCGAAGGGCTTTCGTAGCCGACACGATGCCCGGCGGTGGCACATTCAATGCCCCCGGCGAACATCAGCCGACGCGCTTCGTGCAGCCGCAGATGCTTCTGGTACTGCAGCGGCGACATCGCTGTGACCGCCTTGAACCGGTGATGCAGCGCGGACGGACTCATGTGCACCGCTTCGGCCAGCTCCTCGATGCGCAGCGGCGCCGCGAAGCGTTGCTTGAGCCATTCGATGGCGCGGACGATGCGATGATTGCCGCCGTCGCACTCGGCCAGATCGACCAGGCGCTGACCGAGCTCGCCGCGCAGCACGCGGTAGTAGATTTCGCGCCGCACCGCCGGCGCCAGCACCGCAATGTCCTCCGGCGTATCGAGCAGCTTCACCATCCGCAAAACGGTGTCCAGCAAAGACTCGTCCATGCGCGCGACGAACAGTCCGCGATCGGCGGCGACCGGCGCCGCGCCGCGGTCGCCCAGCTCCAACAGGAGGCGCGCGATTTCATCGAGGTCGAGGTCCATGCGCAGGCACAGGAACGGACGGTCGGTGGTCGCTTCGAGCACCTGACCCATCATCGGCAGGGTAACCGACACCACCAGGTAGTTCAGTGCGTCGTAATGGAACACTTCCCCGTTCAGCAGCGCGCGCTTGCGGCCCTGTACTACGATACCTAAGCTCGGTTGACTGACCACCGGCTTAGACACCGTCGGCACGCTGCCGCGGACCAGCGCGAGCGAGGGGAAAGCCGTTTGATGCGTGCCGTCGACAGGAGCGAATCGGGCAACCCGCGCTGTCAAATCCTGCTGCCGTTCGGCGATTGCCTTCAGGTTTTCGGGTCTTTGCATTTTGCTGTCGAACATAAGTCTGGTGCCGTCCTTGAGATACGGATGGATGTCAATCGTAGGCTACGTCGCCCGAACACTTAGATTACGCCGCTTGCAGGATCAGGCAAGAACCAGACAGTAATGATCTAACGCCGCGATGCGGTCCCTGTCTAGGATGCTCTCTTCCCCCCTTACCTCTGAGAGCTGTCATGGGCATGGTAATTCCTCGCCGTAAACTGGGTCCGCAGGGCCTTGAAGTCTCCGCCATCGGTCTCGGCTGCATGGGCATGTCGGACTTCTACGGGCCGGCGGATGAAGCCACCAATCTCAGCGTGCTCAACGCCGCGCTCGACATCGGCATCAACTTTCTCGACACCGCCGACGTGTACGGCACCGGCGCCAACGAGCGCCTGCTCNGGAAGGTCCTGAGGACGCGTCGAGAGGAAGTCGTGCTCGCCACCAAGTTCGGCAACGTGCGCGGNCCCGATGGCGCGTTCCTCGGCATCAACGGAACACCTGAGTACGTGCATGCGGCCTGCGACGCCAGTCTCGAACGGCTCGGCGTCGATCATATCGATCTGTACTACCAGCACCTCGTCGATCCAAGAGTCGCCATCGAAGAAACCGTCGGCGCAATGGCCGAGCTGGTCAAGGCCGGCAAAGTGCGTCATTTGGGACTGTCCGAAGCGTCGGCCAACACCATCCGCCGCGCCGAAAAGGTGCATCCGATCACGGCCCTGCAGAGCGAATACTCGCTGTGGACACGCGACGTGGAACCCACGATTCTGCCGGTTTGTGAAGAACTCGGCATCGGCGTCGTTGCCTACAGCCCGCTCGGCCGCGGTTTCCTGACGGGTGCAATCAAACGGATCGAGGATCTCGATGCCGGCGACTTTCGGCGCGACAATCCGCGCTTCTCGGGCGAGAATTTCGCCCGCAACCTGCAGCTGGTGGAAATCGTCTCGGAGATCGCGCGCGAGGCAGGCTACACACCGGCGCAGGTGGCGCTCGCCTGGCTGCTCGACTGCACACCGTACGTCGTGCCGATTCCCGGAACGCGCAGCATCAGGCGTCTGAAGGAAAACGCGCTCGCGGTCGCGGTGCGCCTCGATGAGGCACATTTCGAACGGCTGTACGGCATACTGCGTGAGCAGCCCGTGGCGGGCGAGCGAGTCGCCGCCGCGTGGATGGCGACGATCGACGCCTAAGGGACACCGTGACCAAGACCGACCTCCCCGCCGGGCGCTAATCCCCCGTCCACGTGGCTGCGGCGAGCCGTTTCTAAGCGTACAATCCCCCGCGCCTCTCGAGAAGAACAACGTAAGGAGACACGCATGGAACGACGTCGCTTGCTGTCACGCCTCGCTGCGCTGCCGCTGTTTGCCGGGGTATCAACGGTCGCCACCGCAGTCGACCAAAAACGCCCTCTCAAGATTATGATGAAGAGTGCATGGGGCTCTGATGACCCTACCAAGGCCGCGTTTCCCTTCCTGCATGGGCACGCGCTCGCCGAGGCGGGGCACGAAGTGCAGATCTTCCTGCTCGGCGAAGCCGTGTCGCTAATGCGGTCGTCTGTCGCCAAAGCCGTTGTTCCCGTCGGTTGGCCACCGCTTGCCGAAGTGCTGGACAAGGTGGTTGCAAAAAAAATTCAGATCTACGCGTGCGGCGCGTGCAGCCGAGCGCGCGGTGTTACAGAGGCCGATCTAGCCCCCTGGAACGCAAAATTCGGCAATCCGACGATCTTTGTCGGACTGGTTGAATGGGCTGATCGAATCATCACCGAATAGGGCAAGTCGCACACTCACTTCACGCCTGGCTCGTCACTCGCCTTGACGTAGACTGTGTCGGTTGGGCCGTTCCCAGTGATGTAAACGAGCACCGGGTCCCCCTTGGTCTCGGCGAAGTGCGCAACGCCGCCGGGTTCGGTGTAGAAGCTCCCGGCCGGCAGAGCCTTCTCGGCCGCCGCACCCGCGACCACCCCGTAACCGAAGTACCAGACACCGGCTATCACGACGGCGGTACGGCTGTCGCGATGCGTGTGCGCCTGGATCTTGGTGTTCGCCGGAATGCTCAGCCGGATCGTGTAAGGACCGGGTTTGGTCGGGTCACCGGCGACCCACAACCCAGTGATATGTTTTTCGGAAATACCGAACAATCTTAGCTGGCCCGCATTTCCGCGAGACTCGGCATCAAGCCCGCCCGTGCCCGATCCCACGATACTTGACTCCGTCAACTAATAGCGGCAGCATTAAAGTCAAGCCGGGAGGTGGATCGTGCAGGCTGATTCAGGCGCTCAGATCGAGGCAATACGCCGTTTCAATCGTTTCTACACCCGCAAAATCGGTGTGTTGGAAGAAGGCCTGCTCGCCAGCTCTTTCACACTTGCGCAGGCTCGTGTCTTGTTCGAGTTGGGTACGCGCAAGCGTATGACGGCCGGCAAGCTGATCGAGATTCTGGGACTGGACGCCGGGTACCTCAGCCGAATTCTTCAGCGCTTCGTCGATTCGCGGCTCATGACACGGGAACGATCGAACGAAGATGGCCGGCGTACCGAGCTTGCGCTTACTGCACGAGGGCGCAAGGCGTTTGGCGCGATGGAGCGAAGGTCGCGCAATGCCATCGCTCAAATGATCTCGCCGATACCGCCCGCCGAACGAGGGCGGTTGCTCGATGCGATGCAAACCGTGGAACGGACCTTGTCCGAATCCGGCGCGACGCGCGGCGCCACCATAGCGGTGCGGCCATACCGGATTGGCGACGTGGGTTGGGCCATCGAGCAGCACGGACGGTTGTATGCCGAAGAATTCGGATGGAACAGCGAGTTCGAGGCGCTCGTCGCCATACTATTTGCTCGATTCGCAACCAACCATGATCCCCGATCCGAGCAGTTCTGGGTCGCTGAAGTCGACGGCGAGCGTGTCGGTTGCGTGTTCGTCGTGCACAACGAGAAGGACCCGCGCACCGCGCAGTTGCGCTGCCTCTTGGTCAATCCGAGCGGACGGGGGCTGGGCGTTGGCCGCCGGCTCGTTGACGAATGCCTTCGCTTTGCCAAGTCGGCTGGGTACGAACGCATGCTCTTGTGGACAAACGACGTACTGGTCTCGGCACGCCGGATCTACGAGGGCGCGGGCTTTTCACTGGTGGAGGAATCTCCACATCACAGCTTCGGGCACGATCTCGTCGGGCAAATCTGGGTTCGGTCATTGAAGTAGCCCGCCTGTCGTGCCCGGATGCGCGGATCAGGCTTCGAGCGAACGATACGTAGTCATCGTTTCACCCTCAAACTTTTTTCCGATAGTGTCGAGCCGCGCCGGCCGCTTCAGGGATTTCTCGTAACGCCACACTTCGAGTGGAAACGTACCGTTCGGTTCTGATAGACCTCATCACCCTTCAACATGCAAAAGCCGACAGGCCCGTCAACGCCGCCGGCGACGCGCACACTGGCCAACGAGGCTCCAAGCCTTTCTCTGAAACTCTCGAGCGTACGAAGGCGAGCAAGCTCCACCGGCAGGATTCGTGCATGTGCGTCCTGCCAGCCGTCGTGCCAGATCTTTGCCAACGGGCCGATTTCCGCTATCTCGGCGTCTCTTATGATCATCGTAAATAGAGGCTACTACGCCTCGATCAACGAGACCAATTTCTTCTAGTTGCGCGCCTGTTCGCGGATCACGATATGTTGGGGTAGGGACACTTGGCTCATGCCCCATATCAGAAGCGCACCGAGCCGTTCACGAGGAACCATCTCGGCCGGCCCACGCGCGCTATGTTGAAGGGCGCGCCCACATCCGCCGCTGGCCAGTAAACAGTGTTGTATTCGGTCTGCGTCAGATTGGTGACGCTGGCCGACACCTTCCAAATACTGTGCTCGACCGAGGCGGACAAATTCATTAGTTGATATGCCCGCTGGTAGGCCGCGTCCTGAGGGTCCCAGTAGGAACGGCCGACGAACAAGCCCGTCGCGCGCGAACCGAATTCGTAGCCGCCGAAGTCGTGCTTCCACTCGAGTGTCGTATTTGCCGTATACGCCGGGGCGAACGGCACTGTGAGGCCCTTGAGATTGTCATACGGCACCCCGTTAACCGGATTGACATAGTTCTTTACATCACCCCATGTCGCATGAAGCACACCCAGTCCGCCGCTAAACTTAAATCCGCCCGGAAGGGGCGCGGCAATATCGAATTCTACGCCGTAGTTCGTCGAGGGTCCGACATTGGTCGTCAAATCGGTGATCATCGATCCCGTCAGTTGCTGGAACAAATACAACCGGTCCTTATAGGTCGTATAGAAAAACGCGGCATTGAGCTGCACGCTGTGCTCCAGCAAAGACTTCATGCCCACCTCATAGTTGGTGGCAATCTCAGGACGGTAGGAGTGAACCACGAAGTTCTCCTCGATCTCGTCGCCGGGCGTGAACCCGCGCGCAATCGTGCCATAGACGTTGAGGGTTGGGGAGAACTTGTACTGCACCGAAACCCGCGGTGAGAACTCGTGTCCCTCGAGGCGATGCGGCGCAATGGGTAGCACCGCGCCAGTATTGGGATCAATGTTATTGGTGTTCACGGCCGTCAGGGCGCTCGTATAGTACTCCGCCCGCAAGCCCAATTCGTACTGCCAATCTCCATGATGGTAAGTGAGATCGCCGAACAGGGCATATTGTCTCTGCATTTTCTCGTCGCGATCGAAGTCGGTGAACAGAAGCACCGGGTTGAGGGGATCGCCGTTGTAGTTGTTATCTTTGCTCAGCAGATCACTCTTGTGCCCCTGGAAGAACGCACCGAGGAGCCAGTCGAAGTTCGAACTCCCCGTCGACGCCAGGCGAAGCTCCTCGCTATAGACGCGGTTGTCGACATTCTGCTGCAAGAAATCCAGCGGAATGGGTTTCTTGTTGAAATCCGTGTTTCCGCGATTGTAGGAAGTGAAATAGGAAGTCAATGAGGTAAGGGCGACATCCGAAGTTATCTGATGGTCGACCTGCACATCCCCAGAGATGATGTGCCGGTAGAAAGCGGGAATAAAGTAGTCGTTTACCGAATACGAGTAGGTTTGCGCGTCAGGCGGCGTGTACATGAGGTTCTGCGAACTCGTATTGTAGTCATCCGCGCTTAAATGCACGCGAATCCTATCGTTATCGTTCGGCGTGACCACCAGGGTAACGCGGGCGCCGTGGTCGTTGGCTGCGCCGTAATCGAACTTGTTATAGGTGTCATAGATATACCCGCCGTGAGTATCGTAGTAGACACTGGCTCGTATGCCGACTTTGTCATCGATCGGGCCGGAGACTACCGCCTGGTAGTTACGCGTTCGATATGAACCGAATTCAGCGGTCGCCTCGCTTTGCCAAGTACTGGTGGGGTCCTTGGTCACGTACTTGATTGCTCCGCCCACATTGGCGCCGCCAAACAAGGTCCCCTGCGGACCTTTCAGCACTTCAACGCGTTCAATGTCGATCGGCCTCGCAATCTGGCCCTCGAACAACTGCACATCATTGGCGTAGAAGCCCACACCTTGCACCACGCCGAAGGCGCCGACGCCGCGTAGCGTCACATCGGGCGTGTTGTCGTGTGCCTCCACGATATTGAGGTTTGTAACCAGCGAATTCAGATCGTCGAGTTGAGTGACGTGCGCGTCCTCGAGAGTTGCAGCCGAGATCGCGGTGATCGACGCCGGGATGTCTCGGAGATTCTCGGAACGCTTTCGTGCCGTGACAACAATTTCATCGATATTGTTGCCGGCCGTGTCGACGGCTGACGCTGCAGCCTTATCGTCGGCGGCCAAAGACACGGTTGCGTTGAAAACGCCCGTCATTCCCAATGCCAGAGTGGCCAGACCCACCCGTCTCCCGACTCCGCGACCAACCCACAATCGAGCGGGTAGACGTACCATTTCACTCATAATTGCTCTCCCCAATCGTCGTTTCTTCAACCTCTATCGGCTGGCGCAGCCGCGCGTCGGCCTGCCCTGACGCAATCGCTGGCTGTATTTAATTGTGCAAACGTTTGCACTATATGCACGATTGAAGAAATTCGCAAGTGCCTCAAAAAGGTTCCGGAAACGGTCGCACGGATCAGCATATTTCACGTGCCGCAAACGTTTGCATGTGGCACAATATCGTTCGCGACATAAGACGCTACGGAAATCGCTCCTGTCCGCCAAGGAACTGTTCCGGTATCAGAGGTGCGGGGTTGTCGGCGCTCTACTGTTTGGGCGCGTGCGCTGGAGCCGCCGTGGTTGAGAGTGCCACAGAGGATATCTATGCAGAATCTTGTCTTATACAACGCGCCGCAGTCCACGTGCAGCCAGCGAGTGCGATTCACCCTTCACGAGAAGAACCTTGCGTTCTCCGAACTCAAGCTTGATCTGTTTTCCGGGGATCAGCTTCGCCCTGAATATCTGAAAATCAATCCGAACGGAGTCGTTCCGAGCCTGGTACACGACGGCCGGGTGATAATCGACTCGGCGGTCATCATCGAATATCTGAATGAGGTTTTTCCCGAACCTACCCCTCTCGTGCCGCACGATGCGGTGGCTCGGGCGGCGATGCGCTCGTTCATTCGCTACACCGACGAGGTTCCGACCCCGGCGGTGCGTGTGCCGTCCTATAACTTGGCTTTTTTGCCTCACTTTCGCGACATGCCGGAGGCTGACTTCATCGCGCTGGCCGAATCCAAGCCCTTGCGCAAGGAATTTCTCCTGTCCATGGGCCGCACCGGGTTCTCCGCGCAAGAGATGGACAAAGCTCTGGAGCGGCTGCGCCAGGCGATTGTACGAATGTCTGAAACCCTGCGTGCCAGTGGGGGACCCTGGCTGATGGGCCCTGACCTCACATTGGCCGACATCGCGATAATGCCGGTGCTCGTGCGGATGGCTGATTTGGGCCTCGGCACTCACTGGGAACATCTGCCGGAGATCGATGGGTGGCTCGCCGCGCTTCGTGCGCGCCCGGCGTTCTCGAAATGCTACTATTTTGGGTCCCTCCTGACGGAAAAATATCCCGACCTGAAAGATAGCCTAATTCAGCGGGGTCTCTCCGGCGTTTGAGAAGATTGCGAACGGCGATGATTGTTTACCTGCAAACGATTGCGAATGAAAATCCATGCCGACGCTATTCACACTGAAGGTTAACGGCACGGCCCGCTCCGTCAGGGTCGAGCCCGCCGCCCCGCTGCTCTACGTTCTGCGCAACGACCTAAAGTTGAACGGTGCCAAATTCGGCTGCGGCCAAGCACAATGCGGCGCGTGCAGCGTGCTCATCGACGGGATCGAACGACGCTCGTGCGTGTATCCGGTCAGTGCCGTGGGCAAGGGCAGTATCACGACCATCGAAGGCCTGGGTACGCCGCAGCAGCCAAGTGCATTGCAGCGTGCATTCATCCATGAACAGGCCGCCCAGTGCGGCTATTGCAGCAATGGGATGATCATGGCCGCACAGGCGCTGCTCGCGCGCAACCCGAAGCCGAGCGAGTCGGAGGTGAAGCAAGCGCTCGAGGGACATCTGTGCCGATGCGGCGCACACAACCGCATCGTGCGCGCAGTATTGCGCGCGTCCAAGGGAGCCCGGTCGTGACGGCATCGCTTCGGAATGTTTCGCGCCGCACTCTTCTGAAGGCTGGTACCGGCCTCGTGGTCGGGATCGCGTATGCGCCGCTGTTGGCGCCGGCCCAAGGTGCCGAGATGCCGGCACATCTTCCCGGAAGCCTCAACGGCAATCGGCTGTTGTCGGCGTGGCTGCGCATCAATCCCGATGGCACGGTGACGGTGTTCACCGGCAAGGTGGAATTCGGACAAGGCATCGCCAGCGCACTGGCCCAGGCTGCCGCCGACGAACTCGACGTGGGCTACCGGCGGATCAACATGGTGACGGCCGACACCTCCCTCACGCCCGACGAGGGCTTCACCGCGGGCAGTCAGTCGATCGAGCAAAGCGGTACCGCCATCCGCTTCGCATGCGCCGAGGCCCGCCAGATGTTGCTCGCCGCGGCCGCCGCCAGGCTTGGCGTCCAGGCGGGCGATCTCACGGTCGCCGATGGGACGATCGCAGCACCCGGCGGCGGGCACACCACGTATTGGGCTGTCACCACCGACGCCATGCTGCGGCGGGAGGCGACCGCCAAGGTCAGGCCAAAGGCCCCGGGCGAGCACACGTTGATCGGCCAGAGCCTCGCTCGGCGCGACATTCCGCCGAAGTTCACCGGTGGTGCGGCATACCTGCAGGATCTTCGGCTGCCCGGCATGGTGCACGCCCGAATCGGGCGGCCGCCGGTGCCGCGGGCCGAACTTGTCAGCATCGACGCCGCAGCCTTGAAGGCGATGCCCGGGGTCATCGAGGTCGTGCGCGACGGCAGCTTCGTCGCAGTCGTCTGCGAGCGCGAAGAAGAAGCGATCAACGCCCTCATGGCGCTGCGCGAGCTGGCCGTCTGGAGTCGACCCGAGCTGCCGCCGACTCTCGCCGACACCTTCGAGCGCCCCGATCCGGAACTGCAAACGCAGGACTCGGTGGTGTATGAAAAGACGGCGCCGAGCGCGCCGGTCGCCGTGAGGCAGATCGAGGCGCGCTACACTCGGGCGTTCCAGTTGCACGCCTCGATCGGCCCGTCATGCGCGGTGGCGCACGACATGGACGGCAAGCTGACGGTCTGGACCCATAGTCAAGGCGTGTTCGCATTGCGCAGCGACATCGCGCGCGCTTTTGGCGTCGCACCGGCGAGCGTCGTCTGCATCCACATCGAAGGCGCAGGATGCTACGGCCACAACGGCGCGGACGACGCCGCGTTCGATGCCGCCCTCCTCGCCCGCGCGGTCCCCGGCAGGCCGGTCAGGGTGCAGTGGATGCGCGATGACGAGTTCATGTGGGAACCGTACGGCTCGGCGATGAGCGTGAAAGTCGGCGCCGGACTGAGCGCGGACGGCAACATCGTCGACTGGCGGCACGAATTGTGGAGCTATCCGCATGTGAGGCGGCCTGGCGGACGGGAAGGTGTGAATCTGCTCGCGGCGTGGTATTTGGCACATCCGTCGCAGCCGGCATTTGCGGCCGACGTTCCGCAGCCGAACGGCGGTTCGGACCGTAACTCTATCCCACTCTATGATTTCCCGAACCAGAAGATCCTCAAGCACTACATGCCCGACGCGCCGTTGCGGACCTCATCGCTGCGCACGCTGGGTGCCTACGCAAACGTCTTCGCGATCGAATCGCTCATGGACGAAACCGCGGCGGCGGCGCGCTCCGACCCCGTGGAATTTCGGCTGAGACACCTGCGCGACCAGCGCGCGCGTACGGTAATCGAAGCGGCGGCCAGAAAGAGCGGCTGGCAACCCGGCGCCCTGGGCGACGGCGGCCGCGGCACCGGCAGCACGCTTCGAGGCCGCGGGATCGGGTTCGCGAGATACAAGAACCATGCGTGCTATTGCGCAGTGGTCGCCGAGGTCGAGGTCGACCGCAGCAGCGGCATTGTGCGTGTCACCCGGGCCTGGTCGGCGGTGGATGCGGGCCTGGCGATCAACCCCGACGGCATCGTGAACCAGATAGAAGGCGGCATGATCCAGTCGGCCAGCTGGACTCTGAAAGAGGCCCTCAAGGTCGACCGGTCGGGCATCCGTACGAAGAGCTGGATCGACTACCCGATCCTGCGCTTCAGCGAGGTGCCCGCGGTCGAGGTCGAGGTGATCCAGCGTCCGACCGAAGACTCTCTCGGCGTGGGCGAAGGGGCCCAGGGCCCGACCGGTGCGGCAATCGCGAACGCTTTCGCCGCCGCGACCGGGCGCAGGCTGCGCGACATTCCGTTCCTGCCTGAGCGCGTGAGGGCCGCGCTGGCCCCGTTGTGAACAGAAAGGACCTATGCAATGACTTTGACCACTCGCCGCGATTTTGTGAAGACGGCGGCACTCACGCCCCTCGCCCTCGCACCCCTCGGTCTCGCAGAGACGGCCGGCGCCGCGCAGCCACGGCGGGCAAGCGCCGCGCTGACTCAGGCCGGCCCGGGCGCATCACGTGCGGAGGTCTTCGACTACGTAGTGGCAGGCGCCGGGCACAACAGCCTCATCTGTGCCGCGTACCTCGCCAAGGCAGGCAATCGCGTGCTGGTCCTTGAAGGCCGCGCGATGATCGGCGGCGGCGTCAAGACCGCCGAAATTCTCCTCCCCGGTTTCAAGCAGGACCTGTGTTCGAGCTCGCATCACCTCATCGCCCGTAACCCGCTACTGCGCAACAACGAACTCGATCTACGCGATTACGGCTACGAAACCTTCGATCCGGAAGTAGTCGTGCATTTCCCATTTCTCGATGGCGCTTCACTGACGGTGTTTCTGAAGGATCCCGAGCGCACCGCGGCGACGATCGCGCGCGTGTCGAAGAAGGATGCGGACACTTTCAGACGCCTGGCGGCCGCGCGCGCCCGCGTTGCCGCGTTGCCTCCGGCGGAGCGCGCCAGCTCGCCC
>JGI25616J43925_10000758_pt1 | contig 12012 bp, 6 predicted proteins | sample GraSoi2013_100cm_FD_43925 | JGI IMG/M metagenome (IMG submission 43925) | reverse complement strand
TGCTCGCCATGACGCTTTTCGTGTGTGGCAGCGCATTTGCTGGAGTGACGGCCAGCATATCGGGCGCAGTCAAGGACGCGACCGGGGCTTACGTTGTCGGAGCGAAGGTCACCGCGACCAATACGGAAACTGGCATCGCCTCGAGGCAGCCCACAAACGGGGATGGCTACTACTCATTCCAGTCCCTTGCGCTCGGACACTACGACATCGAAGTGCAGCAAACGGGATTCAAGCTCTATCGTCAGACAGGACTTGTGCTGGATGTGAATGCGGCGTTAGTCGTGGACATCACTCTTCAGGTAGGACAAGTCACCGAGAAGGTGGAAGTATCCAGCGAAGCGCTGCACGTGGAGACGGCCAACACGCAGATGGGCGAAGTGATCGAGGGCAGCCGGATAACGTCAGTGCCACTTGTGTCGCGAAGCTACACCGATTTGCTCGCGCTGCAGCCCGGGGTGGTTTCGCAGACTTCGGGGTTGAACGGAGCCGGAGGGGGGCCTGCGTCTGGTTCGTTCCTCGCGGCCACGTGGGTGCTACCCCAAGTTTCGGGGGACTTAAATGCCGGCGCGCTATCCGTGAATGGAGGGCGCGAAGCGGCCAACGGCTACATCCTGAACGGGGTGACGGTGCAAGAGACGGGCTTCTCGGGAGCCGGAGCCGTGCCAAATCTCGATTCGATCGCGGAGTTCCGGATTTTGACGAACAACTTCGATGCGGAATACGGGAATTACAGCGGCGGCCAAATCAACGTGGTGACCAAATCCGGTTCGAACCAGTGGCATGGCAACGTTTTTGAATTCCTGCGCAATACAAAATTGAACGCGCGCAACTTCTTCGACCCGGCGGGGAGTAGAGCCGCCTACCACCAGAATCAGTTTGGCGGAACTTTTGGCGGCCCTATTAAGAAAGATAAGCTCTTTTTCTTTGCGGATTATCAAGGGAATCGAGTAATACAAGGGGTTACGCAAGTGATTAACCCGGCCCCAAGCGCGGCCCTGTTGCAGGGAGACTTGACGTCCGTGATTTCAAGCCTTGCGGGAACCTCAGTGAACGGCGCTCCTTGGGCAACACAATTGACGCAGCAATTCAGCAGCAGCACGGGGCAGGTCGTTACGGCCGGCGAGCCCTACTTTTTCGTAGGTTGCACGTTGCCAACCCAATGTGTATTTCCCAATGCGCAATTACCTACTAGCGCTTTTTCGCCAATCTCCGCAAAGCTTCTGCAGTTCATTCTGCCGGCAAACAATGCGTCGCAAAATGCGTTTTCAACGAACTCGGGCAAGATAGATTTGCACGACAACAAGTTCAGCGGGAGGGTGGACGCAAATTCAAGATTTGGACTGCTCTCGGCCTATTATTATTTCGACAAATTCGACCGGATCGATCCCTATTGGGCGTCTTCCAATCCTACGTATCCAGGATTTGCCATCTCGTCCAAGGGGTGGACTCACAATATAAGTCTTGGGGATACCAAGACTTTCGGCTCGGCCACGGTGAATGAATTTCGTCTGGGCTTCTTCCGCTTGGATACCCCCTTTAACCAACCCTTGGGCGGAACGCAAACGAAGCTGGCTCAGCTCGGATTTGCTTCTGGCGCAAATCGCGCTCCCGGTATTGTTGTTGGCGCACCGAGCGTAGAAGGCATTCCCGAAACGGACTTCAATCACTTCACCATTGGAGTGCCCAGCAAACCGATCCGCGTCACGCAGAACAGCTACCAGGCCCTCGACAACTTCAGCAAAGTCATCGGCACGCACACCCTGAAATTCGGAGCCCAATACCACTACAATCAACTGGAAGAGAATCTCTTCAATGCTGCAAATGGCCTCTTCTCCTTCGGCACGGCAGTGAACGGCGGGGTCAGCGAAACAGGCAGCGACATCGTTGATTTTCTCATCGGCGCGCCAAGCTCCTTTATCCAAGGGGCGGCCTTTCCTTCCCGCGGCCGGAGTTTTTATCTCGGAATGTTTGCGCAAGACAGTTGGCGGATAAAATCGAATCTCACATTGAACTACGGTCTGCGCTACGATGTGAGCTCTTTCTGGCGCGAACTGCATAACCAGATAGAGACGATCATCCCGGGCGAGCAATCCGTCGTATTTCCAGGCTCCCCCAAGGGATGGGTTTTCCCCGGCGATCCTGGCGTTCCCAGTTCTTTGGCCCCCACCCGTTGGAACAACTTTGGTCCGCGCCTGGGACTCGCCTATTCGTTCGGCGACCATGAAGGCACGCTCGGCAAGATTCTTGGTAAGTCCGGTTCATCGAGTATCCGCGCAGGTTACGGCATTTTCTTTACGGCACTCGAGGGCGCCACGAATTTTGTTGAAATCGGAGACGCTCCGTTCGGAGATTTTACGGGCCAGTTTGGTCTGGATGGTCATGGTCCCGTCTATGCTGCCCCCTTCACGACCCGGTCTAGTGGCAACTCGATTCCAAACTTCTTTCCGGTTCCTATCCCGCCACTAAGCTTTTCGGCCAGCCACCCGGCCAGCGGAAACCCCGCGTTCACCTCGCTGATCCCGTTCCTGACTCAGTTTGGCACGATCGGCAGTTCGCCTGCGTTCTTTAACAAAAACAAATCGCCCTATGCGGAAAACTATGAACTCTCCTTCCAACGCCAGATAACCGCGTCCGACCTGTTGACCGTGAGTTACGTGGGCACGCAGGGACATCATCTCCTTTCTGCCATTTCGGCGAACCCGGGAAGTCCCGCGCTTTGCCTCCAACTGAGAGCGCAGAATGCCACTCCGCTTTGTGGACCAGGCGGCGAAAACACGGTGTACACATTGCCCGGGCCCGGCGGGGCGATGGTGCCCGGCTCACGCACACCGCTTAACCAAGGCGTTGGCGTTGTAGTGCTGCCGCTGCCCACCGGGCCAACGCCAGTCGTCGCCTTTGGAAATGACTCCTACTTCAGCACTATCGGCAATTCCGCGTACAATTCCGCACAGGTCAACTGGCGGCACACCAGCGGCCGGTTGCAGACGCTGCTCGGCTATACGTTCAGCAAGGCGATTGACTTGGCTTCCGGCTTCGGCGAGCAGGTCAATCCCGTCAATCCCAAAATAAGCCGGGGACTTTCTGGGTTCGATTCCCCCCACAATTTTGTGTTCAGCTATAACTACTCATTGCCATTTGACATGTTGGGAGGGCCAAAGCGCCTGACAAACGGCTGGGCGATCAGCGGGATCACGCGGTTCGCCACGGGCCTTCCCATCACGCTGGTGGAGACCGATGACCAATCTTTGATGGGCACCAACTTTGGCGGGCCAATTCCTCTTTCCGTGGATACGCCCAACCTTGTCGCTCCCGTCCATACGCTGGATCCGCGAAGCTCGACATGCCCCGGATCCTGTCTATTTTTTAATCCTAGTTCCTTCCAGGGTTCTGCGCTTGGCCTGGAAGGCANCGCAAATCGGCGCTTCTTCCATGGTCCTGGTGTAAATAATTGGGATTTTGCCGTCTTGAAGAACACCCAGCTCACAGAGCGTTTCGTCCTGCAGTTCCGGGGAGAGCTGTTCAATATCTTCAATCACGCCCAGTTCATAGCGCCGAGTGCGATTGGGCTGAGCAACTTCGATCCAGTGAGCCATCTGTCAACTTCAGGTTCTTTTGGCTCCATCAGCGTGGCCCACGACCCGCGCATCGCGCAGCTCTCTTTGAAGCTGAATTTCTAGGGAAGCGGCGCATCGTCTAACGACTACCTCCGGGAGGACCGCTACAGTCCTCCCGGAGTTTTTCTCTTCGCCAGCTTGGAGGCTCGCGCACGTGGGAAAACTTGCGATCACCGGTGGTAAAGCTCTACGAAAAACTCCGTTTACGACGTGGCCGATGGGAACCAAGAAAGAGGCCGCTGCGTTAAAGGATGTCCTTACCGGTTCCAAGTGGGGCGGCCAGCCTTTTCCCGGCAAGCACGCGTTAGCCTTCGCCAAGAAATTCGCCAAAGTTCATACTGCCAAGTACGCCCAGTGCGTGAATACCGGAACCGTAGCGATCCAAGCCGCTCTGAAAGCTATCGACATACGTCCCGGGGATGAAGTCATCGCGCCGGCCTACACCTGGGAAGGAACCGTCGGGCCGGTGCTGCTGGTCAATGCCGTTCCCGTATTCGTGGACATCGATCCGGACACCTATTGTCTCGACGCGAAGTTGATCGAGAAGGCCATCACTCCAAAGACAAAGGCAATTCTCCCCGTCCACTTGGGAATGCGCTTCGCGGACATGGACGAAATCCTTCGCATCGCGGCAAAACACAACCTGAAAGTCATTGAAGATTGCGCCCACGCCCACGGCGGAATGTGGAAAGGCAAGGGGGCGGGTTCGATGGGAGATCTGGGAGCCTTCAGCTTCCAATCGAGCAAACTCATCACCTCGGGAGAAGGCGGCGCGGTCATAACCAACAACCTGGAATACATGGAGCGCGTGCAGAGCTATATCAACGCGGGACGCGCGAGTCTCACGGACAAGTATCACCACCGCATCATCGGATTCAATTACCGCATGGGAGAATTTCAAGCCGCCGTCCTCGGCCCGCAGCTCGACCGGCTGCCGGCACAGGCGAAAATTCGCGCACGGAACATGAAACGGTTTGAATCGCGGCTGAAAAATACGCCGGGCATCGGCTTTCTGAAGCCCGAGCCCCGTATCACGCGCCAAGCTCCTTACGGCTACGTGATGAAGTATTTTTCCGAAAAGGCCAAAGACATTCCACGCGCCTCGTTTGTAGCAGCCTTGCAACTGGAAGGGATTCCCTGCGACGGCCTCTTCTATGAGCCTGTGTACAAGAGCTCGCTTTTCCCATTGGACCCAGCTGATTTCCCGGCTTTGAGTTGGGGGCACGAAAAACCGCTGGATCTCCGGAACATGTATTCATGCCCAGAAGCAGACCGCGCTGCCTACCACGAAGCGGTGTGGTTTCCCCATCAGCTATTTCTCGGCACGACCGAGGACGTGGACGCGATCGCCAACGCGATACTCAAGGTACTCGGCAGCATTGAGGAACTGCGTGGACTGGATCACAAGGCCATTCGAAACCAGAAACTGGGCCGCGCGGACCGCGAAAGTTAGAACTGCTATTTCTTTGACCATCTTTCCTCAGGCCCTCGAATCTAGCGCGAAGGAGCCCGGGAACAGCACAGGAGATGTCTGATTCATGGCGGCGACAAAAAAGATCGGGTATGCCGTCGTGGGCCTCGGCAACATTGCCCGGAACTCCATCCTGCCAGCATTTGCGAATTGCAGAAGGGCGAAACTCGTCGCATTGGTGAGCCGCGACAAGAAAAAGGCCGCTGCGGTGCGGGCGAAATTTAGGGCCGCGATTTCCTACACCACGAAAGAGTACGAAGACTGCCTGGCGAATCCAGAAATTTCCGCCGTGTATATCGCAACACCGCCGGGTGAACATGAGGAGTTCACCGTTCGCGCTGCAGAAGCGGGGAAGCACGTCCTCTGCGAAAAGCCGCTGGCGGCCACGGTTGCGCAGTCCGCACGAATGGTCGAGGCCTGTCGGCGGCAGGGAGTCCTTCTGATGACCGCCTATCGTAAATATTTCGAACCCGCTGCCCTGTACCTGAAGTCCTTGGTGAGCAACGGTTCGCTCGGCCGGATCGACATGATCCACACGTCTTTTAGTGAACTCTTCACACCAGGCGTTTCGTCAGCCTGGCTCTTGGACCCGGCGCTTGCGGGCGGCGGACCGATGATGGACCTTGGCGTCTATTGCGTGAACACCAGCCGATGGCTTGCCGGCGAGGATCCGGTCGAAGCCGTCGCACAGTCCTGGCGTCACGACACTCAGCGATTTAAAGATGTGGAGGAAGGCGTGACGTTTCGCCTGAAGTTTCCAAGCGGCCTCGTCGTTCAGGGCAGCTCAACATACGGCGCCGCGATGTCTTCCTTTATTTTTGTGCAGGGAACCAAAGGCTGGGTTTCTCTTTCTCCCGCCTACCCATTTGAAGACGCGCGGCGGGTCACGGGAAAAATCGCGGGCCGCTCGGTGGACCGACGTTTCAAAGCGTTGGACGAGTTTGCTCTGGAGATTGATGCTTTCGCTTTCGCGATTCAGAAGAAAAAGGCCGTCGAGCCCGACGGGATTCAAGGGCATCGCGACATGATCATTCTCCAGGCGATCTACGAGTCTGCAAGAAACGGACAGCCAGTGGCCATAAAATACTAAGCGCCCCGAACAAGCTTATGTCCAACACGAGAAAAATCGACTCTCCCGGGCCTGCTAGCCATGGTTCCAAGTCTGTGCTAGCCGCGACGCTCGTCGAGCCGGGCCGCTACGAATTGCGCGAGTACCCGTTGCCGGACCCGCAACCTGGCTGCGTGCTCGTAAAAATGGAGATGTCCGGGATCTGCGGCACGGACAAGCACACCTATCAAGGCTACACGACACAATACGGCGGAAGAACCCTGGAGTTCCCGATCATTCAGGGGCACGAAAACGTCGGAACGGTGGCGGCGATTGGAGGCGACGGGAAGTACACTGATTTCGAAGGTGTTCCGCTGAAGATGGGGGACCGCGTGGTGGTCGGTGCGAATGTCTCCTGCGGCAAATGCTATTACTGCCGGCACGGCTTTCCCTATTATTTCTGCGAGAGCACCACCGACTACGGCAACAACCTCAGCGCCAAGAATCCTCCCCATCTTTTTGGTGGATGGTCGCAGTACATCTACATCGTGCCAGGCAGTTTCCTGGTTCGCGTCCCCGATGAATTACCAAGCGAAGTCGCGGTGCTAACGGAAATCATGGCCGTGTCGGTCGGGTTGGACAGGGCCAAGCAGATTTCCGCATTTCCCAACGAGTCCTTCCGGTTCGACGACACCGTTGTACTGCTCGGAGTCGGCCCGCTGGGCATGTGCTTCCTGATGAAAGCGCGGATGCTCGGCGCCGGAACGATCATCGCCGTGGATCTCTCCGACTTTCGGCTGAATTTTGCCAAGCGGCTCGGCGCGGACTTTGCCCTGAATGCAACAAAGACGAGCGCCGCGGAAAGACTCGCGTTCATCCGCGGCCTCACGCAAGGGCGCGGCGCCGACGTGGTGATCGAATGTGCCGGCATTCCCCAGGCCGTTCCTGAAGGCCTCGACATGCTGCGGCTCGGGGGCCTGTTCGTCGAGGCCGGAAACTTTTCCGACCTCGGGGAAATCAGCATCAGCCCGCACCGGCATCTTTGCGCGAAGAATGTGCGCATCCTCGGCGTAGGCGGCGAAGAACCAGCCGCGTATGGCCCGAGCATGCGGCAGATGGCGCGCTACATGAAGCACTATCCATTACGCGAGTTCGTGACGCATCGCTTCCGCCTGAGTGAAGCTGAGGCCGCATTGCGCAAGTCGATTGAGGCGGACTCGATGAAGGTCGTGCTGGAGCCGTGGAGCTGACTCAAGAACAAACTTTTGCAAACTCTAATTTGCGTGGAAAGAGGCGGATGATGGGGGGAATTGTCGAACGATTTCTGTTTGCGTGCGCTCCGGATAGCTGGGGTGTCCTGGACTACCCAGGCCCATCCTGGGAGCAGTCCTACGAAAAGATGCTCGATGAGATGGTGGAAGCCGGCTATACGGGGACGGAACTGGGCCCTTATGGCTTCTTCCCAACGGATCCGAAAGTGCTCCAGCCGCAGTTGGAGAAGCGAAAGCTAAAGCTCCTGGGATCGTTTGTGCCCGTGAAGATGACGGATCCGGCAGCGGGCGCGGCCGTGATGAAACGCATCCGCAAAGTCGGCAACCTGCTGGCGACGCTCAAGGCGCCGTTCTTGGTGATGGCGGACGACCAGTCACCCGAACGCAATGCGTACTCCGGACGTGTGTACGACCCCGGCTGTCCGACACTGACTGCGGAGCAGTGGAAGCACGTCGGGAAGATTGTCGCCGATGCCGAAAAAGTGGCGAAAGAGTTTGGACTGGATCTGGTGTTTCATCCACACGTCGCCACCTATGTGGAAACGCCCCAGGAGTGTGAACGCTTCTTCGATGCGACCTCTCGTACCAATGTGGGGCTGTGCCTGGACACAGGCCACTGCGTGTATGGCCACGGAGACTCCGTGAAGGAAGCGGAAAAATACGAAAGCAAATTGCGCTTCGTGCACATCAAAGACTGCAATGTGACGGTGCTGCAAGAAGCCCGGCGCAGAAAGTGGACGTTTGAAGAAGCCATCGAACACAAGGTCTTCACGATCATTGGGCANGGCAGCATCGATTTCCCGGCCTTCTTCCGCACGCTGCTGAAGAACGGGTATTCCGGCTGGTCCGTTGTGGAACAAGATGTGAAGTTCGGCGCCACGGAAATTCCGCCGAAGGTCAGTGTTGCAGCCAGCCTGAAGTATTNGAAGGATGTAATCCGTCAACTCGGAACTCCTGCGAAAGCGTAAGAAATTGTAGCCGCAGTGCAAAAAGAAAGAGGAAATGCCTCGTTCCTGCTGATTTGCCTATTGAGAACTACGATTCGCTGAAATCGAAGAGTTTCGGGCGCAGGCGGAAGCCGCGGGTCTTGAACGCGGCATAGACGATACCTACTACAAGCCAGACCAGGCCCGCGTATTTTGTCCACGGCTGCAGGCTGATGAGCAAGGCAGCGCAGAAAACGAAGCCAAAGCCAGGAACCACGGCGTCAACAAAGAAGTTCCTACGGCCCACGGCTTCCGCGGAAAACCAGAAGTGGCGCATGGCCGAAAGATTCACTGCCATGAAAGCGAGCAGTGCGCCGAAGGTTACGACTTCAGCAGACCGTTCCCACGGAATCGTGATCGTGCCGACGTAGGCGAGAATCCCCACAATCCAAACGTTGTAGGTGGGGTTGCTGCTCTTTGGGTTCAGATAGCCGAAGATCTTCTTGGGCAAGACGTCATCGCGCCCCATGCTGTAGAGCAGGCGCGCCGCGCCCACGTGACCCGCAAGGCCGCAGGCAATGCTGGAAACCAACAGCATGATTCCGTAGGCCGTAAACAGCAAAGCGCCGCTGGCCACCCGCGCAACGTCCATGAAGGCAGTCTCTGGATTCTGGAGCGTTGTGTAGTCCGGCCAAACCCTCTGTGCCAGGTACACCTGGAAGCCGCTGAAAAGGCCCGTGAAAACGCACACCAGCACCGATGCCAGCAAGACGTTGCGTCTTGGGTTTTTCACTTCCTCTGCCAGAAGCGAAACGCCATCGAATCCGATAAAGACCAGCGCGGCAAGTGAAGTACCCGCAGCCAGAGCCCGCAGATGGAACGTCGCTGGATTGTAGATCGGCTGCATGGAGATGAGCCCCGACCACCGCTCGTGCAATACGATGTAGCGGAAGGCCTGCACGATAAATACCACCGTGACCAGCACCATGAAGCCCAGCAGAATCTCATTCGTACGAGCAGTGAACTTGATTCCCTGAGCCGTCATCACGGTGATTAAGCCGACGGCAAGCGCCGCGAGCAAGGCAAAGGGTATCCGCGGAGCCATGCGTTGAATGGCGAGCGCAGCATAGAGAGCGTTCTGGATCGGCTGAAACAGGTATTCGAGAAACATCGCCCACCCGACGATGAACCCCAGATGTGGATTTAGACCGCGGCTGATGTAGGTATAGACCGATCCAGCGGAGGGATAGACGTTAGCCATCCGGCCAAAGCTGATTGCTGTGACGGACATGGCGACCATCGCCAGGAGAAGCGTACTGACCGCGTGCCCGTGNGAAAGGACTTGCGCCTCGCCAAAGAGAGGAACAGCTGCAATGGGCGAGGTCAGGATAACTCCGTAGTAGATCAGGTCCCAAAGACTCAGGACTCTTTGCAGGTGCGGCGTTGTGGCGGCCTGTATCCCGGCTGCAGTTTCTTGCACCCAATCCCCTTTCCCCTGGCGATGCCGGGCGGTTTGGGCCCACTTGGCTCGCGTTAAAGTTTCCTACTCAACTACAGTGGAGCACTCAGAAAAAGAATTTCTCTTTGCGGCGATTCTCTTCATAGTTCTGGCGCGCAACCCGCACCGATTCGATCTCGGAAACCTCAGCGATGGGAACATCCCACCATGACTCGTAGCCTGGAACCCGCTGGTCGATAGCCGTCTCGACCACAACGACTGATGTCTTAGGCTGCTTGCGGCCCTCGGCCAGCGCCTGAGCGAACTCTTCCTGCGTTCTCGCGCGTACGGCAAACGCTCCCAGACTCGCGGCATTCGCGGCGAAGTCCACGGGGATCAAATCTCCCTCATACCCAGCTCCGCGGCGGTACCTGTAGTCTGTACCCATGCCACGATTGCCACACGCGCGGCTCAGTCCGCCAATGCTCGAGAAGCCATGGTTGTCCAGCACCACGATGTTGAGCTTGAAGCCCTCCTGCAAGGAAGTAACGATCTCCTGCGCCATCATCAGGTAAGAGCCATCTCCCACGAGGACATACACTTCTCGATCGGGAGCGGCCATCTTCACGCCGAGCCCTCCGGCAATTTCGTACCCCATACACGAGTAGCCGTATTCCAAGTGGTAGCCCTTGGCGTCGCGCGTCCGCCAGAGTTTGTGCAAATCGCCGGGAAGGCTGCCCGCGGCACACACCACAACATCCTTGGGATTGGTGAACTTGTTCACAACGCCGATGACTTCGCCCTGGCTGATGGGCGGACCATGACGCAGGTTGTAGACGCGCTCCACTTCTTTCTCCCATTCTGCCTGGAATGACTTTACCCGTGCGCCATAGGAATCCTCCGTGCGATATCCCTCGACCGCTCGCGACAGTTCTTCGAGCGTCGCTCGCGCGTCACCGACAAGCGGCAACGCCGCGTGTTTGAAAGCGTCGAACTCTGCGATATTGATGTTGATAAACCGCACCGAGGCATTTTGGAAAGCAGTCTTCGACGCCGTCGTGAAATCACTGTAGCGTGTGCCAACGCCGATAATCAGATCCGCTTCTCGAGCGGCGATGTTTGCTCCCGGCGTGCCGGTTACGCCGATCGCCCCCAGCTCCTGCGGATGATCGTACGCTAGGGAGCCTTTGCCAGCTTGCGTCTCCGCGACCGGAATACCTGTCTGCGTGACAAATGCCGCGAGTGCGTTGTTCGCCTCGGAATAAGTAACTCCCCCGCCGGCAATAATCAGCGGGCGGTGCGAGGCGCGAATCCATTGTGCAGCGCGGCTCAACAATTCGCGATCGCAGCGAGGTCGCGGAATCGTCCAGACGCGCTTTTCAAAAAATTTCGCAGGCTGTTCAAACGCCTCCGCCTGAACATCCTGTGGCAAGGCCAGGATGACTGCGCCTGTTTCGGATTGTGATGTCAGGACGCGCATCGCCTCGGGCAGAGCAGTTAGAATTTGTTCCGGCCGGTTGATCCGGTCCCAGTAGCGGCTTACCGGCTTGAAGCAATCATTGACCGAAACATCCTGAGATGACGGCGATTCCAATTGTTGGAGAACCGGCGCAACATTTCGGCGGACAAAAATATCCCCAGGCAAAAGAAGCACAGGCAGCCGGTTTATGGTGGCAAGCGCCGCCCCCGTCACCATGTTCGTAGCGCCCGGACCTATCGATGTGGTGCAGACCATCGTGCGCAAACGGTTGCTCATCTTGGCAAAGCCCGCCGCCGCATGAACCATGGCCTGCTCGTTCCGGCACAGGTAGTAAGTAAGTTCAGGGTCCTGCTCAAGCGCCTGACCAATGCCCGCAACGTTGCCGTGGCCGAAGATCCCGAAGCACCCTTCGAAAAAGCGGCGCTCCTTTCCGTCGCGGCAGGAATACTGATTCTTGAGGAAAGCGATGATAGCTTGCGCAACCGTAAGTCGTCGCTTCATGGAGTGACACTCCTTGGCAGAATGCGCTGCGGGCCGAAACTCGGATTTCTCTGCCCAAGAACCTAAGCTGACACTACCTCGGTGAGGAAGAAAAACCAAGCGGACTTCGCAGCTCCTTCTAAGCGCTTATACAGACGAAGGGAAATCCAGACCCGGCGGGAACCGCATGCTGCCTTTAGGAAGAACCTTTCGTCTATTCGATAATGGAGCGCCACTGAAGGATTTCTCGGAGAATTCGTCACCCTTTGATCAGCGGCAGGCGC
>JGI25616J43925_10000756_pt1 | contig 12019 bp, 9 predicted proteins | sample GraSoi2013_100cm_FD_43925 | JGI IMG/M metagenome (IMG submission 43925) | reverse complement strand
GGTGACGGCCGTAGCTTCCGTCAGGACCGCCGCGGCTCGTCCCACAGCGCGTGTGCCTAGGTGGACGAAGTGCCAGTCGGTCGCAAAACCGTCATGGCAGGAATACTGGCACATGGGAGAAACAAAAATGCGGTGAGGAAACTCCACACCGCGTATACGAAGCGGGTCGAATAGGTGCGACATAGGCGACCGCTCTATTGTAACGGCGGTGGGCCCACCAGGAGATGGCGAGGGCGAGAGGCGTTCCGCTTGGAGCGGGAAATATTTTATGTCATGGCACAGACGTGCCGCAGGACCAAAGAGGCTTGCGCCAGCGCCTCAAGCTGCAAGTTGCTCCATGGAGGCGGCCGTTGTTTGACGATCTACTTCGCGCGTTTGTTCGGACCGGCCCTTGAGCTGTGGAAGCAAGGTACGTAACTTCATCCGCGCCTTGTGCAGTTGCGATTTGCTATTGCCGATGGAGCAGCCGAGCATTTCTGCGATCTCATTGTGTTCGTAGCCTTCTACGTCGTGCAGGACAAAAATGATCCGGTATCCGGGTGGGAGATTCGCAATGGCGCCTTCTAAAACGATACGATCAATTGAGCCGTGAAGAACATCGTCTCTCGTGCCAATATCTTTTTTGGGTCCGTCTTCTGACTGGGGTTCCAAGGTTTCTTCGAGTGAAACTTCGGCGGGCGTTTTCTTGCGCATGTGCATCAGTACGATGTTTACCGACAGGCGGTGCAGCCAGGTGGAAAAGGCGGACTCACCGCGAAATGATGAAATCTTCCGGTACAGCTGCAGAAACGCTTCCTGGGTGAGATCTTCGGCCTGGGCATAATTGCCGGTCATACGCAGGCACAAAGAGAAAACACGCCGCTTATGCCGGACATAGAGCGCTTCGAAGCAATCCACATCACCCATCTGCGCTTTTTTGATAGCTTCGGCTTCTGTCACGCCGGCAACCAGAATTTCATTTCTCCGGGGCGCGGCTGCGCTTTTTGCAGAGACTGGTTTGGGTTGAACTACACTTTCACGAAGGTCCTGAAACACCAAGGTCTGGGGCAAGAGGTCTCTTTTCTGTGCGCGAATATAAGCGACCATGATTTGATGCACCAGCGTGGCTGGATGTTGTGTTTGCGCCGGTACCGGAGAAAAACCCGCATCTTGCATGCGCATGTAAGCATCAAACAGCAGTTAGCATCAGCCATCATGAGATCCATTCAACCACTTCACAATTTAGATTCTTCTGCTGCATTCAAATGAAGACTGCTGAAATTCTCAGGGCCTGGGGACACATCCTTCGCGGACAGGCCCCGTCTCTTTCCCTTGAAATCACACGCGAGTGTCCTTTGCGTTGTCCTGGATGTTACGCATATGAAGAGCAACATCTGGGCAGCTCTGGGCTGCAACTGCGTACGCTGGCGGACCATAAAGGAGATGATTTGGTGCTTCGGGCGCTGGCGCTCGTGGACGAATTGAAGCCAATCCATCTTTCGATTGTCGGCGGCGATCCGCTGGTGCGATACCGTGAACTTACGCAGCTGTTGCCGGAACTGGCGAAGCGTGACATCCATACGCAGGTGGTAACCAGCGCTTTCCGCGAAATTCCCGCGAGCTGGAGCGAAATCGAGAAGCTGAACATCGCGATTTCCGTGGATGGTCTTCAGCCGGAACATGACGCGCGCCGCCGGCCTGCTACATACAGCCGGATATTGAAGAACATCCTCGGACATCAAGTCACGGTACACTGCACCGTGACGGGGCAGATGATGAAGCGGCAGGGGTACCTGCGCGAGTTTGTCGAGTTCTGGTCAGAGAACCCGAATATCAAGCGCATCTGGTTCAGCATCTTTACTCCGCAGGTCGGCGCGATTGCGCCGGAGATACTTACGCCCGCGGAGCGCGCCGCTGCAATATCCGACATGCTTGCTCTGCGCCAGGAGTTTTCCAAACTCGACATGAACGCCGCAGTCATCCGCCACTTCGCGAACCCGCCGCGTTCACCTCAAGAATGTATCTTCGCCCGGACTACAACCACAATTTCCGCCGACTTCAAGACGAGAGTCACGCCGTGCCAGTTCGGCGGCAATCCAGATTGTTCCCAGTGTGGCTGCATTGCGTCGGCCGGTTTGGCCGCGTTGGGAGACCATAAAGTGTTGCCAGGAATATCGGCGGGCCGCCTGTTCCAGATCTCAGCAAAGATCGGGGAGTCCGCGGTTAGACCAAATCTTTAGGCTCGCACTAACAATTGCCGCGCCACCAGGCAGTACAAATCCACGGCTTCCAAGAGCTGTCGCTTGGAAATGCATTCGCGCTCGGTGTGCGCTACGTGGATCGATCCTGGGCCAAGCAGCACGGGCTGGCCCCAGCGGCTGAGAGCTGGGATGTCGGTGGTGAAGGCGGCAACCATGGTGGCAATTCCAGGGACTGTGCGCAACTTCATAAACGGAATTTCCAGAACAAACTCAACGTCGGCCAAGCCGGCTGTTTGTTCGACAATCTGTTGGCGCAGAGTCTCGGAAGGACCCACCAGTCGATAGAGCAAGTGAGCGCGGGCGAAATCCGCGATCACGTTGGGCGCGCGTCCGCCCTCGATCACGCCGATGTTCATGGTCGATGGGCCGACCTCGGGATTGTTCGGCAGAGTCATGCCGCGCAAACGGGCGAGAGCGTCGAGCAATTTCTCGATGGCCGATTCGCCCAGCGCGGGATACGCAGAGTGCGCCATCCTGCCATGCGCGCTAACTTCCGCGCGCAACGCGCCTTTTGACGCTATCGCAATCTTGTTTTCCGTGGGCTCGCCGTTGATGAGAAACCGGCTGCCCTGCGGAGACTCATTGGCGACTTTAGCGCCCAGGCTGTCGCGCTCTTCGCCGACCACAAAGAGCATGCCGACCGGAGCACCGTCTTGGCGCAGGCGTTCGCACGCCGCGATCTGCGCGGCTATGATGCCCTTGGCGTCGCACGCTCCGCGTCCGTAAATGTTGTCATGGTCTTCTGACGATGGAATGAACGGCGGCACTGTGTCCATATGCGTGGAGAAGACAATCTCGGGCGGCTGGTCTTCAATAGTTGCGAGAACGTTGAAGCGCTCATGCGCCACCGGCATCTTGTGTACACAGTAACCAAGCTCGGAGAGCTCGTCATACAAAGCGGCCCCGACCTCGGCTTCTTTGCCGGACGTGGACTCAATGTCCACCAGCGTGCGGGTTAAGCGGATTGGATCCATGGATGAATTGGGTAATTGCGTAATTTGGTAATTGAGTAATTTTGAAAACCGTGGACATCAGACTTCCGAGCAATTACCCAATTACTAAATTACCAAATTACCCAATTCCAGGCTCGCTCTGATAAAAGAGTATTGTGGCCGGCGAAATAAAATCCTTCTTCATTGACGGGCCCGCAGGACGGCTGGAAGCCCTGCTCAACCACGGCGATCGACACGCTACTCATGCCGCGCTGGTGTGCCATCCGCATCCGTTGTTTGGCGGGACGGTACACAATAAAGTTGTCTATCACGCCATGAAGACGCTGAACGGTTTTGGGTTTCCGGTTCTGCGCTTCAACTTTCGCGGCGCCGGTTTGAGTGAGGGCCAGCATGATCACGGCCGGGGCGAGGTGGAAGACGTCCGCGCCGCGCTCGACTGGCTGGACAACGAATTCCATCTGCCCATGATTTTCTGTGGATTCTCTTTTGGCGCTGCCACCGGCCTGCGCGCGGCATGCGGCGACGATCGCGTAAAAGGCCNGATCGCTCTGGGAATGCCGGTCACCGTGCAGGGCCGAGCCTACACTTATCAATTTCTGAAGGATTGCATCAAGCCGAAGTTGCTCGTAAGCGGCTCGCGCGACGAATTCACCTCGGAAGCCAGTCTGCGCCAGGTTTACGAATCGGCCGTTGAGCCGAAGGAGCTGGTGATCGTCGAGGGCGGCGATCATTTTTTTGCCGGACATCTGCCCGAGATGCAGAAAGCCATCCACGACTGGGTGAAGAAGCTGTTCCATCCGGGAAGGCAAGCGGAAGCAAGCTAATGCCGGACGCGCACAGCATGAGAGCTACCGCGCGCGAGATTTTCNTGCACGCCCTGGCGGAATCCAGTATCGAGAANGCCTTTGCGCAGCATCTTCACTATGATCGCGGAGTGCTTCGTGTGTGCGATGACCTCTACGATCTGCGGTCGTNCTCNCGCGTCCTCGCCGTCTCATTCGGCAAAGCAGGCCACCGCATGGCGGAGACGCTGGCGCATCAAGCAGGCACAACGATCGGTGGAATTGTTGCCGATCCCAACGTTCCGCCGCACCAGCTTGCAGGCTATCGCTACTTCACTGGCGGACATCCGGAACCGAACCAGGACTCGGTGCGCGCGGCGGATGCAATCCTGAAAGCGCTAGGCGGGTTGGACGCGAATTCGCTTGTTCTGTTCATGATCAGCGGCGGCGGATCAGCGGTAGTGGAAAAACTGGCGGACGCGGAGCTTACGCTTGACGATCTCGTCGGAACCTATCGCGCGTTGGTGCTTTCCGGCGCTCCTATTGCGAAGATCAACGCGGTGCGCAAGCATCTCTCCGCCGTGAAAGGCGGACGCATGGCCCGCGCAGCCGCGGGCGCGCAGCAAGTTTCAATTCTGGTTTCAGATGTGCCGGAGAACGCGCTCGACTCTCTCGCTTCCGGGCCAACCATGCCGGATTCGAGCACGGTGGACGATTGTTACGGCATCGTCCGGGAGTACGGAATGCTGGAGCAGTTTCCCGCGCCGGTGCGTGAGCTCTTTGAAAAGCGCGCTTTGGAGGAGACGCCGAAAAAGAACGATCCCGCATTTGCGCGCTCGCGCTGGTGGAAGGTGCTATCCAACGAGACAGCGGAGCGGGTCGCGGCTGAGGCCGCAAGCCAGCACAGGTTTGCCGTGGAGATCGACCACTCCTGCGACGACTGGGAATACACGAAAGCCGCGGACTATTTGCTGGAGCGTTTGCGCGTGCTGCAACGCGAGGTCGCGCGCGCCTGCATCATTTCCGGCGGAGAAGTGACCGTGAAAGTGGCCGGCGACCCGGGCCTGGGTGGACGCAACCAGCAATTCGCGCTCTACTGCGCACAGAAAATTGCAGGCGAAAATATTACGGTCCTGAGCGCGGGCACTGACGGCATTGACGGCAATAGTCCCGCAACCGGCGCTGTCGTCGATGGGACAACCGTGGCACGCGCCCGCGACGCGGAGTTGGTCCTGGCTGAACATCTGCGGACGTTCGATGCTTTTCCGTTTTTCGAAAAACTTGGAGATACGATTCAGACGGGACCGACGGGGACGAATGTTCGGGACTTGAGAATCTTGTTGGCTTACTGAGGCAGGGAATTAGCGCGTCCGCGGCACAATCTTCAGACTGTCCGCAGCCAGGATCTTTTTGATCTGGTTTCTGGCGTGGATGGCCCAGGGGCCTGTGGTGTCGAGCCGGGCATAGGCTTGCCAGTGGCGTAATGCTTTGCGGGGCTGGCGGCCTTTTTCAAACGCGAGCGCCAGATTGTAATGCGCGTCGGCGTAGGTTGGAGCGAGCGAGATTGCCGATTGATAAGAACGGGTCGCTTCCGGCAGGCGGCCGGTTTCGTCGAGCACGTTACCGAGATCGAAGTAGGCCAGCGCATACCTCGAATCAACCTCAATGGCCTTGCGGTAATAGCGCTCGGCGTTGGGATAGTCCTGACGGTTGTAGTAAAGAGTCCCCAGGTTGATGTGAGCGGCAGCGTGTCCGGGATCGAGCTCCACGCACTTCTTGTAGGACTCAATAGCTTCGAGCTGCGTCGCTGCGTCTTCTTCCAGCATCACGCCGCGGGTGAAGAAGTCAGAAGCTGATTCCAGCTTGCGCATGGGTTGGACCTTGTACGATTCAACGACTTTGCGATCGGTGAAGTCCATCAAAAACTGGCCGGCAAGCGGCTCAATCACCGATCCGCGATGGCGGAACGCGACCCGTGCTTTGCTGGCGAAGGTCCCCGCTTCGAGCAGAGGGCTCTCCATGCCGGCAACTTGNTGCAGCATGGCGCGAAGAGAGTCGCGAATTACGGCGGAGCGCACGCGCTTGGCACGCAGATCGCGCAGTTTTCGTAGTTGGAGCAGATCAAAGAAGGAGTAGGCTTCGGGGACAGGAAACAGGCCCGCCTTTTCCCAGCCCGCCAACTGCCGTGCCGTAATGCGAAGAATCCTGAGGACGTCCGCTCGATTGTATCGTTCCACCGTTGCCTTTGGAGATACGCGGTATCGTTACAAGCTAACTCAGCATTATGCGAACAGCTGACTTAAATAGCAAGGGCAAAATTGGCGAATAACCGAGAAGTATGTGGAAAACCAGCCAACTCAGGAGAGATTTCCCTGGCGAAAGCGATTTGCCAGCGGTGAAAATAATTGGTGCGAAGCGCCTCGTGTTGCTCCTGCGCAACTTGCCCTGATCATAGCAATTGGCTAATCTCCGGTGTGCGGCCATGAGTACGAACAACCAACGATCCGCAGAAAAACCACCGCCGATCAGCAGAGCCTATTGGTATTGCCAACTCGTGGGCTGGTCTGCCCTGCTGTCGTTTCAGATGTTCGCACTGGTGGCACTGGAGCCTCTGGAGCCTCAAGGCGCTCCTTCAGGCCCCAGATTGCATCTCTCGCTCGTTCTGCTAGCCGCTTCCGGATTTGTCCTTAGCCATCTTTTTTATCTGCAGATGCGCCGTCTGCATTGGTTACAAACGCCACTGCGCAGGGTGTGGCCGCGATTGTTTGCCTCCATCTCTATCGCGGCAGCACTCCAGACCACGATCAATCTAACCATCAGCATTTTGTGGGTGCATGCAATTCCCGCGCGCGAGCACTTGCGGCCCGCTGCCGTGTTTGTCTCCTGGCTCGTTTACTTATTCTTGTTCGCGATCTGGACAACCATCTATCTGGCGGTACATGAGTTTCGCAGCCGGCGAATCGCGGAGGTGAATGCACTGCGGATGGAACTCGTTGCCCAGGAGGCGCAGCTGCGCGGATTGCGAGCACAGTTGAATCCGCACTTCCTGTTCAATTGTCTAAACAGCCTGCGCGAGCTGATTGTTGAAAATCCGCGGCGGGCGCAAACCATGGTTACTCAGCTCTCTGGGTTGCTGCGCTATTCCTTGCAGTCGGACCACACGGAGCAGGTTTTGTTGGAAGATGAGATTGCTGCCGTGAAGGATTATCTGGCGCTGGAAGGCATACGTTTTGAAGAGCGCTTGCACGTCCGCTGGAACATCGCTCCTGAAGCCGGTAGCGTGCCGGTGCCCCCCATGCTGTTGCAGACGCTGGTGGAGAACGCGCTGAAACATGGGATAGCGCGGCGGCCTGAGGGCGGGGAAGTCTCCATTCAAGCGCTGGTCCACGGTCGCCAGCTCGAATTGGAGGTCGTGAACAGTGGCGAGCTTTCGGAGCAGCCGTCGGAGGAAGGCATCGGGCTGCGCAATGCCCGGGCCCGTCTGCAACTGCTGTATGGCGATCAGGCCAACATCGTGCTGGAGAGTGTGGACCACGGGCAAGTGCGCGCGATAGGAACGATTCCCGTGAAGCCCAGCAAGGCGGCCCAATGAAAGCCTTATTGGTCGACGATGAGCGCCTGGCGCGCTCCGGATTGCGCCGTCTGCTCGAGTCACACGATGATGTAACGATTGTAGGTGAAGCGGCCAATGCCGATGAAGCCTTGAACCAGATCCGGCGTCTTGATCCTGACGTGGTGTTTCTCGATGTAGAAATGCCGGGACGCAGCGGCCTGGAACTATTGGAAGACCTGGAGGATTTTCCAGCGGTAATTTTTACGACTGCGTATCAGGAATACGCGGTGCGGGCTTTCGAAGTCAGCGCTCTGGATTACCTGCTGAAACCGATTGCGGCGGACCGTCTCGACGCGGCGCTGGACAAAGTGCGCAAGCTTGTCGCGCCCAGAGGATCTGGACCGGAGCGCAAACAGCGGGTCTTCCTGCGCGAAGGTGAGCGCTGCTGGATAGTTCCGCTCGAAGAGATTCGCGTACTCGAGTCAGAGGGCAACTACACGCGCGTTTATTTCGCCGGAAACCGGCCGCTGATCTACAAGTCGCTCAATGCGCTTGAGGCGCGCCTCGATCCTGAGGCTTTTTTTCGCGCCAGCCGCTCGCACATCGTCAACCTGCGCGACATTCAGTCGCTCGCGCCACAACCCGACGGCGGGCTGGTGGCCACACTTACCGGTGGGATCAAGGTCGGAATTTCCCGGCGGCAATCGCGCAAGCTTAAAGAACTCATGAGCCTGTAAGCTGCCGCTCTTCCTGTAATCCGACCGCCTGTCCTAATTCAATTCGCTTCGGTACTCCTGCTTGGTATTTTCAGGACGCTGGAAAAGCATCGAGGAGAACCGCATGGAACTGCGAATCGAGAACCTTTCAAAACGTTATCCCAACGGCACACAGGCATTGCAGGACGTGTCGCTGACCATCCCTCTGGGAATGTTCGGACTGCTTGGCCCCAACGGCGCGGGCAAGTCTACGCTCATGCGTACGCTCGCGACGCTGCAAGAGGCCGATTCCGGGACGGCGCAGCTCGGCGGGATTGACGTGCTCAAGCAGAAGGACGACGTCCGGCGCGTGCTCGGTTATCTGCCCCAGGAATTTGGGCTGTATCCCAAAGTGACCGCCGAGAATCTGCTGACCCATTTTGCCGCGCTGAAAGGGATCTCAAACTCCAAACAGCGCCGTCAAGTGGTCTATGCGCTGCTCCAGCAGACCAATCTCTACGAGCATCGCTTCAAACCGCTGGGCAGCTATTCCGGCGGCATGAAACAACGCTTCGGGATTGCGCAGGCGCTGTTGGGCAATCCGCGGCTGATCATCGTCGACGAGCCGACCGCGGGTCTCGATCCGGAAGAGCGCGTGCGCTTTCACAATCTGCTGAGCGCGATTGGAGAAAACGTGATCGTGATTCTCTCCACGCACATTGTTTCCGACGTCAGCGATCTTTGCGCCAACATGGCCATCATCCACGAAGGCCGCGTCATGACGGTAGGTTCGCCCGCAGCATTGGTTGCCGACCTGGAAGGCCGCATCTGGAGGAAGTCAGTCCCGCAAACGGAGGTTGCAAAGTACACGGAAAAGTTCCAGGTCATCTCCATGCGCCGCTTCTCCGGACAGACCATGGTGCACGTCTACAGCAATCAGGAGCCCGAGCCGGGCTTTGAGCTGGTGACCCCGGACCTGGAAGACGTCTACTTCGCAACGATTAAGGGCTTCATGCAGCCGGCAGCCTCAGCGGCAAAGGTGAACTGACATGATCGGAACTATTTTGCTCTTCGAAGTAAAGCAGCGGCTGAGCCGTATTTCGACGATCATCTACTTTCTGATTCTCTTCGCGCTGGGTTTTTTGTTCGCGCTCATTGTTGGCGGAGCGTTTCCCAATGCGGGTACAGTCGACTTCGGAGGCAAGGTATACGCCAACTCACCCTTTTTCCTCAATTCGATGATTAGCGAGATTACCCTTCTCGGGCTGATCATCACGGCTGCGCTGGCTGGGCAAGCGACCTACCAGGACATCGACAACAATTGCGATTCGTTTTTCTATACCGCTCCCATCGGGAAAATCGACTACCTTGTCGGACGTTTCCTGGGTTCACTGGTCACCCAGTTGGTCATTTTCTCCGGCATCGGCATGGGGATATGGATCGGGTTGCACACGCCGTTTGTGGATGCGACCAAGATAGGTCCGGAAAGATTCATGGCTTACGTGCAACCGTATCTGACCCTGGTCTTGCCGAATCTCGTATTCCTTACGGCCATATTCTTTTGCCTGGCTGCGCTCGGCAGGAAGATGCTGCCAGTCTACGCTGGTAGCGTTCTCCTTCTGCTGGGGTACTTGATTGTGGGGACTGTTCTCTCCGACCCGGGAAAGAGCGCCATTTATGCCCTGGCCGAGCCGCTGGGAGGGCGCGCGTTGGAACGCCTTACCCAATTCTGGACGCCCTTCGAACGCAACACCCAATTGATTCCGCTTACCGGCATCTTGCTGCTAAACCGTCTCCTCTGGTTCGGCATAGCCGTGGCGGTATTCGTATTTACGTATTTCAAGTTTTCACGCTCACAGACGTTCAGCCGCGGGCGCAAGAAGGAGAGCGAGGCAGGCCAGGAACAGGCGGCGGTCATTCAGCCAATTCCTGACATACAGACGGCTTACTCATTCAGTGCCTCGTTTTCCCAATTCGTGCCTTTGACATGGCTTCAATTCATGGAGACGATCAAGAACGTCTTCTTTGCGGTGATTCTTGTTGCCGGATTCCTGTTCGCGATGCTGATCGCCAACGCGCCCCAGGATTTCCTGTCTACTCCTTTCTATCCGGTGACGTCGCACATATTGCAGTTGGTAGTTGCTGGATTCGGACTGTTCCAGATCATCATCGTCGTTTTTTATTCAGGCGAGCTGGTGTGGCGCGAGAGAGATGCCAAGGTCAGCCAGATTATGGATGCGCTTCCGGCGCAGCGCTGGGTATTTTTTGCATCCAAACTTGGCGCGTTGATGCTGGTACAGGTTGTGATCGCTCTGCTCGTCGTAATGGCCGGAGTGGTGGACCAGGTGATGCACGGTTACTACCGGTTTGAGTTCGGCGTTTATTTCAGAGAGCTCTTTCTGATTACTCTGATTCAGAGCTGGATTACCTGTGCTTTCGCACTCCTGGTCCAGGCCGCGGTCAACCACAAATACCTCGGTTATTTCATTGTGGTTGTGGTGTATATCGGGGTGATTCCTTTCGGNCTGCCNGCCATCGGGCTGGAGCATCCTCTGCTGCGTTTTGGACGGTTTCCGCTGCACCTCTACTCCGATATGAATGGCTTCAGCCTGTATGTGAAGTCTCTCTTCTGGTTTGAACTCTACTGGGCACTGGCCGCCGTCTTCCTGGCGATCGTGAGCAATCTGCTTTGGGTGCGCGGAATAGAAGGCGGATTCAAGCAACGCATGAAGCTGGGTTTCCAGCGTTTGACGCCGGTGACCCGCGCGGGAATCGTCGTGTGCCTGCTTCTTTTTGCGGGGACCGGAAGTTACATCTTTTATAACACCAACGTTCTGAACCGCTATGTCACTTCCAAGCAGCAAGAAAAGACCGTCGCCCGGTATGAAAAGAAGTATCGCCAGTATCTTGATTTGCCCCAACCGCGGATTACCGTTGTTCAGGTCTTGGTGGACCTCTATCCGGAGGAGCGAAGCGCGAACGTGCAGGGCACGATGGTGCTGGAAAACAAAACGCAGCAACCGATCGACCGGGTTGCGCTCACGCTGCCGTCACGCAAATCAAAGTCAATACGGGAGCTGAGTTTCGACGGCGGTCAGACGCCTGTGCTCCAGGACAATGAACTCGGTTTCCACATCTACCGTCTCAATTCTCCCTTGGCCCCGGGCGGGCGGGTTACATTGAAGTTCGACTTCAGGTTCGATAACCCTGGATTCTCCGACTCGGCGGGAGACACCCGGATCGTGCAAAATGGAAGCTTCCTGAACAGCGGTTATCTGCCGTACGTGGGATATAACGCGGCGGCTGAACTGGGTGACGACAGCGCGCGGCGCCGCAACGGCCTCGACAAAGTCAAACGTATGCCGAAGCTGGAGGACGTCTCTGCGCGGCAAAACAATTACATCACCTCAGACAGCGACTGGATCAATTTCGAAGCCACTATCAGCACCAGCCCCGACCAGATCGCCATTGCACCAGGATATCTGCAGAAAGAATGGATACAGGACGGGCGCCGGTACTTCCNTTACAAGATGGACGCNCCGATTCTGGACTTCTTCTCCTTCAATTCCGGGCGGTACCAGGTGCGGCGCGACCGCTGGAACGACGTAAACCTGGAGATCTACTACCAGCCCGGCCACGAATTCAACCTGGACCGCATGACGGACGGCATGAAGGCGACGCTCACCTACTGCAGCGCCAATTTCAGCCCGTTCCAGTTCCATCAATTGCGCATTATCGAGTTCCCACGCTATGCCAGTTTTGCGCAATCTTTCGCCAACACTATTCCATTTTCGGA
>JGI25616J43925_10000753_pt1 | contig 12042 bp, 6 predicted proteins | sample GraSoi2013_100cm_FD_43925 | JGI IMG/M metagenome (IMG submission 43925) | reverse complement strand
GACCGTCGGTATCGCGTTCCCAAACTGCTCCGCGATGTTTGCAAGCGCATCATGAAAACCGGAGTATTCGATGTGCGGGTAGGCATGGAGCCCATTCCACTCAACCGCCAGTGCAGCCTGTGCGGAAACAGGTCGGTATTTTCAACCTGCGTGCCAAAGACGATCGCAGCGCTGGCGAGATAACCGGGGCGCTGGTACATCTGGAGAAAGAGGGGTAACACCTCTTCACCCGTTTGCGTGAGTGGAGGCAGGCCAAACAGGAACTGCATCTGCATATAGTGCCGCGAATACCACGTCAGTACCTTGCCGCCGTCCGGCCCCTCCCACCAGAACGGTGTGTTCTCGTTCAGATGGCCCTGCAACAATACGGGCGCGCGATCATTGTTGCTCCCGGCAAAGAAGTAGGGAATNCCGGCCGCTGCCAGAATTGACGCATATGACCACGAATAAGAGGGCACGTCAGTGATGTTGNCATAGTTGAGCAGCGTGCCGTGAACACGGCTGAAGTTCGCGCTGGGATACAACGATCGAATCAGCGTTTCTGCGGTCGGAAATCCCGTGAGGACATTGCTGGATTGCGCAGGAATGTAAATCTTCTGCTGCCGGATAGCCTCGACGATCCGGTCTTGTTCCGCTGGCGTGCGCGAATGCAAGAACTGGTCCAGGTTCCACTCGCCGTCCGTGCTGAATCGGAAGGCAGGNTGTTGGACAATCAGATCCATTGCCTCATCGAGAATGCGGCTCTGGATCGTGGAGACCTTCGGCTGGTAATCGGTATAGCCCACATCAAGATGCACGTGAGGCACAAGAAAGAGCGTCCATTTCTTCTGCGGCTGGAGGGTCTCCTGCACATGCGCCGTGTGCCCATTCACAACCACAGTAAGCTTGGCCTGCGTATCGCGTGCGAACTCGGGAATCTCGAAGGGAATACGCTCTTCCCCGAANTCCTGATTGGCGTGGAGCGGCTCGCTGAAAGTGTGGNCTGCAATGGCAAGTTCAACGCGCCCGGAACGAGGACGCTGACCATATCGCACGAAGACGTCCACTCGTTCGTCAATGGACGCACCGTGTTTCTGAAAAAAGACTGTCGGCTCTGCATGTGCGCTGATGGCGGTTGGAACGGGATCCGCTTGCTGCAATTCGATGGCGTCATATTCGAACCCGGCATCCGGAACGATCTTGTCACCTGCGGGGACAGCCTGAAAGGAGATGCTATTTGTGCCCGTCTTGAGCCACGATCCTGGAAAGTCAACTTCGACTTCGGCACGCGCATATGCCGGGTCGAAAGCAGCNACCATGTCACCCATGTTGTAGTCGAGCCGGGGATGCAGATAGAACGTGCCCAAACGGCCGTTGATTCCTATGCGCAAAGCGGGAACACTGGAATGCTCGATCAACAGTGATGCCTTCAGGCGATAGACCGGTTCAGGCCTGCCCGCGATGGAGAAGTCGATAGCGCGCGGTGCAGACGTGGGATCTGGCGGTTTCCCTGCCCAGGCTACAGGGGCAAAAGCATACCAGGCTGTGCGCGGCTGGTCCTGACCAACCACAAAGTGAACGGCCACATGAGGCTCTCCGCCGGCAAATTCCCTGGAGGAGCCGTCGAGGACCCCAACCCTCCACACTGTCTTGTCGGCGGGCTGAGCAAGCGATACCAACGACGACGTCATCAACGCAAGCGCGAGAGCAACGGCTTTTACCTTCATAACCCCTTCATTCTCCAACCGCCCTCCCTCCAGTTGCTGTACATATCGAGGAACTCGGCGATTGCATGCTCATAATAACGGCACGAGCCCGGCGATCGTAGACTGTCCGTCACTGACGTCTTGGCTTGATCGAGATCTAGAAAACGGAGTCTCGTTGGACTGCTCTGTTCTGTGCGGTTGAGTTTCTTCATAAGCAGCCGCTCCCCAGCGGCGGCTTATGAAATTACGGCTGTGATTTGCCATAAGAGCGAAAAGCGCGTTTTTCGTCCAAATGGATTGACTCTGCCTGTCCGTAATATCGGTAGTCCAATTAGGCCCTAGTGATCCAACATGATTTCATTCGGCGACCGCTCTTCGCTTAGGCGGGTTCGTCATACAGGCCAATCTCAGCAATATGAGGCATCTCTTTGCTGCTCTCCAGCAGTAGTCTGACCTTTTGCGATGAGACGCGCGGAATACGAAGAATTGTCGTCGGTGCTGGTGTTTCGCCGCCTGTTAGAGTGATCCAATTCGCGCCGTTCCAGTGCTGAAAACGATAGCTCCGGATGCGGCTCTGCGGGTAGTCATCCCATCGGCCGACGGGTTCTACCAGCGAGACAACGTTGAAGCTCTCTTGCTTTCCCAGATCCACTTCCAACCAGCCTGAGGTTTGCCCCTCATCCAAGTACCAGCTCGATCTGAAGTCACCATCGTTCGCCTCATCCGGTCCCACGGTATCCGGGTAGGAGCTGGCATGAATGGGCTTGCCCTTCGCCAGGTTCCGCGTCGTGATCACAACGTGCTCGCTGAGTTTTGCCATTGAGCCGGGATGCTTCCACGCCTTGCCGATCTCTTCCAGCCGGCTCACAACGTTGGGCGCAAGGCGTCCTTCACGGGTCGGGGGAGCATTCAGAATCAGGTTGCAGTGTCTTCGATTCAGCGGGCCAAGCCACTCTTCCACAACGGTCGTCACGGCCTTGAGATGTCCATTCGCGTCTCGCTGTTTCCAGAACCAACCATCCGTGAGGGTCACACAAGAAAGGGCCGGCACGTCACTGTCCACCGGGACCTTCTGTCCGGCATTCTGCTCAAACGCCTTCACATCGGAATAGTAGAGTCCGCCCGAAGGATATTGACTGGCGTTGAGATCGCAGAGCAGGCAGTTGGGCTGCAGATTCTTGATATGCGCATAGATCTCCGGGAAAGGTACCTCTTCATAAGTGATGCGGCTCCACGGCGCATCCCATCCATCGGTGATGAGGATGTCGACTTCTCCATAGCCGGTGAGCAGCTCCGTGAGCTGATCTTTATTGAGCTTTACCTTGGCCGCAGTGATGTTGAAATGGCGAATATCATCGCGCAGCGACAAGATCGAATAATAGAGCCCCACCCGCAGGCCCGCCCCCCGGAACGAATTCACATAGGCGCGCACGACGTCGGTGGAATGCGATGTCTGGCCTACGCTTGCCGCCCCCGTCTTTGTCGGCCATATGCAGAAGCCATCGTGATGCCGGGTCGTCAGGCAACCCCAGGTCATGTTGGCCGACTGCGCCGCCACGGCCCATTGATCGGTGTCGAGTGCAGCGGGATGAAACAGATCAAGGGGCGACGTCGTATCACCCCATTCGCGGTCCTGAAATGTCGCCATGTTGAAATGCACGAACATGCCGAAACGCAAATCTACAAATCGTTGTTGGAGATCGAGGAGCGGCAGTCCGCGACGCGGAGTTACGCGAAGCGCTTCGTTTTGTTCCGCTGCAGCGCTGCGATTACCGGCCAGCATCGCAGCCGTCGCAGATTGCGCGGCCAGCCGGAAAAACTCTCTTCTTGTCGCCATCTCCGATGTTCGAACCCCGTTAGCGCGGTACGTCTTATCCAAGTGCAAGCAGTTCGAATGAGGCCGGCGCGAAGGCCCCTAGTTGTAACTCAAAACTGTCATTCTTAATAGGAATGGCGAGACCGCGAGGACGACCTCGAAAATCAACCTCTTGGGCGGTCTTAGCCGCAGTGCCAGATGGTACCTTCACCACAATCTTTCCGGATTTACCTGCGACCTCCCATATGCGGAGCAGAGTGCCTTTCAAAGCCGGAGATGATCCAAAAGCAGTTACAAGCACGCCGGGACGCGACACGCTCACGCCTGCTCGCGCCGCGGGCAACCTGCCCCCCGATCCTGTTGCCGCCGCGCCAAGCAAAGGCACCCTGCCTTCCAAAGCTGGAACAGCCAGACCTTTCTCAAGCCAAACGCGGACGCGTGAACTCCATGTTCCGGAATACCAATAACGGTAATTGGTATTCCATTGATTGTTATACAGATTCAAGAAAACGATAGGCTTCTTTGGTACAAAATCCAACGAGAACTTCCAGATGCCTGGCGTATCAAGACTGATGAGGGGGTGGTCGAGCGGGCAAAGTGAGATGCTGGCGCCGTCCGCACCGGTAATGGTTACACCGAGACCCACAGCGAGAAGATGTCGGTTGGCGCCAGTTAAGATGTCGCGGGCCGGGTCCATGATTCCTAGATTGCGCCAGACTGAAAATTGCGGAGCAATAAGCTTGAACGGCAAACAAAGCCAATCGGCCTCCGGCCAGTTGTCTTTGGCTTTGTTGATGATTGTTAATTCAAGATCAATGAATGGCTGAGCGCGATGCAGGCTCACGCGTAACGATGCAGCAGGCAGATGATTTGCCGGATCGCCCGGCATTTCAAGTATTGCGCTCGAGACCTCGCGACTCTTAATCGACCGTACAGACCCGTGGCGTCCTGATGCTGCGCGATATCGAACATCTGGCGGGAGGCCTGGCTTCCTCATGCCTTCGTGCAGTGTTGAGCCCCACCGTCCCTGNTGATAATCGCGGCAGTAACCATCTGTCTGAGCAAGCTCAAACCGCTCGTTCAAGTACTGTCCAAGGCCAAATTCGCTGACGTCGTCGACCCATTGCCGTCCCGTCCGATTGTCGCGAAGCGATGCGATGCATCCGCGAGCAGGGTCAAGTCTAACCTCGAAGAATTCATTCTCCAGTGTAGAGTCGGTGGAAGTCGTCGATTCGATCGCAGCGGGAGCGGGAAAAGTTTTATAGCCGCAGGCCGGAACTTCATCCGCAAAAAATGTACGGCCGTCAATTTCAACAACGCCAGAACGAGACCAAGGGAGAGGGTTGTAAACGACGACGCGCGGCCCATTCCAATCTACTGCCCGCGCAAGGGCACCCAGGTCCTTTCCGACGATTGAAGTGGTTATCTTAGCTGCGTTGCGGATATAGTCGGTTTTGTCCTCCCATGAATCCTCAAGATCCTTATAGCTCGATTCTGGTAGCTTGCGAAACTCCGCGCCGTAGACATTGACAGAAGTTGATCTGCCCCAAGTATGTTCTGAATAAAGTAGACTTTGTTCGTAAGCTTCGACTAATTCGTTGGTCGAATCTGGTACCGGAAGGCCCCAATGGCGTAGTTGTGTGTTGAGCACCTCGACCGCGGACATCAATGGGCGGCAGTTACGCGCCAGGCGCATGCCGCCGGGATCACACATGCATCCATGTATCCACGTGTCCGGAGTCTCGCCTTTTACNACTGGCAGGTGCGGTTTCTCGGCGAGAATCGCGTCAGCAAACTCCTCCATCGTGCCCATTCGCACGTCGACGCCCGGAAGTTTCTGTGCTGCCTCGGCGAAAATGGATTTGACTCCATCGGCTCCGGGCGGACCGGAATTGTCGCCGGTCACGATGATCGCAACCCAAGTCTTGTAAGGCCAGTTTNGCGGAGGCAGAAGATTATGACCGATATAGGGATCTTCCTTGCCTCCCCACGGCCAGAATGCAGTGGAAGTCCCGTAGATGCTCGAATACATCGTTAGCACTCGCGAGCCATCCGGGCCCTCCCACCAGAAAAGCGGCGGCATATTATGTACGTAGCCGGACGGCCAGTTGCATCCGATATGCATGAACTTGACGCCCCCGTGAGCAAGGCCAGTGGCTAGAGAGGGGGATTGCGAAGGAACATCCGTAGTCTTTGCTCCCTCAGCCAATGGCAGGCCGTATCGCCGAGAAACAGCATCGGCAAACATATAGCCACGCGCGAATTCCTCGGGTTCTACCAGTTCCGCCTCGATACTGAACGGCATTGCATGCGTAACAAACTGACGCGACCTCATTGCCGCATCGAGCTTCTGGCGACGCTCGGCTGTTTGTCCGTCCCAATCCTCAAGGACCTGTTGCATGACCCATCCGGGGGACGTCCAGATGAAGCGTTGCTTGGGCGGCAGTTCCCTTGCCTGTTCCATCACCTCGAGCGCCCGATCAATCATCGTCGTGCGGTAGTAAGCCACGACATCCTTNACTCGATGACTGTAGCCGATATCGAAATGCGTCTTGCAGACGACAATAATCTGCCGGACGCCGCGGGAGTCAGAGAGAACGGTCCTGTCTTGCTCGATCCCCGATCCCGCAGTCAAGCTGAACGCGGGCGCCCCGGCAAGTATGCGCAAGACATCACGGCGAGTATGTTTCCCAAGCGAGCCATTCTCTGTGTTCTGGTCCTTCATACGTAAATTCCAATTTTTGGACACTCNTGGTATGCCNTTGGCGCGGTCGAACTTTCCCACGTTCGGCGACAAATGCCTGTCCCGGCAACATCTATTCCAAATCTCAAGGTCGAGACGAGCAAGAGGCCGTACTGCTTGCCACGCACAACATACTTCTATCTTTTTTCGCGTGATCTTGGGAAACTTTCCTTGTTCTTGCTGAATACCCTTATAAGAAGTGGTCTGCCCGAATTGTCAGGGTGCTTAGAAATCTTCTGAGCGTGGACGAACCGTCCATCCATCGTACCGTTCCACCGAGGAGCGAATTTGAGCAGCAAGGAGCAGGGGACCAATACTTGAGCGCATGGTCCAGAAATTCACGATACGACAAGTATCCAGTGGTTCGAGTTACCGGTTCATCTGAGTCCTGTCGCGTCGGATGGCAAACAATTGGAGCGGAGCTAGCGGCAGCGGTTCGACCCGGGAGATTTGTTCTATGCGTGGAGTGCTATCCCGGAGCATTCGAAGGCGAGATTCAGCAAGAGCTGACGAGGGCTTTGAGGCCTTCTCTCGTGGTGTTGGCCAAAGACAGCTATTTGTGCGAACAGGAGCTTCTGCAGTTGACGGCGCGCGATCTCGGCGACGATCCCGTCTTTGGCTTCATGAACAACTATGCGCTCGACGAGTTCTTCGCAGCCGATCGGCTTCGTGCAGCATACTCGAGCGTGCAAGGCGCTCAAGGACTGGTCCTTGTAATCGGAACCGGGGCCAGCCTGATTGTTCAGACCTGGGATGTGCTCGTTTATTGCGACATGGCGCGCTGGGAACTGCAACAGCGGCAACGATCGGGAGAGATCAGCAATCTCGGTCTCAACAACTTCAATGAACGGCCGTCCTTAAAGTACAAGCGTGCTTTCTTTGTCGATTGGCGTACGGCCGACCGCCATAAGAAGACTCTTCTCGATCGGATCGACTACGTGCTTGACACGAACGAGCGCAAACAGCCGGTGATGATTCCCCGCTCTGAGTTTCGTCGCGCACTTGACACCGCCGCATCGCGACCGTTTCGGCTGGTGCCTTTCTTTGATCCCGGACCTTGGGGCGGCCAATGGATGAAGGAGGTATGTAAGCTTCCCCAGGACGTACCAAACTTTGCATGGTGTTTCGATTGCGTACCGGAAGAGAACAGCCTCTTGCTTGGCTTCGGCGCGACGAACGTCGAGATACCCGCGATTGATTTGGTCTTTCAACATCCGCGCCGACTTCTCGGTGACGCCGTGCATGCGCGCTTTGGCACCGAGTTTCCCATCCGCTTTGACTTCCTCGACACCATGGACGGCGGGAATCTTTCATTCCAGGTGCATCCGCTTACCGAGTACATACAAGACCATTTTGGGATGCATTACACGCAGGACGAGAGCTATTACCTGCTCGACGTGGGCAAAGATGGCTGTGTTTATCTGGGATTGAAGGAAGGCATCGACCGCGAGCGCATGATCGCCGACCTTCGCGCCGCACAGGAAGACGACACTCAGTTCGACGCAGACAAATACGTGAACAAGTGGCCTGCGAAGAAGCATGACCACTTCCTCATCCCCGCGGGAACCCCGCACTGCTCAGGCAAGAACTGCCTCGTGTTGGAGATCAGCGCTACACCGTACATTTTCACTTTCAAGATGTGGGACTGGGGACGCTTAGGGCTCGATGGACGGCCTCGCCCGATTCACGTTGATCATGGCATCCGCAACATTCAATGGGACCGCACCACCTCTTGGGTGAAACGCAACCTGGTAAACATCATTGAACCAGTTGATTCTGGCGACGGCTGGTTGGAGGAACGAACAGGACTGCATCGGCGCGAATTCATTGAGACGCGACGACACTGGTTCGACGCCCCGGTTCCGCATGCGACAGATGGCAGCGTGCAGGTCCTGAACCTCTGCGAGGGCGAAGAGGCGATCGTCGAGAGTCCCGAGAATGCATTTCCACCGCTGCTGGTTCACTACGCGGAAACGTTCGTCGTTCCGGCGGGCGTCGGATCGTATCGCATTCGGCCGCACGGGCCCTCAGAAGGCNAGAAGTGCGGAACGATCAAAGCGTTTGTCCGTACAGGTCCGTGAAACTGGAGACTCATTGAGTATGGACAACGCAAGCACTGGCTTCCTTCTCCTCGTGGTGGCAGGCGTCCTGAACGCCTCTTTCGCGCTGCCAATGAAATTCACCCGGCGTTGGGCATGGGAGAACACATGGGCGGTTTGGAGCGCGTTGGCACTGCTGCTGATGCCACTCACTGCGGCCGTGATTACCGTTCCGCAGCTATCTCACGTTTATGCGCAAGCAGGCACGCGCTCGGTCGCGCTAGTTGCGGCTTGCGGACTGGGCTGGGGAATCGCGCAAGTACTGTTTGGACTGGCCGTTGACTCGATCGGCATCGCGCTTGCGTTCGCCATTGTGCTCGGCCTCTCGGCCGCCATCGGTGGTCTCATTCCATTCCTCCGGCTGCATTCGGACAAGGTATTGACGCCCGCCGGTCTCGGCCTCATCGGAGGCGTTCTACTAGTCATGATCGGAGTCGGCATCTGTGCTCGCGCGGGCATGCTTCGCGAGCAAATGACTAAGCAAGCCCAGATGAATCGGTCACCGAGGCGCGGAATCTTGATGGGTGTGGTGAGCGGCATCGGTGCCGCGGCAATGAACTTCGGGGTGGCCTTTGGAAGTCCCGTAGTCGAGGCTGCTGCTGCACACGGAGCAAACCCAGCGTGGAGGATGAACGCTGTCTGGTTGCCACTGATGGCTGCCGGAGCCATTCCGAATTTGTTTTATTGCGCATATCTCATGCGCTCAAAGCGTACATCGGCCAATTTCAGCGTGAATGGAACCGGGCGTTACTGGCTTTTCGCCAGTGTAATGGCGGTTTTTTGGTTTGCCAGCACGCTGATGTACGGCGTCGCCAGCTTAAAACTCGGTGTGCTCGGCCCAGTCTACGGTTGGCCATTCTTCATGTCCTTAATTGTAATCGTTTCGAGCGTGATCGGGATTTTGGCAGGCGAGTGGAAACACGCAACGAGATCTGCCGTTGGTTTGCAGTTCGCGGGAGTAGCTGTGCTGATAACGTCGGTGATTATGCTGTCCTACACCGGACGTCATCTGTAGGGAGCGAGGATGAAGGCGATCGCGGTAGATCTCGGCGGTACACACGCTACCGTTGCTCTGGTTGAAGACCGCACCATCCTCGCGAGCGAGGTGATCGGGTTAGAAAGAGTCAATGGGCTCGGTGCCGTGCTCCCCCTGCTTGCGGAGGCCACATACCGGGTGTTGTCAGAGGCTGCTGTGGAAGGTTCGCAGGCAAGCGCATTTGTGCTGTGTTTCTGCGGCCTCTCGGATCCGGCGACGGGCCGCGTGGTTTCGACCAATCAAAAGTATGACGATGCCACTCGCATCGACCTTCCTGCCTGGTGCCAGCGCGAAGTGGGCCTCCCGTTCATGATCGAAAACGACGCACGCATGGCGTTGCTGGGCGAATGCTACGCAGGCGCGGCACAGGGGGAGACGGATGTCGTAATGGTCACGCTGGGCACCGGCATTGGCGGCGCCGTTTTGATGAACGGCAAGGTTCTGCGCAGCAAGCACATCCTTGGCGGCAACCTCTGCGGACACATTCCCGTCGACTTTAACGGCCGCCGTTGCACCTGTGGAGCCATCGGCTGCGCAGAAGCGGAAGCCGGGGGCTGGTCACTGCCGCTAGTTGCGAAGGCCTGGCCAGGATTTGCAAAGAGCGCGCTCTCACGCGAACCGGCCGTGAGCTTCCGCTCGCTGTTCGAACATGCAACCCAGGGAGACGGTGTTGCGTGCGCCATTCAAGAGCGCTGCCTTCGCGTTTGGGCGGTGCTCACTACCGGGCTTATTCATTCATTCGATCCGGACGTTGTGGTTTTCGGCGGAGGGGTGCTGGCGAGCGCCGACGTGATAGTGCCCTATATTCAAAAACACGTGACCGAGTACGCTTGGACGCCTTGGGGCAAGGTGAGGATCAAGCCGGCCCAACTAGGTAGTCGCGCCGCGCTTCTCGGAGCGATCCCGCTGTTGACGGGCTGACCGGNTTCGGCGCTGACCTACTAACGTAAGACATTTTTGGCCGCGCCGCTTCAGGGTGTTTCCTGCTGGCTCTGCAGATTCTAGGANTCAAACACGCGTTTTCTGGTGTAAATGTGTACCCAGAATTCANGGATGCTTGCCGGCATCTCCCTGCTGCNCCTTTGCCTGATCTATCGCAATATATAGCGCCTTAGCAGCCTGTTGATTGTCTGGATCAAGTCGCAAGACTTCACGCAGTTCAGCGATACCATCGTCCCAGCGGCCGAGCCGACATAGGGCAAGGCCGTAGTTCAGCTGAAAACCAGTACCAGTGGGATCCAAATCGAGTGCCGCCCGATATTTAGCCAGAGCAGCCCGTACGTCTCCCGACTTCTCCAGGGCTATACCTTGGTCATTCAAGCGAGATGCAGCTAAGGCGACCGTTGAAGAACGATCGCTTTTTGCGCGCTGCCCAGCCAATTGCTTCTCAATAGGCTTCGCCTCTTCTAGTTTTCCCGCCTTGCGCAGTGCGCGATCCAAACTGTACAGAGTGGCGACATCGGAGGGATCGCCAAGTAAAGCGATTTTCAAATGATCGAGCGCTTTGACGGTTTCGCCATCTTGGAGATATAACTGCCCAAGTCGGTACTGTGCAGTCGAGTCGTGAGGGTTCAGTGCGACCGCCTTCTCGAGCGCTTGCACAGCACCGCTGCTGTCAAGCGAGAGACGGCGCATTCCACCGAGATCAGACCACGCTTCCGCATACTCAGGACGCAACTGAATACTCTTCTCAAGCTCGTCGATCGATTTGTCGATTTGGTTCTCTGCTCCCCAGATTTTCGCTCTTAAGTAATGCGTATACGCTGCGGCCCGCACATCGCCTTGGAGTTTGATGGCCTGGTCGAGATGGTCACCTGCTGAAATCAGTTCGCCGGCTTGCGCGAGAATCAATGACAGGTTGACGTGGGCTTCCGCGAGCGCCGGGTTGAGTTCCAGCGCTTTTTCGAACTCCTGNCGGGCCGCCTTCGCTTCGATGAAGCGACTTAACACCATGCCGTACTGATTGTGCACGCCTGCTGAATCTGGACGTAGTTGCACGGCTGCCGCCATCTGGTTGATGGATTCGCTACGTTCTCCTATCAGGGCCAACGCTATTCCCAACAACAAATGAGCGTCAACATTGCGGGGATCGTCCGCAACGATTTGGCGTAACTCGACCACAGCTTCCGCAGTCGCNCCCTTCGAAAGCAAAGATTCGGCCTTCTCGAGTGAATNTTGCCCTGCGCGAAGATGTTCTGCTGAGAGGAATGCGGCGAGTAACGCAACTGTCGCGAAACAGGGTTTGACGTGGGCCCGTCTCATCGATATCCCAATCCAGCTAAATCCATTCGGCTGATTCTGCTTCGGCTGTCGAAATGCCCCATTAGAAATGTATGCCAGTGAAATCGCCACTCTGTCCCATCTCAGGAAGAAAATATTTTCGTTGCAATGCAGCGCTTCTCCTGCTCTATTAACAGCAAGTTTCGCTCTCTTATGTTCCTCTTACAACCAGCCGACGACGACCGTCGCGGACACGTTCCGTATAACGAATTATTGGAGCTCGGCGACGAGCCCCTCATGCAGGAACTTCAAGCCGGGAACACGGACGCATTTGCGATCGTCTTCAAACGGTATCATCGGCTGGTGCATGCCACAGCCCTGCACATTTTGCGAGACGCGCATGAAGCTGAGGACTTAACGCAGTCAGTTTTCTTGGAAACCTA
>JGI25616J43925_10000749_pt1 | contig 12049 bp, 14 predicted proteins | sample GraSoi2013_100cm_FD_43925 | JGI IMG/M metagenome (IMG submission 43925) | reverse complement strand
AAGAATTTCGGCGGTGCGCTCTACCTGGCCAATCAGGCGAAGGCGGCGGCGCGCGCTCACGGGCTTGCGGGAGGAAGGTTGGGCAACATGCGTTCGGGGGAGATTCCATTCGCGCTGCCGATCAAGCTGCGTGTCAACGGACGCGCCAATGTCCGCAGTGGACCGGGTACGAACTTCGCGGTCTCATTCACCGCCGAATCAAACAGCACCTTGTCCGGTATCTCGTACCTCGGGGACTGGATACGGGTGACGAACGATGCCGGAAACGAAGGCTGGATTTTGCGCTCGCTGGTCGTCCGGCGCGTCGACACGAGTCGCTAGGAAGTTCCCGTCTTCTCCTTCTTCCTATTGCTCCTGGCGACGGCGCACGTCACCCGATCCCGGCCGGCGCGCTTGGCTTCATAGAGTGCGGCATCCGCCTGCCCGATAACCGACTTCGCGGTATCGCCTTGCGACGGATATTCGGCCACTCCGATCGAGATCGTCACCGACTCGGCCTCAAACTGCTCTGCCCGGACCTGCTTCCGAATCCGTTCNGCGGTTTCCCTGGCGGGATCGAGCGAAGTCCCGGAAAGCATCACCAGAAACTCTTCCCCGCCGTAGCGCGCGGCACAATCGTAGGGACGGATGGAATTGCGCAGCACCGTGCCGATGCGCGCGAGTACCTCGTCCCCGGCCTGATGACCGTGNGTGTCGTTGTACTTCTTGAAATGATCGACATCCAGCATGAGAATCGAGAAGGGCCGATCGGCCCGTTTCGCGCGCTCTGTCTCATGCGTCAGGAGATTCATCAAATGCCGGCGGTTGCTCAACCCCGTCAGGGTGTCGGTGGTTGAGAGACGTTCGAGCTCGTCGTGATGCTTGCGCAGGCTTTCGACCATGGCATTGAAGACCTGCGTCAGGTACCCCACTTCTCCACCCCCGCCTGCAGGCAGTTCCACCGGCAGATCGCCGGCGGACACCTGCGCCGCTGCGCTCGTAAGGCGGCGCAGAGGCCGCGCAATCAGGGCTGTNAGCCAGTAGGCAACGACCGCAATGACGACAAGAAGGACGCCGATGACGAGAAAGGCTACGTTTCTCAACCGGGTAGCCTGACCATAGGCATCGGCTACGGGCATGTCCGCCACCGCGAGCCATGCAGCCTGTGACAGACGTTGCGCGCTTCCCAAGACCTCGATTCCGTCGATGCCGCGGTGTTCGACGACCGCGCCGTCGGCGGCAAGCAATCGATCCGCGACCCCGGACGCCAAATCCTTCGTCTTCCGGTCGGCAGGTCCATTCCGCGGATCGGCGATCAGCGTCCCCCGGGCAGTCGCCAGATACACGTGTCCCACCGAACGAGCGCTGAAAACGCGAAGAACTTGCGTGAGTTCCCCAAAGTTCGCGCGCGCAACAAGCGCGCCCGCAATTCGACCGTCGGCCTGCAGAACGGGCACGCCCAGAATGACGATCATTTTTTGCGCTTTCTCGTCCCAGTATGGCTCACCGACCAGGCTCCGCGACGACTTGAACGTCCTTTCCCAACCCTCAGGCAAACGCACTGGATTCGCACCGCGCACGCTGCTGGCTACCAACCCCGCCTTGGCATCGACAAGCTGAAGTTCTTCGTAGTCGGCGAAGCGCGCCCGGACCGAGTTGAGATACTCCACGAGGCGTCCCACCTGGCCGCGACGGGCCACGGTCTCGGACACNACGGACGAGTTGGCGAACACACGCAGATCGTAGAGGCGCTCCTTGAGCCACACGTCGGCTTCCCGCCCGGCATGCGACCCCGTGGTCACCAACTCCTGCGTGATCTTCTCCGTGAGCGCGCTGCGGCTCTGCGCGTAAGCGATGAGCGAGATGATGAGAGACGGGATGAGCGCGGCAAGGATAGCAAAGGCAAGAATCTGGCCGCGAATACTATCCAGCCGAAACTGCAATAGTGCTTTCTGTATGAGCTGCCGCACGGTCGAAGATTTTTCCAGGAATAGGTCGGGGCTCGCTGGCGGATACGCATTCTGCGCCTATCCGCGCGGCGTGGTAAGAGGCGCTTCGCNGTCCCCCCGCGCCGGACGGCAATTCCCGCTATCATCGACACCGGGCAATCGAAACCTCGAAAAAGCACATGGTGAACCCAAATCCCGGCGACACACCCGCATCGGGCGGCCCGGTCGCAGCTGAATTGATCTCGGACCTGGCCGCGGCCAGTCGCATCCTCGTCGCCCAGGGCGTCGTCGACGCCTTCGGTCACGTCTCGATGCGCCATCCTCAGGCGCCCGAGCGCTATCTGATGGCGCGCTCGATCGCGCCGGCATTGGTGACGCCCGATGACATCCTCGAGTACGACCTGGACAGCAATCCCTGCAACGCCAACGGCCGGAGCAGCTTCCTCGAGCGCTTCATCCACGGCGAGATTTACAAGGCGAGACCCGATATTCAATCCATCGTGCATAGCCATTCGTCCTCGGTAATCCCTTTCGGGCTGGTCGGCGTTCAGATGCAGGCGATGTTTCACAACGCGGCCTTCCTCGCGGAGGGCGTGCCGGTGTTCGACATCCGCAAGAAGTTCGGCGCCACCGACATGCTGGTCAGCAACGCGCCCAAGGGCGTAGCGCTCGCCGCGGTCATGGGCAAGAAAGACGTCGTGCTCATGCGCGCGCACGGCAGCGTGGCGTGCGGGTCGACGCTGCAGACGGCGGTGTTCCGCGCCGTGTACACCGAGGTCAATGCCCGCATCCAGCACTGGACTGCGGCGCTCAAGGGCGGCGCGCCGATCGCCGCGCTCGATCCCGAGGAAGGCCGGCTCGCCGACGCGGTCAACCAGACCGCCGGCATGCGCGCTTGGGATCTGTGGCGCAGCCAGGTCCGCGGCGAGGTCAATTGGTAAGGAGCGGGAGGCACGCTATGTCGGCAGCCGAATCGAAGCGGCGAGGGGACACCCATTCGCACACGGAATTGAAGCAGCAGCTGGTCGACTGCATCCGCATGCTGGAGCAGTCCGACATCATCGATTACAACGGTCATTGCAGCATCCGCCTCGATGACTGCGTCCTGATCAACATCGGGTCGTGCCAACGCAGCCGTCTCACGGTGGATGACATCTGTACGATCGACCTCGAAGCGAACCAGATCGAGGGCAAGGGCAACGCGCCCCTCGAGCGTCACCTGCATTGCGGTATCTACCGGGTGCGGTCCGACGTCAAGGCGATCGTGCACGCGCACCCGAAGTGGTCGACCTTCCTCACCATGGTCGGCGAGAGCTACAAGCCGGTATACGCGCAGGGCTCGCTCGTCCACCCCGTGCCGCTGCTCGACTCGCCGAACTCGATCAACAACCGGGCGATGGCCGATCGGCTCGCGGCGACCCTCGGGGACCGGCCTGCGGCGCTGATGAAATCGCACGGCGCGGTGACGGTCGGCAAGAACATCGTCGAAGCGTTCGTGCTCGCGAACTACATGGAGGAAAATGCCTACCGGCAGTACATGGCTCTGCAGATCGGCAAGCCATATGTCTTCAGCGAGGAGGAGATCGCGCTATGCCGCGAGAAGCTCTGGAATGCGAACCTCTTCACGCGCACCTGGGATCATTTCCGAGCGAAGCTTGGTTGAGCTGGCCAGCCCCCGGATCGCCCTGGGGGTCAAACAAAGGACAGACTCCGCGGTCTGTCCCCGTCGTCAAATGCTCGCCGCTCGCGCTACTGAGTCAAGGAGGAGGAGGAGACGTCAGGTCGCGGGAACGGCGAGGCAAACGGTTAGTGCGCGGAGCGTGCCTTGGCGGGCGGTTCAAACAACCTAGTCAGAGCGCCCTTNACTCGCGACAGAGCGTCGCTGGCCGCATCGAGGGCGAGATCCCAGCATTCCGCCTGCTCGATATACGCGAGGTAGCGCTGGCGCCCGGTTTCCGGAAGCGATTGGTAGGCCGCTTGCCAGAACGACGTACGCAACGTGTTACGCATGACTGATTTCCTTTCTGTTGTCCGGCACCGATACGGCGCGATTGGCAAACCGGACCAGTGCGTCCACACCGGCGCGAATCAGGCGCCCCATTTCCCGCGCGCGGGCCAAACGTGCGGCCGCGTACAATTCGGAAGTGGTCAAATCGGTTCTGGATTTCATGTTGTCTTTCATCACGGCTTAGAAGATAGTCCNGGGAAGATGGAAGAACAAACGATGAATTCTCATCTATCCCATAAGGAAAACTCATCCCATCCGTGAGCCATTGCACGTGATTTACCGCCTGCCCCCGCTGAATGCGCTGCGGGTATTCGAGGCCGCAGCGCGCCACCTCTCGTTCAAGGAGGCGGCGAACGAGCTTTCGATCACTCAGGCAGCCGTCAGCCACCAGGTCAAGAGCCTAGAGGAGTATCTCGGCGTCGAGCTGTTCCGCCGCGCTGGACGCGGCGTGCAGCTCACGGAAGCGGCGCGCGCCTGCCTGCCGAAACTGCGCGAAGGCTTCGAGTCGCTCGCCGCCGCCGTGGAGACGATCCTCGAGCGCGCCCAAGAGACCGAGCTGCTGATCACGGCGCCGCCGGTGTTCACCGCACGCTGGCTGATGCCGCGCCTGGCCGATTTCGCGAAACGCGAGCCGCACATCGAATTGCGNGTCTTCGGCTCGAGCAAAATGGTCGACGCCGGCGCCCTAGACTCCGCTGCGCTCGTCGGAAATCTCGACTTGAGGGACGATGTGTCCGGCGTCGAGATTCATCTGGGCAGCGGAACCTATCCTGGCTATCGTGCCGATCACCTGTTCGACGTCGCAACCGTCGCGGTGGCGAGCCCGGAGCTAGCGCGCGGCGATCCGCCGCTTGAGCAGCCGGCCGACCTGGCGCACCACGTGCTCTTGCACGACGACGCCATGGACCTCGTGGCCCATGGCAGGGCCTGGCAGAAGTGGCTCGAGGCCGCGGGCGTAGCTGAGCGCGTCGACGGCAGCCGCGGGCCGCATTTCTCCTCGAACATCCTGTCGCTCGAGGCGGCGTCGCAGAAGCTGGGCGTTGCGCTCGCCCTGAAACCTCTGGTCGACGACGACATCGAGTCGGGAAGGCTGTGCGCACCGTTCGAAGTGGAACTGAAACCGCAATCGGCGTATTACCTCGTGTGCCCGGAGGTCATCGCCAAGCGCCCGACCGTCGTCGCGTTTCGCAAATGGCTGTTGGAGCAGGCAGTCGGAGCGTAGGCTGCAACCTTCGCGCGCTCATATCGTCCGCTCCACTATCGCCCTCAGCTCCGTCGTCACTTCGGGCTCGATGCCGAACCACGCCTTCCANGCCGGCCGGCCCTGGTTCAGGAGCATNCCCAGGCCGTTGACGGTGCGGTTGCCGCGTTTGCGCGCCGCGGCGAGAAACGGCGTCTCGAGCGGAATGTAGATGATGTCGGCGGCAAGCGCGGACTTCGGCAGCTTNTCCAGTTTGATGTCGAGAGNGGGCTGGCCGACCATGCCGCAGCTCGTGGTGTTGACGACCATCGCCGCGCCTTCCAGAGCGTCGTGGCGTTGCTCCCAGGGCAAGGCCTGGATCGGTCCGCCGAACTCGTCGGCGATGCCCTTGGCGCGGGCAAACGCGCGATTGACCAACCGGATCTCCTTGGCGCCTTCCTGCGCGAGGCCGTAGCACACCGCGCGCGAGCCGCCACCGGCGCCGATCACGACGATGGGCCCTGCATCCGCCCGCCAGCCGGGNTGCTCTTGCCGGATGCTGTGGATGAAGCCGTAGCAGTCGTTGTTGGTGCCGGAGAGCGACCCGTCGGGCCTNACGACCACGCANCTGATCGCGCCTATGCTGCTCGCAAGCGCGTCCACNTCGTTCACGATCTTCATCGCTTCCTGCTTGTGCGGGATCGTCAGGTTGCAGCCNGCAAATCCCAGCGGGTGCAGCGCGCGCAGCGCCGCGGCGAGCCCNTCGGGNCGGATCGCAAGTGGCACGTAGGTTCCGGCCAGACCATGCTGCTTGAACCAGTAGTTGTGCAGCATCGGCGAGCGCGAATGCATGACGGGCCAGCCCATGACGCCGGCCAGCAGGAAACGATCGGGGTGTGCCATCGGCGGATTTTCTCATGCTAGGCTGATGCGATGCTGGGTTTGGCCAAGAAGACTCCGGGACGTCGCCAGGCCGTCGAGCGCGTGGAGGAGTGGACGCGAGAGCGTTTCAAGCTTCGAAAGGAGGCGGTGGTCTCCGTTGCGGAGGTCGCCTGCAGCCTTCCCGGATGTGCGCCACTTGAGACCGTGGTCATGTTCTGGATCGCGGAACAGCGCTACCAGTTCAAGCTGTTCAAGCCGGTGGCGGAGGTGCTCGTCGACGATCTTCCCTACGCCTGGCTCAAGGATGCGCTCGCGGTTCAGGAGGGAGTCGGCTGGGATTGCTGCTGAACCGCTCCGCCGTTGACAGCCGAGCGGATGTAGAGGGATCATCCGCAACGACCCGTCGCGCCGCAAGACCGAGGGAGTCTCACGGTCCATATAGGAGAACACATCATGACTGTCAAGGAAAGAACCAAACCCCAGGTAGCGACCATGAACGCGGTGCACGACCTGCCCGTGCTGGTCGCCCGCGACAAGGGTTTCTTCAAGGACGAGGGCCTGGACCTCGAGTTCGTGACCACGCCGGGCATGGCGCAGGTCACGACCTCGCACTTCGTCAAGTTCGATTCCGTCTTCGACCGCCCGCTCGACTCGGTCTACAACGAAGGCGGNATCGACCAGTACCGCATGTGCGAATGGGGGATCATGAANCGNGCGGTCGAAGCCAACACCCAGGGCTTGCGCGGACGCAAGATCGTGGCGNTGGGCGCNTCCATGTCGAAATTCGCCATCGTCGTCGCCGGCAACTCGAAGTACTACGAGCCCGAGATGCTGAAGAACCAGCCAATCGCGGTGACGCCGAACAACGGTTCGGACTTCACCACATTGAAAATGATGGAAGGATTCCTTGCGCAGGAGCACCTCAAGAGGACCAACGCGGGGTCGATGCTCAAGCGGCTCGAGGCGGTGCGCGACGGCAAGGTCGCGGCGGCGAGCGTGATGGAGCCCTGGATCAGCGTGGCGCAGAAGTGGGATCTGCGCATCCTGATCGAGTCGCACTCGACGAGGAGCGAAGCCGCGGGCGACGACCTCGACGGCCCGACGCTCAAGAAGATGTTCCGGGCGCAGGCGAGGGCGGTCGAGCTCATCGAGAAAGACCCGACGCCTTTCATCCACTATTTCATACGCGAGACCGGCGGCCTGTTGAAGCCCGAGGAGTTCCAGACCTGGCGCCTGCTGCACGCCGCGCCGCAGCCCTACACGCACGAGCGATGGGAAGATACCTACAACTGGACGGTCAAGTGGAACATGACCGTTCCCGGCGCCACCTACGAGAACACCGTCGACAATCGCGCCTGGCAGTAACGCGGGCGGCCCGCGATCCGATCGTCATCAACTCAAGGAGGAGATCACAATGAAACGCTCGTCTGTCATCACCGCGGGACTGCTGGTCATCGCGTTCGGCGTTTTCGGCTGCTCGTACATGCCGTGGTCCGACTCAGGCTGGACCACGCTCATCGACGGGTCCGCCGGGATGGGCAACTTCAGCCCCATCGGCGACGCCAACTGGAGAGCGGAGAGCGGTGCCATCGTGGCCGACAAGGGCAAGGGCGGCTATCTCCTCTCGAATAATTCCTACAAGGACTTTCAAATCAGGGCGGAGTTCTGGGCGGATCACACGACGAACAGCGGCATTTTCCTGCGCTGCGCCGATCGCATCAAGGTCGGTGCCGTCACCTGCTATGAAGTGAACATCTACGACCAGCGTCCGGAGCCGGAGTATGGCACCGGAGCGATCGTAAACGTGGCCAAAGTCTCGCCCATGCCGAAAGCCGGCGGCAAGTGGAACACCTACGAGATCACCGCCAAGGGCTCGCAGCTCACTGTCGTGCTGAACGGAGTCCAGACAGTCGACGTTCGGGACGGGAAGCACGCGGAGGGACCGTTTGCCTTGCAGTTCGGCAACGGCCCCAAGGATGCCCCCGGTGGCGGCATCAAGTGGCGCAAGGTGCAGATCAGGTCGCTGTAGCCCGCGGTCGATCGCCCGCTTTATCCAGGAACTCCAGCACCCGGGCGGGAGCGGTTTCCGTCGTCTGGCCGTCGGGTAGAACGTCCCAGTACTCGGCACGCGGCAGGCATTCTTCGAGATACCTCGCCGCCGAGGTCGCGTGTGATGCATCGCGGCCCGGAACGATGAGCGCGGGGATGCTCATTTTCAGCATGTCCTCGGGCTCGGCGCCCGGAGAGGTGTCGCGGTCGAACAGCGTGCGGCACATGTCGGCGACGAGCGTCTTGTACTTTTGGACGTCGAGCTTCGCATAGGAATCGGCGAAGGCACGGTCATTCTTGATCACCGAGGCCCACGGCCCGCCTCTCGGCTCCGCGTTGAAAGGTTTGCCTTCCTGCATCACGAGCGAGACCACGCCGGCGAGGCCGTGCTGCTCGACGTACGCGAGGTGATCCGCGAAGCGCTTGTGCGTGCTGATCCGGTATTTTGCGCCGCCGACCGGCCAGTAGAGGATCATGCTGCGCACCATCTCGGGGTGGGCGGCGCCGAAGGCGACCACCGGGCAGCAGCCCATGCAGCCGCCCATCAGATGCGCGCGCTTGATGTTGAGGTGTTCGAGCAATTCCTTGCCTTGTGCCACGTAGTGCGCCCAGGTGATGCGCTCGACGCGGCCGCCGGATTGGCCGGTCTCGCGCCGATCGAAAATGATACAGGTGTATTTTTTCGGCAGATGGTCGAGTAGCTTGATTCTGGCGTACACGCCCTGCGTTTTCCATTTGTCGAGCGTCGCATCGAACCCCGCAGGGGCGTACATCAGCAGAGGCGGACCGTCGCCGACGACTTCGTAATTCGTCCTGATGCCGTCGATGAGCGCGATAGGCATCTCAGCCGCCTTTGATCTGCCGGCCCGAGCGCACGTCGTCGATCAGGGCGCGGAAAGCGTCAAAGCTCAGCTTCGCGACATTGCCGTAGGTTTCGGTCTTGGCGTCGATCCACTTCGCCGCATAGCCGATGGCGGTATGCGCCAAGCGCACGCGACCGTCGAGCCACGGCCCTCCGCCCAAGCCCCCGATGACCGGAATGGAAACCGCGCTTACGACCGCAGGACCGGCCACGGGACCCGAATGCCTGAAGTCCAGAACCGAGGCGCCGGCTTCTTCCAATCGCTTCGCTTCCTCCACCAGTTTGTCGACGGGGAGTTTCTCGCCGTGAAACTCGGCGAAGACGGAGACGCCCGCTCGAACGATGGCTTTCACCACGCCGGGATCGCCCAAGACCTTCACCATATCCGCCCCACCCTCTTTTCCGAGGCGGACGGCGGCACTTACCGCGGCCTCGGTTCCCGCTTGCGCCGGACCATTGGGAATATCGCAACTGACGAGGGCGTGCTTCGCGCCGCGGCGCACGGCTTTGCAGCAGATCAGCATTTCGTCGACGGTCACTTCCGCGTCCGTCGCGTGCCCCCACAGGTTCACGCCGACAGAGTCGCCCACCGATATCAGGTCCACCCCCGCGAGGTCAGCGATTTGCGCGAGTTGGTAATCCCAGGCGACCACCCCGACGATCTTGCGCCCTTCGCGCTTCATTTTCTGGAGCGCGGGAATCGTTACCTTGGTTTCCATTTATGCCTGCGGTGCGCCGGCGAGCCGCCTGATCGCCGAGATTATCGCGCCCGGATCGGCGCGGTTCTTCCCGGCGATGTCGAGCGCGCTGCCGTGCGCGACCGAGGAGAATAGCACCGGCGTGCCTATGGTGAGGGCCGCAGTGCCGGCAAAGGCGTGGGTTTTCGCCACGATGTGTCCCTGGTCGTGAATCATGACCACGAAGGCGTCGTAGCCCTTCTTCAGGAACATCGTATCGGCGCCGAACGGGCCCTCGGCGGCGACGTCGTTCTTCTTCGCGTCCGCGATCGCCGGGCCGATGATCTCCCGCTCCTCGTCGCCGAAAAGGCCCCCTTCGCCCGCGTGAGGGTTGAGTCCCGACACGGCGATGCGAGGGGCAACGATGCCCATGCGGCGCAGCGCCGAATCCGCCGAGCGGATCGCGTGCAGAACGCGGTCGCGCGTGACGAGCTTGATCGCGCGGCGCAGGCTCGCGTGCAGCGTCGCGTGCGCGATGCGCATTTCGGTTCCGCCCGAGTCGAAGCACAGCATGAGGAACGCGTCCTCGGGCGAAACGCCCACGCAGCGCGCGACGAAAGTCGGATAGCCGTCGAACTCGATGCCGGCGAGCTTGATCGAGCTCTCGGTATGCGGTGCGGCGACCACCGCGTCCACCTCGCCCGCGAGCGCGGCGTCGATCGCGGTCTTCGCCGAATCGAGCGCGGCTTCGCCGTGCGGCGCCGCGATCGCGCCGATGTGCAACTCGCCGGGTTTGAACTGCTTGCGCTCGACCAGGGTCAGCCCGCCGTCGCGCCAGTCGGTGTCCGCGGCGCGCGTCACGAATCTCAGGTTGAGCTTGACGCCGCTGGCGGCAGCGTGTGTTTCCAGCGCACTGCGGTCGCCGAAGAGCAGCGGCCTGCAGATTCTTGTCACCTGCGGAGCCAGCGCCGCCTTCAGAGCGATTTCTGGACCGATTCCGGCCGGATCGCCGGTAGCGATGGCGATGCGCGGCAGGCCCATCTAATCCGCTTTGACCCCGGCCGAGCGGATCACTTCGCGCCAGCGCTCCGCGTCCTTCCTCATGAACGCCGCCATCTGCGCTGGCGTGTTGCCGATCGGCTCGGCGGAGAGGTCGGCTAGGCGCTTGCGCGCATCGGGCGACCGGAGCGCTTCCGCGATTGCGGCGGAGATTTTCTCTGCGATCGGCATCGGTGCCTTCGGCGGAGCAACCACCCCGAACCAGGTGACCGACTCGAAGCCGGGGAGGACCTCGGACATCGCCGGCACGTCGGGCAGCGAAGCGACGCGGCGCTCGCTGCCCACGGCGAGGGCGCGGAGCCTGCCGCTTTTCACGTGCTGCAACGACACGCCGAGATTGTCGAACATCATTTCGACCTGACCGGCGAGAAGGTCGGTGAGCGCCGGAGCGCTGCCTTTGTACGGAATATGCGCGATGTGCACGCCCGCGACGGTCTTGAACATTTCGCCGGTGAGGTGCGAGGTCGTGCCGCTGCCCTGGGAAGCGTAATTCAGCTTGTCGGGATTCGCCCTCGCGTACGCGATCAGCTCCTGCACGCTCTTCGCTGCCACCTTCGGATTCACCAGCAGCACGTTGGGGACCGCCACCATCACGCTCACTGGCACCCAATGCGACTGGTCGTAGGCGAGGTTCGCATACAGGTACTGGTTGATGATCAGGGTCGAGGGCGGCGAGGAGAGCAGCGTGTAGCCGTCAGGCTCGGCCCTGTACACGTACTCCGCAGCGATGTTGCCGCCCGCGCCCGGGCGGTTCTCGACGATCACGGGCTGGCCCCACATGGCCGAGAGCCGCTCGCCGACGATGCGCGGGATGAGGTCGGCGCTGCCGCCCGCAGCGAAAGGCGCGACGATCTTGACCGGGCGGCTCGGGAACTCCTGCGCGTGCGCAGGAACGGCGAGCGCAAGAACGCATGCGGCGGCGAGCAATCTGGCAATCATCTTCTTCCCTCGGCGTTCGGTTCCGCCGTATTTTACCGGTGTAGAATCGCCTCAAACGAAAATTCCGCTCAAGGCCCGCTCATGTCCGCAGTCCCCGCATCACGCGCCTGGCCGCCCGAAGGCCTCGCCCGCGTTCCCTACTGGATCTACCAGGACGAGGACATCTACGCCCGGGAGCAGGAGCGCATCTACCGCGGCGACGCCTGGAATTTCCTCGGCCTCGAGGCCGAGCTGCCGGAGAAGGGCGACTTCAAGACCACTTTCGCCGGCGAGATGCCGGTGGTGGCGACGCGGGACGAAACCGGTACCATCCGCTGCTTCGAGAACCGCTGCGCGCACCGCGGTGCGCTCCTGTGTCTCGNGGACCGCGGCAACGCGAAAGAGATCGCCTGCGTCTATCACAACTGGACCTACGACCTGCAGGGCAACCTCACTTCGGTCGCGTTCCGCCGTGGCATCCAGGGC